>Ga0210400_10004286_pt1 | contig 12388 bp, 8 predicted proteins | sample IncBWH26MmetaG_FD_155456 | JGI IMG/M metagenome (GOLD analysis project Ga0210400, IMG submission 155456) | Forest soil microbial communities from Barre Woods Harvard Forest LTER site, Petersham, Massachusetts, United States - Inc-BW-H-26-M | ecosystem: Environmental > Terrestrial > Soil >...
CGGTCGAATCCATTCGCAAGCAGATCGAGGGACATACCACGATCCGCGAGAAGGTTTCCACCTCCGTGGACTTGCCGCTCAGCAATGAATGCAAACGAGTGCTTGCCTATGCCGCGGAAGAGGCAGAACGGCTTTCGCACAAGCACATCGGCACCGAGCATTTGTTGCTGGGTTTGTTGCGCGAAGAAAAGTGTTTTGCGGCCGAGATTCTGCACGAGCGCGGTCTGAGACTCTCGACTATTCGTGAAGAACTGGCCCGTACCAGCCAGGAAAAGGCGCAACCTCAGCGTCAGCGTGAGTCTTCGTTGTTGAGCGAGTTTTCGCGCGACCTTACGCAAGCCGCGATGGATTCTCAACTCGATCCTCTCGTTGGACGGGACGGCGAATTGGAACGCGTGGTTCAAATCCTCTGTCGCCGCACCAAGAATAACCCGGTGCTGATCGGCGAACCGGGCGTGGGCAAGACCGCCATCGTCGAAGGATTGGCCCAGCGCATTGCAGATGGCGAGGTTCCGTCCTTCCTCGCCGACAAACGCATTCTGGCTCTCGATCTCTCATTAATCGTCGCCGGCACAAAGTATCGCGGCCAGTTCGAAGAGCGTCTGAAGACCATCATGAAAGAATTGATGGAGTCGCAGAATTCGATCATCTTCATTGACGAATTGCACACCCTGGTCGGTGCGGGCTCGGCCGAGGGCTCGCTCGATGCGGCCAACATCCTGAAGCCAGCCTTGTCACGTGGGGAAATTCAGTGCATCGGCGCCACCACGCCGGGCGAGTATCGCAAGTCGATCGAAAAAGACCGCTCGCTCGAACGCCGCTTCCAGGCGGTAAAAGTCCCGCCTCCGAATGAGGCCGACGCCACCAAGATTTTGTTCGGGATCAAAGACCGGTACGAGAAGTTTCACGCCGTCACTTATACGGACGACGCTATCAACTTCGCCGTATCGCATTCGAACCGTTATATTCCCGACCGCTTCCTGCCCGACAAGGCAATTGACCTCGTTGACGAAGCTGGCGCGCGCGTAAAGCTGCGCCAGACTTCTCTGCCCGAGGAACTCACCGAAGTGCAGAAGCGCATCAAGTTCATCGTTCACCGGATGGAAAACGCCATCGCGAACCACGAGTTCGAGAAGGCGCGTTTCTATTCTGACGAGGAACGCAAAGAGCGCGAGAACCTGCGCGCTCTTCGCGAAAAATATCATCTGGACGAATCTTCCACCGGCGTCGTCGGCCGCGAAGATATCGAAGACGTAGTCTCGCGCTGGACCGGCGTGCCCGTCACGTCGATCAAGGAAGAAGAAACCCAGAAGCTCCTGCGCATCGAAGAAGAACTGCACAAGCGGATTATTTCGCAGGACAAAGCCATCAGCGCTCTGGCCCGCGCCATCCGCCGCAGCCGAGCTGGCTTGAAGAACCCGAACCGCCCGATCGGATCGTTCCTGTTCCTCGGTCCCACAGGCGTCGGCAAAACGGAAGTCGCGCGCACCCTGGCGCAGTTTATGTTCGGCACCGAAAAAGCACTCGTCCGCTTCGATATGTCGGAATTCATGGAGAAACATTCCGTCTCGAAGCTCATCGGCTCGCCTCCGGGATACGTCGGTTACGAAGAAGGTGGTCAGCTTACTGAGCGTGTTAAACGCGCACCTTACTCAGTCGTCCTGCTGGACGAAATTGAAAAAGCGCATCCGGATGTGTTCAACATTCTGTTGCAGGTGTTTGAAGACGGACAACTCACCGACGGTTTGGGCAACACCGTGGATTTCAAAAACACCATTCTCATCATGACTTCGAACATCGGAGCGCGTCACTTGCAGCGCCGCGAAGGTCTGGGCTTCCAGTCAAGCAAGGAAGACATGATCTCGGAAAAAGTCGAAGACCTGGTGAAGAACGAAGTCAAGCGCACGTTCAACCCGGAGTTCCTCAACCGGCTGGATGAAATTATTCTGTTCAGCGCTTTGAGCGAGACGGACCTGATCCAGATTCTTGAGCTCATGGTCAGCCAACTCAACCAAAACCTGGCGCAGAAAGCGATCACGGTCACGGTAACGGACGAGGCCAAAAAGTGGATTCTCAGCCAGACGCTGGTCGATCGCAGCTACGGCGCGCGTCCACTGCGCCGCGCGTTGCAGAAATATATCGAAGACCCGCTCTCGGAGGCTTTGATCCAGGGCACAATAGCAACTCGCCCCGCTTTCATCGAAGTCTTCCTCGGCGACAACAAACTGTTCTATCGCCCAGTAGACTCCAAAGAAACCGAAGGCGTGCTGCTATACGAAAACTAGCTGTTAGCCTTCAGCTATCAGCCGTCAGCCAAAAGCTGGCGGCTTTTTATTTGGCTGCCCAGAGGCTATCGCGGTATCGAGAAGTTGAGAGGTGGGGCTATCCACGAGCGTGCCGATTCACACTCATAAACGTATGCCGTCTACGGTACCGATCTTTGTTCTGGTCGTCGTTCTGACCGTCGGCCTCACGCCGGCCCATGCCCAGCAGACTCCGGACCCGCACCAGATTCCGGTGATGGACGGAGAAGCCGGACCTTGTTCCGTCGCCTTCACCGTTACCGATGTCAAAGGCGTGCCAGTTTACGACGCGCGCATCCGGGTGCACATTGCCTACGGCTTCGCGGGCGTGCGCAAGCTTGATCTCGAAGCGGCCACGAATGTCGATGGCAAGACACAATTCAAAGGACTGCCGGAAAAAGTAAAAGGCGGTACGCTGCTTTTCCGCGCCTCGCAAGGCAACCGGGACGGCTCGGCGGTCTATGATCCCGCGAAGAACTGCAGTGGCCAGCAGAGTTCCGTTGTTCTAACCGAGAATTGAGAGTCCACGAACCCTCCTTCGAACATCTGCCGCTGCCCGACCCACAAGTACGGTGGATGCTAGAATTAAATTGTCGCAACTAAATCCCAGCAAATGCTGACTGGCTCGCAAATTCGGCGCAAATTCCTGGACTATTTCGTCCAGCACGGGCACAAAGAGGTCCACTCCTCGTCGCTCGTCCCGGCCAACGATCCTACGCTACTCTTCACCAACGCCGGGATGAACCAGTTCAAGGACGTTTTCCTCGGCCTCGAAACCCGCGACTATAAGCGGGCCACGACTTCGCAAAAATGCGTGCGCGCGGGCGGTAAACACAACGATCTCGAAAACGTCGGCTTCACTAACCGCCATCACACGTTCTTCGAGATGCTGGGCAATTTTTCTTTCGGCGACTACTTCAAAAAAGACGCCATCGCCTACGCCTGGGAACTGATCACTTCGCCGCAATGGTTTGGGATCGACAAAGCGAAACTCTACGTAACCGTATTCAACGGCGAAGGTGGCATGCAGCGTGATGCTGAAGCCTACGATCTCTGGGTAGCGCAAGGGGGGCCGAAAGAGCGCATCTTCGAGATGGGCCTGAAAGACAATTTCTGGCAGATGGGCGACACCGGCCCCTGCGGCCCATGCAGCGAAATTCACTATGACATGGGCCCGGCGGCGTCCGACCAAAGCCACACCGACTGCGCCTTCGGCTGCGACTGCGGCCGTTACGTAGAAATCTGGAACCTGGTCTTCATGCAATTTGACCGCGATGCCAGCGGCAAGCTGAACCCGCTGCCGAAGCCCTCGATTGATACGGGCATGGGATTGGAGCGGGTAACCGCAGTGCTGCAAGGCGTAATTTCAAACTACGACACAGACTTGTTCACGCCGCTGATAACGCGCGCTGCGGAACTGACAGGAACGTCTCTGACGAAGGAACTCAAGAAAGAGGCCAAGGCAAAATCAGCGGCCTCTTTGCGTGTGATTGCAGATCATTCTCGTGCCGCGACGTTCTTGATTTCAGATGGAGTCTTGCCCTCGAATGAAGGACGTGGGTATGTGTTGCGGAAGATTCTGCGGCGCGGCATTCGGCACGGTCGACTTCTTGGCCAGTCCGCTCCATTTATGTACAAAATGACTCACGCGGTTCGGGATTTGATGGTTGATGCGTACCCCGAACTCGACGAAACGATCGAGCGTGTCAGCAAACTTATATACGAGGAGGAGACTCGTTTCGCTCACACGATCAGTATTGGGAATGTTTACCTTGAGCAGGTGTTGGAGAGGCCCCGACTGGATCGCATCTCAAGCCTTTTGGATGAACTGGATGAAGAGAAGCCCGAACACAAAGCGCATGTGATGGAAGCGTTCAAGCAAGCAATAAACTCTGATAACAATTTCGGGATTTTATTTCGGGCAGTCGAGAGATTCTTTGGTAAAGAGCGAGCCGAGCTCTTCGTGAAAGATTGGCGTGTAGCGGAGGAAATTCCTCGATCGCTTTCGGGACGAGAGGCTTTCGACATTTTTCAAACCTACGGATTGCCAAGGGACTTTATTGAAGATGTGTGTCGCGACGCAGGGATTGCGTTCGATGCAGCTGGTTTCGAGCAGGCCCGCGCGGAGGAACAGGCTCGTGCTCGCGCATCCTGGAAAGGCGCAGCCAAGCAAACGGCAAACCCCGCCTACCAGCAGCTTCCGAAATCACAATTCGAAGGCTATCGTCAAACTCGCTCCGACAGCTGCGAAGTCCTCGCCATAATCCACAACGGACAAGGCGCGCAGCAACTCAAGCCCGGTGACGAAGGCGAAATCATCCTCGATCACACGCCGTTCTACGCCGAATCCGGCGGACAGGTCGGCGACCGCGGATGGCTCTACTCCGACGATCACAACACCATCGTCGCCGAAGTGAAAGGCTGCTACTCCCCGATCCAAGGAGTGCGCGCGCATCAGGTCATCGCCAAACAACCGATCCGCGTGGGCGACAAGGTCGATGCCGTCGTCAACGCCGAAATCCGCGAGTCCACCATGCGCAACCACACGGCCACGCATCTGTTGCAGGCCGGGCTCCGCGAAGTTTTGGGCAAGCATGTGAAGCAGGCCGGGTCGCTGGTCGCGCCCGACCATCTGCGTTTTGATTTCTCGCACTTTACCAGCGTTGCCGATGAAGAACTTCAAGACATCGAAGATCTGATCAACAAAGAAGTGCTGCGCAACGAAAAGGTCGAAGTCATCGAGAACGTGCCTATTGATGTCGCCATCAACGAATACAAAGCCATGGCGCTGTTCGGAGAAAAATACGGCGACCGCGTCCGCGTAATTAGAATCGGAGATTTCTCCACTGAACTCTGTGGCGGCACCCACACGGCCGCAACCGGAGAAATCGGCCTGATTAAAGTTCTAAAAGAAGGCAGCGTTTCTTCCGGAGTCCGGCGCATTGAGGCCGTCACGGGCGAAGGTTCGCTACAGCACTTCAGGAAAGATCATCAACTGGAAAGCGTAGTCGCAAGCCTGGCCACGCGCTCGGATACTGCATCTCCTGCCGAGGCACTGAAGCTCGAACTCGACAAGAGAGACTCTGAAATCAAACGCCTGCAACGCGAACTGGATCAGGCGCGCATGAAGTCAGCGTCATCGACCGTCGCGTCGGTGACCGACAAAATCAAAGACATCCACGGCATCAAAGTCCTGGCGCACCGCGTGGACAATCTCGAACGGGCGCAGATGCGCACGCTAGTCGACCAACTGCGCGACAAACTGGGCTCAGGCGTGGTGGTGTTGGGCTCAGCGAGCAACGGCAACGTCGCGCTCATAGTCGGCGTAACCAAAGATTTGACCGGCCGCGTGCAGGCAGGAAAGGTCATCGGCAAAGTAGCGGAAAAGGTTGGAGGCAAAGGCGGCGGTCGCCCAGATCTGGCCGAGGCGGGCGGCAAGAATCCCGAGGCGCTGGACTCGGCCCTGGGCGAGGCATACGGCGTAGTAGAAAGTTTGTTGGGATCCGGGTAAAAGAGCATTCCTGTCGATTTAGGCCGATTTCAAGTCTGCTTCAAAAGCGGCGAACCGGAGTGTCCGCCCTACACAGAGGACGATGAAGCTTCTGTTTTGACATAGCCATCGAAGATAGCTATCATAGACTCATGCAAGTCAGCGTGGCCGATGCTAAGAACAAGCTGCCAGAGTTAATCAAGGCCGTCGAAGACGGGCAACCGGTAACCATCTGCCGAAGGGGGGTGCCGGTCGTGGACATCGTGCGCACCAAGAAACCGGTTCGCAAGAAACGCACTCTGGGAACCCTGAAAGGCAAGATTCAAATCCTCGATCCGAACTGGTGGAAGCCCATGACAGATGACGAAGTTGAAGATTTCCTGGCTAGGAGCCTCTGAAAGTGCGTTTGCTTCTGGATACCGCAATTCTCATCTATGCGGTTGAATCTCCAGAACGGCTCAGCAAACGTGCGGCCTCGGCTCTTAAGAACGCCCATAATCTTCTTGAGCTAAGCACAATTTCTCTAGCAGAGATCGCAATCAAGGCAGCCATTGGTAAGCTGAAACTATCGCCCACCATGATGCATCAGGCGATTCAAGATTTGGACATTCGGATCCTATCCTATACCGCCGAGCATGCCTTCCAGCTTTTCGGGTTACCCCTCCATCACGGAGATCCCTTCGATCGGCAGATCATTGCCCAAGCCCTGTCCGAGCAGATTCCGGTTGTGACCCTTGACGAGAAGTTTGGACTGTATCAGGGACTTAAGGTGTTGTGGTGAGAAGCAAGGCTTTGAATCGTTGGACAGAGTGCTCCCCAAGGTATATAAAGTCGTCGACACGCGGTTGATGAGGAGTTCCCAACTCCGCTTTCTCGCGCGCCGCAAGCTTGGAATTGACTAATGGAAGACCGCATACGGTTCATCACGCATCAGGGCAAGCAGATCCTGCTGGTGGACGTATCCCACTGTTCGGCCGCAGAACTGCTGAAGATTTCCCGCATGGTTCCACGCTATGTCATGCCGGAGCCGCGCGAATCTGTCCTGCTGCTGGCGGATTTTACCGGGGCCGAGTTCGATCGCAAGGCCATCACCAGCATGAAGGAGAGCGCGGTTTTCGACCGGCCTCATCTCAAAAAGTCTGCATGGGTCGGGACGGAGAATTTGCCCCAGGTGTTCTACGAACACATCAAAGTTTTCTCCCAAAGGGAGTTGCCGACTTTCAAGACGCGCGAAGAGGCGATGGATTGGCTGGTGAAAGATGAATAAAACGACGAAGCCCTTTACCACTGAGACACAGAGTCACTGAGAACTGCTTTTATTTCCACTGTGACTCTGTGCCTCTGTGTCTCTGGAATGACCCACGACTAGCTTCTCCATTTCAAAGTGACCGGCCCGGGCATGGGATGCCTGATCTCTCCGCCGGTACGGCGTGACTCCAGATACGCCGCCTTCAACTGGAAGTACCACTTGGCGGGACGATCGGCGTCATCGATCAGCATGAGATGGGGATTGTGCTTCAAGCCTTCCGATTGATTCTCCATCGTTTGCCGGTCTTGTTCGACAAACTTCGCAAACACAAACTTGAGCAGAGTGGGCCCAACGGGTACCCAGCGAAAAATATTCCAGCAAGCCACCACGTCGATGCGACAGTGGCTACGCGTGATTGGTGTCACGGTAGTCAAACTGGAGAACCAGTACTTCCCTGCTCGAATGGTTTCCAGGCGCAGGTTGGGCAGAACAAAATCAATGGTCGTGGTGATCGAATCCGCATCGGCGTAAAGCTGCAGCAATTTGTACGGCGCGCTGTTTGAACTGGGAGTGTGGGCGCTCATGCGAAAGCCCATTGGGATCGGCTCGAAATTCTTTTGCTTCTCGTGAATGCTATGCCGGCTGCGCCACCACCACGCTTGATGAACGAATGGCCCGTGCGCCGGATCCATAAGGCCGATGATGCCGTGATCCACGCTGCATGGCAGGTCGGCGGTCAAATGGGCGATCTGGAATTTCCCCTCGAAGATCGGGACGCGCGGTACCGGAGAAGGCGGCTCCGCGGCCTTGGTGAAACCGGCCCCGGCCGGAGGCGGCTCGGGAACGAATACCCAAATGTAATTATCATGTTCCTCACAGGCATAACTGCCGGCATAAATGCGGTCCACCTTTAACTCTTGATCGGCAGTCAGCGAAGGGATGAGCTGGCACTGGCCACTGTGGGCGTCGAACTTCCACCCGTGGTAGCTGCACTCCAACTGCCGGCCATCAAACCAGCCGCAGGAAAGCGGCATTCCCCGGTGCGGACACGCATCGCGCAGGGCGAAGGGCTTTCTCTCACGATCGCGACCGATGACCAAAGGCGTCTCCAGAAGCATGGCTTTATGCAGGTGGTCGCGTGTGACCTGTGCGCTGGGCAGGGAACGATACCAAAAACCGTAAAGCATCAACGAGTCCGGCATTTGGCGTTGCGGGGGTTCAAATTCGCTCATGGGGAATCACAGGCAGCGTACTACAGCGGGGAAAGTTTGTGGAGGACGGGTCCGCAGAGCTACGCTCCGCCACGAATTTCGCCGGTATGAGCAGGTCGCGAAGCGGCCCAGGGCGCCGCATCCATCGTCAACATATTACCTCCCGGTAACATTAAATTATTCATATACTTACAGGGATTACCACCGTGGTTCAACGCTCCTTTGGTAAGTTGCTGCTCCTCCACCGCCAACCTATAATCGATGCACTCTGGTTTTGCGATTCTCCTTCAGGCTCGAGGTGGGCAGGTGCGGAGGTTTTTGTCCGCGTCGGAGTTTGTTACGTCGATGGTGGAAGCTTTCACCAATCGTCGTTGTCATTTAACACCCGGCTATGCGAAAAAAACTGCAACTCGCCTTGATGGCCGGTTCGGCAATCGCGACCTTCCTTTCACTCACGACGCCATATGTGCGGGCAGAAGCCGGTTTCAGCAGCGCTGATACGGTAATCACCACCAGCACCGCCGACGATGGCCGCAAAGTCTATGTCAATGAGTCTTTTCCGGCAGTCACTTCCAAGCGCGTTGAGGCTCCAACCAGGCGGAATTCTTTGGCATTCTGGAGCGCTACCGAACACCGATGGAAGCCGGTTCCGTCCGCCAATATCCGGGCAGCCCGTTCGGCGGCGGCTGAGGTGAATCATTATCTCGGCGAGCAACCGGGCGAAAGCTCGGCAACCCCGCTTACGAACTTTTCACATGGAAGGGCGTTTTCATCACAGGATATCGACGCCGCCATTGACCAGGCGGCCTCGCGACACAACGTCGATCCCAACCTGGTGCGGGCCGTCATCAAGGTGGAGTCGAACTTTAATCCCAATGCAGTTTCCCGCAAGGGCGCAATGGGCCTGATGCAATTGATGCCGCAGACGGCACGACAGCTCAAAGTTGCAAATCCGTTTGATCCGCAACAAAACGTGGACGCCGGGGTTCGTCATCTAAAGCAGCTCATGGAGAACTACGGAGGCGACGTAAAGCTCACCTTGGCCGCCTATAACGCCGGTCAGGGAGCCGTGGCACGCAGCGCCGGGGTGCCGCATTTTGCCGAGACCCGGAATTACGTGAAGCGGATCACACAGCTGTACTACGGAGGATCGGACCCAGGTTCTCACTTCCTGGAAAGCCCCACCCATGATCCAATTCATGTGGAGAGGGATGCCCAGGGCGTGCTTCACATCAGCAACACGGAATGAGAGAGCGCATCTTAGTAACGACCAGGTTCAGTCACCCAGGCATACGTTTCTAATTTTTGCAACAGCGATTACGGGCAGTTCAATTGAAGAATTCAGATCGAATTCAACGCGTACTGCGCTGGAGTGCAGCTGTGTTCATGCTGCTACCACCGATGGCCGCGCATGGTCGCGTGCACAGGTCCGGAGCCTGGGCCGACTCGCAATTTGCCGCCGCTGAACGTTTGCAGGAGGCGTTGGAGGGCCGGCCGATCGAGACCCGGACCCGGCTGGACTATGAACGGGTGATCAACGCCTACCGCCGCATTTATCTGGGAGCGCCGAGTTCTGGGCGGGCCGATCCCAGCGTGGTTGCCGCCGCCCAGATGACGGAGGAAATGGGACGCCGCTTCAATGATCCTGACCTCTTGCGTTCAGCCATCCAGCAGTACGAATTTCTTCGCCGCGAGTATCCCGGCAGCAAGTTCCGCTTCGACGCATTGCTCAGGATCGGCGAGATCTATAAAGGGGACCTCCACGACAAGACTAGCGCCGATGCGACGTTCAAGGAATTCCTACGGCGTTATCCGCGCAACCAGTTCGCCGAGGCAGCACGACAGTCGCTGGCCGAACCTGCGCTGCCCCAGGCCAGCCTCAAACCGAAGAATGCCAACAGGGCTGCTAACAAGGATTCGAAACAGCCCAAGGCAGGCGTGGAAGCCGATTCCGATTCGGACAACGACACGACCCAAGACAATTCGATCAACACAACCGAAACGGCTGAGACGGGCGGCGGCAAGCCATCGCGAGTGATTGGGATCCGTCACTGGTCGACGCCAGACTATACGCGGGTTGCGATTGATCTCGAACAGGGCGTCAAATTCGAGTCGCAACGGATCGATCATCCCGATCGCGTCTTCTTCGATCTGCTGAACACCAAGCTCGATTCCAAGCTGGCGGGCAAGACTTTCGACGTGAGTGATGGCCTGCTGAAGGATATCCGCACCGCGCAGTTTAGAACGGGACGAGCACGCGTCGTCCTCGATCTCGATGAGACCTCTGAGTTTGTTGCTTCCCTGCTCTCGAATCCCTCGCGGATTGTCATCGATATCCACAACAAAGACGCCCACAGCAAGACTCTAGGTGTAAAAGACGTTTTAACGTCAGCCGAAGCAGCGGCGGAAGACAAGCCCGCAGACAGGACCGTGCAGGATTCTGCAGCGAACGCTGACGAATCTGCGGCGCTAGCTGCGGTTGAAAAACCGGCTCGCCGCAATTCAGTGGTAATCCGCAACGGTGTGAAAAAAATCATCGTCGATGCGGACGAGAACGATGCGACAGATCCCGAGGCCAAAGATAAAGGCGCGGTTGCTGAGCTCGACTCCCCCGAGATCGAACGTGGGAACACTAAGCCGGCCAGAGTCAGCACAATTTCGAGTACGCCTCCGCCCTCCGACCGCACCAAGAGCGGCACTGCCAGAAACAAGCGCAAAACCGCAACCACCGACTTGGACATCCACGAAGCCCAGCCGACAGCGAGCGGTGACCGTTCTCTGACTCGGGTGCTCGGCCTGAAGATCGGAAAAATCGTTATCGATCCCGGCCACGGAGGCCATGATACCGGCACGATCGGTCCCAATGGTTTGGAGGAAAAGGATCTGGTTCTCGATGTAAGCCGCCGGCTGGGCAGGCTGCTGCAGACCCGGCTCGGCGCCGAAGTGATTTATACACGCAAGGACGACACTTTCATCCCTCTCGAAACGCGCACCGCGATCGCGAATCAGGAAGCTGCAGATCTTTTTGTTTCCGTCCACGCCAACTCAAGCCACGACCCGGACGCACGGGGAGTGGAAACCTACTACTTGAATTTCACCTCGTCGCCCGAGGCGCTTGAAGTTGCAGCGCGAGAAAACGCGGTGTCGGAAAAATCGATTCACGAACTGCAGGATCTGGTAAAAAAGATCGCCCTGAAGGAGAAGATCGAAGAGTCGCAGGAGTTTGCTTCCGACGTACAACACTCTCTACATAGCGGCCTCGCCGCGAAGAACCCCGGTGTGCGCGACCGTGGCGTGAAAAAGGCTCCGTTCATCGTGCTCATCGGAGCTAATATGCCGTCGATCCTGGCGGAAATTTCGTTTGTCAGTAATCCAGGTGACGAACGGCGCCTGGAGACAGCCGATTACCGCCAGAAGATTGCGGAGTCACTCTACCGCGGCATTGCCAAATATGTCAGCGGGCTGAGCGGAGTCAAAGTCGCCAGCAAGATCGACAAAGGCGAGGGACAGTAAACCGAGACACTGCAAGCAACGTTTCTACAGCGTTATTTTTCCTCTGTGGAGACGTAGCTTGCTAACGTCTCAAGCTTTCAACAGACTTGCCCTGCGCAGCAAACCGGACTTTCACGGTTTTGATCTCATACGGCCTCGTATGCAGCGTGACCGTATCATTATGCATGGCAAGAGGAGCACTCTCTCGCTCCATCAGATCGGTTTCTGACGCGGACTGCGCTCCCGGCGGAAGTTGGATGTTCACATTCGCTTCTTTCCCTTCCCACTCATAAAAGCGCAGGACCAGAGACTGATCGTCTTCCGACTTCTTGATCGCGGTCAGCACCACATTGTCCGGTTCAACATGCACGAAAGAATGTTCGGCCGGAAGTGTTCCTTCATGTTTGTGTGCTTGTACAGAGGTCAGTTGGTAATTCAACTCGTAGCCACGGCGCACGGTCTGAGCGTCCCGCCAACTTCCTCCGTGCGGATACAACGAGTAAGTGAATTCGTGATGACCTTCGTCAGCATGCGGATCGGGCCACTCCGGCGAGCGCAAGAGCGACAGACGAAGTACATTGCCCTTCACATCGTATCCGTACTTGCTGTCGTTCAGCAGGCTGAACCCGTGTTTCGCGTCAGA
>Ga0210400_10004287_pt1 | contig 12387 bp, 13 predicted proteins | sample IncBWH26MmetaG_FD_155456 | JGI IMG/M metagenome (GOLD analysis project Ga0210400, IMG submission 155456) | Forest soil microbial communities from Barre Woods Harvard Forest LTER site, Petersham, Massachusetts, United States - Inc-BW-H-26-M | ecosystem: Environmental > Terrestrial > Soil >...
GGTTGAACTGAACAGAACGGCGCCGAGCATGAACATCATCAGGTTGCAGCTTGCAAAATTAAACATTTTGAACAGACGGACATCCACGATGGGTTCCTTGTGCCGCCATTCCCAGATCACGAGGGAAACCAAACCCACGCCGGCAAGAATGATCAGTGTGGTAATGAACCGCGACCCGAACCAATCGTCCTCTTGTCCTTTGTCGAGGGCCACCTGGAGAGCGCCTACACCGACGGCGAGCAGGCCAAACCCAATGTAGTCGAACCTCGCCAGGGTAGCTTTCAGACGGGACAAGTAGGGTGGATCTTCGATTAGCTGAGAAACTAGCAAGACGGCCAGGATCCCCACGGGAACGTTGATATAAAAAATCCAGCGCCAGGAATAGTTATCCGTAATCCAGCCGCCCAGTGTGGGACCAATGGCGGGGCCACAGATGACGGTGATTCCATACAATGCGAAGGCCAACCCGCGTTTCTCCGGTGGGAAAGTATCCGCCAGGATTGCCTGCGTCATTGGCTGCAGTCCGCCACCGAAGGCCCCTTGCAGCACTCGGAAAAGAAGCAGCAGTCCAAGGCTCGGCGCGACGCCGCACAAAAACGAGCTGACTGTAAAAAAGGCGACGCACATCAGAAAGAAACGCTTGCGTCCGAGCCAGCTAACGAGGAAGCCGCTTATAGGAAGCACGACAGCGTTTGACACCAGATAGCTTGTCAAGACCCACGTGCTCTCGTCATTGCTCGCACCCATGCTGCCCGCAATGTGCGGAAGGGCCACGTTGGCAATGCTGGTATCGAGCGCCTCCATGAACGCAGCCAGCGAAACCGCTACGCCGATGATCCACGGATTGACCTTGGGCTGGTAGACGGCTTCATCGCCGGTAACAGAACCGGACGCGCTCATCGCACCCTCACATCCGGTTCGACCGACAAGCCTGGCTTCAACAGTCCCCCTGCATTGAAATCCTGTCCCTCCGTGCGGTCGAAATCGATGCGCACCGGCACCCTCTGCACGACCTTCACGTAATTGCCTGTCGCGTTCTCCGGAGGCAGCAGACTAAAAACCGACCCCGTGCCGCCGCCCATGTTGGACACGTGTCCGTACCACGCTCGCCCGTAGGCATCCACCTTGATTTTCACGCGCTGCCCGGGTTGCATATGCTCGAGCTGCGTTTCCTTGAAATTGGCGGTAACCCAGACGTCATCGAGCGGCGCAACTTCCAGCATCTCTTGGCCGATACTCACGTTCTGACCAACTTCAGCGCTCTTCTTTCCAATGATTCCCGTAACCGGTGAGCGAATGATGGTGTAGCTGAAATTCAGCTGCGCTTGGGCCAATTGAGCGCGGCGTTGGTCAACCTGCGCATCCGCGGCGTCCGCCTGGGCGCGCCTCAGGGATACCTGTTGCGGCGCAGTTTGCGCGCTGCGCAGATCAGCCTTGGACTGCAAGAGTTTCCCTTCGGCCTGACGCACGGCCTGCTCGGCGGCCAGCAGTGCGGCGGCCACTGAAGTGACTGCGGCCCGGTTTGCCGTCGCTGTCGCGACCGCCTGATCGTATTGCTGGCGGGAGATATCTTCTTTCGCCACGAGTTGTTTGGCGCGTTCGAGGTCTGCATCACTCTTGACAGCATTAGCCTCGGCCTGCGTCAGCGCAGCCTTAGCCGACTCATAGTTTTGCTCGGCCGCCCGGAGCCCCGCCTCTGCGTTGACCACGGCGGTCTGCGCGGAATCGAGATTGCTTTGGGTCGTCACTGAGGTGATGGGCACGTACCAGTGGGAGCTCGTGGCACTGGCTTGCACGTCTGCCAGCGCTGCCTGGGCCTGAATCAAGGCAATCTTGTAATCTTCGGGATCGATGATCACGAGCACGTCGCCCTCATGAACCAGTTGGCCCTCGACGAAATTCACTTTCATCACTTGGCCGTTAATGCGGGCACTCAAGGGCATCACGTGCCCGTCCACCTGCGCATCGTCGGTGTCTTCGTAGCGAAAAGCATTCCACGCGAAATAGGCGGTTACCATGGCAACCACGATCACAGCCGAAATCACGACGACTTTCTTGCGCCGGCTTGTTGAGGGTTTGTCGGTTCTCTCTTTCGACGGCGAACCGGCTTTATCGTCCGCAAGATTAATTGTTGGCTTTTCATCAGGTTCCATGGTTTGCGTACCATTGTTGTTCGGCATTACTTTACTCCTAGATATTGTTCGTAATTCGTGGTGCTACTCCGAGTGCACGAGCCAGCGAAAGTTTTGAGAAGTTGTGGTTGTAGAGGCTGGTTATGTATTGATCGTTGGCGCTGGCGAGAACCTGCTCGGCCTGGACGACTTCAACGCTGTCAGTTACTCCAGAAGTGAAGCGATCCTTCGACCGAGCAAGGCTCTCATTGGCAAGTTCGACGTTCTGTTTCGCAACCGCGACTTGTTCTTTGGCCGCATTGAGATTGAGAAAGGCCGTTCGTACGTCATAGTCAATCTGCCCGCGGATGTTTTCCGCTTCGGCCTTTCTTTGACGCAATTCTGCTTCGGCTTGCGTGATATCACCTTTAATCCGTCCGCCGGTGAAGAGGGGAACCCTGATCCCCGCCTGAAACGTGAAATCTCCGTGCGAGTGACCAAAGGTTGGCCCAATATCGCCGTAGCTACCGTTAGCGGCCACAGTCGGATACCGTTCGCCTTTAGCAGCAGAAAGGGTTTGCGCAGCAGCTTTTTGGGAATCGAGAGCGGAACGGAAATCGCTGCGCGATTTGAACGCAACTTGCCGGGCGTCGTCGACGCTCAGCGGAGTGATGTCGGAATAGGGGAGTGTGTCGGCCAGCTCAAACTCCTGCCCTAGCGGCAGTCCGATCGCGCGTCCAAGCGCTAGTTTTGCGACGGCGAAGTTGTTGCGGGCTATGCTTAGGTTGTACCCCTCCGTGTGCAACTGAACTTCGGTGCGTGTTGCGTCGATTCGTGGAGCGGTACCCGCCTGCACTTGATCGACCGCGCGATCGTAAAGAGCACTCGCATTCTGCACCTGGGCTTCTTGCGCCTTAATTCGAGAGTCTGCCTCGATGATCCGCAAATAGGCGTTGCCTACCGTGAGCGTGACCACATCCAGGATGTCCTGATAACTGAGTTGCGCGGCCTGTTCGGCAGTGCGCGCTGAGCGAAACCGCTGGATGGATTCATAGCTGAAGAGTGTTTGGTTGATGCTCGCGTCCACAGAGCTGTAGCTGAATGGTCCAACAACGGTCGGAATTCCTGTTTTTAGCCCATTGAGCCCGAAGGTCGCGAGGTTCACCTGCTGGACGTTCTCCGAAGCGCCTGCGCTTACCTGTGGCAGCAGATTGCTAAGCGCTAGTAGCCGCTGACCGCGAGCAATCTGAGCGTTTTGTCCGCTTTCGATCGCTCCGAGGTTGTATCGCAACGCCATATTTATAGCGTCGCGGAGAGCCAAGTGGAGAACTTGATCGCTGGCAAGCCCGCTCGGCACGCTTCCGGTGACCGCAGTGTTCTGCGCTTTGGCGGTTGCGCCGCTAATGAGGACGGCGAATACGGCTACCACAGCCGCAAAGAGAAATCCGGTAAGCCGGTTGAGGACTGAGCCTTTGCCTTTGATGGTTAATTGCTTAAGACCGTATTTGATGTAGGTACCAATGGCAATGCATTGCGCTCCAAAGCGGACGGCGAGTGCTGCTATCGCCGCCGCAAGGAAAAATCCGGCGAGCCGTTTGAGGACCGAGCCTTTACCTTTGGTGGTCAATTGTTCAAGAACACGTTTGATGAAGACACTAGTGGCGATGCATTGTGCTCCTTGCCTCACCATGGCGCGCAGAAGCCGCTTCCCGCTCTTGTCGACGAACGTGATTTCCTTCAGATCCACGATGCAAGCACGCTCCTTAGCTGTCCGATGATTCCTCTTCCAGCTTGTCCTCAGTTCTCGAACCCAGGGCTCAGTGAGGCGGCCCTCTAGAATCCATTTCTCTTCCGTGGGTATTTCACTAAAGCTGATCTTCAACATGTTGTTTTCCTCACAGACCAGAAGCGTTGCAGAGCTGACGTTGCGGAATGTGCTCGGCGGTATCGCGTATACCTGTAGTGTCTTTCCCACGCGTCGAATTGGACTTCAGATAACGGCTCAATCCTTCCCGTAATTTCTTTCTCGCATGGAAGAGCCGTGCTTTGACGGAGGCGACCGATACACCCATGCGCCGGGCGGTCTCCTCAGTCGATAACTCCCCAAGGTCCCGCAGCTCGATGGTTTTCCGTATTCCCGGTCGCAAATTCCGAAGCGTCTCTGACAGGATTTGCACTCTCTCCCGCCGCAAGTAACTGGTTTCGGGGTCCGGACTTGCATCGGGTATCTCCATTGCTGACGCAGCGCCTCCTTGGTCGTGTGAATCGTCGACGGGTATCTCGCGCAGCGCGCGGCCATGGCGCAGTAACATCAGGGATTCGTTGATAGCGATCCGCGTTAACCAGGTGGAGAAGGAGGATTTCCCTTCGAACTTGTGCAAATGGACGAAAGCCTTTTGGAAGCTTTGCTGGACAATGTCTTCCGCGTCCTCCCGGACGCGTGCGTATCGCAGTACAACACGAAGGGTCTTTTGCCGGTGACGTTTGAAGAGAGTTTCAAACGCCTGTTCGTCTCCGTTCTTGGCGGCAACGACAAGCATTTGTTCCGGTGCAGCATCAGTCAGGCGAGTCATAGTTGGTTCTGCTTTGTGGTTCGTGGCGAACCTCCTGATTAGCTATGTGGCAGCGAAGGGCGAGCCCAGAGTCTTGAACATTGCCTTTCCGCTACATGCGGAATAAAGGCAAGACCCGCGCCAAACCTACAAGGCCGTAAGTCGCTGAATTTTCAGGAGAAGACGACGGAAGTCGAAAATGTCGAGGTTGAAGAAGTCGAAAGAGTTGAAAGTGTCGAAGCTGGCGAAGCGACTCGGAATGGTTGCTATAAGTAGGAAGGTTAGCCGCGACTCATGGACCAGCATTTCGGGAGTCGAATCCTTGGGGGAGCCAATCTTTCTAGCTATTTGCGGTCAAGATTTGCGGGTCCCATTCATTCCTGGATGCCGAGACCCCAGGGTCACTTAATGGGATCATCGAGTCCAAGAAATCTGCGGAGCGGTGGAACGTGATAAACGATAGAAACCGCGAATGGAGCGATGGTCCAAACCAGCAAAAGTCCCAAACTCAACAAGACTACGATCTCGTGCACATCACTTCGATGCGCAAAACGCGCACGAGTTTAATTTTTTAACTCTCGCCGGCCTGTCGACAGAGGACCAGGGAGAGCCGGTCCGACCAAAACACCATCGTGCCAATCGCAAGCAGGTGCTTTCGAATCGGGCGAGCATATTGCAGCGCAGACAATATTCATTTCTTGCGGGCGACCGTTTCAGGACCTGCTTCGTGAATGGGTTCCGGAGAAGACTGCGGAAAATTACTAGCGTTTCTCCCCACTGATGGTTTGAGGTGGCTCCTCTTCCGCCTTGCTCCAACTGGAATCGGGGTTGTATTCCTGCATGGCCTTGCCGAGTGCTTCGGTCTTCTTGCCGAGGTCCTTCTGATAAACAACGCCATCCTGGTTCACGATGAATGTCATCACACCGGAGGAGCGATATTCGGCGGGATAAGCTACGAACGCGAATCCCTCGGTCATTCTGCCCTCCACTATGTAACTCTTTGAGCCGCCGGGCGCATCCTTCCCCTGGCGCGCCAGAGAATGAAAGAAATAGCCTCGGTAAGGAGTTGACGGGGCGTCTTTGCCTTTTACATAGCCCTCCCCGACGGCGGAAGCAACCAGTGGTCCGATTGGGCTCTGCGGCTCACTGTCCGAGACTGTCCAATAAAGGCCATTGTGTTGGCCTTCATCACTGAAGATTTGCTTGGCGTACTCATTGTGCTGCATCGCGTAGTATTCCTTTTGCGCGGCTACAAGCTCCTGGCAAACACGAATGGTCGATATTTCATTCCGGCCAATTCGCCTAAACAGAATCTCTTTCTTGCCTGCATCGGTGTCGAAATACCACGAACTATCTTTGTTGACGAGGGGTATAGGCGTCGGCCAATTCTTCGCGCCAATGTGCAAAACAATAGTTCCATCCGGTTCTTTAACTAAACGGTGCATTTCTTGGTATCTCTGCACGAAATTAGCGCGGTTCTGGGCGTCTTCGGTTTCGTCACCCGACGAGACGATTTGCTTTCCGTCTGGTCCGAGGACATCGAGCATCGCTTCTTCGTCGTTATTCTGCGCTGCCGTGACGAGTGCGCTGATCGCGTTCTCCGGCGATGAAAACGTCTTCTGCCCCTGTTGCTGCCCCACGGAACGTACTGGAAAGCCCCCTGCCAACAAGATGCCGACAGCAGCCATTTCAAGAAGATTGGTCCAATCAAGTTTACCGAAGCTCAGGTTTGTTCGCCCCATGTGGCTTCTCTCCATTTCTAAATTTCACGAAGTACTAGGAATCTGACAAAACTTCGATTATCAATGCCTGCCACCGCCGCCACGCGCCCCTCCTCCGCCGCCGAAGCTGGCACTTCCGCGTGATGAATAGCTCCTTGTCTCTCCGCCGTGGTCGTAACCGCTGAAGGCGCCCGAGCGCATATCGCTCTGACCGCGGGGTTCAGCGTATCCTCGACTTGCTTTGTTGTTTCCTTCAAAAGGGCTGGGTGCGCCGAGACGGTTGGATTCGCGGCCTTGCTCGCGGGCGTTCACGCTGGGTGGCCTACTCTCTTCGTTGCTGCGGGCACGATCCGCGCCGCGGTCGCGGTTAGCCCCGCCGCGCGCGTCTCCGCCTCGATAGAGTCTGTCGCGGTTATAAAAGGCTCTGCTTGGCGAGTAATACCGCCCATGGTCGTAGACCGCGTAGTGGTGATGCCAATCGCAACCCCAGTGATGCCAGCCCCACCCGTAGCCCCCATAGAAGCCGGTGCCGAAGCCGTCTCCAAAGAAGATCAGCGGGCCGTCATGCCAAATGCCTGGATAGGCATACCAACCGGGCCACGCGCCAATCGGTGCTCCGTACATAATCCAGGGATCGTATGCAGGAACATAGACAATTTCGGGGCTGACCGGCTCAATCTCGATGTCTGAGTCTTCCATGGTTACGGTTTGCTCCGGCGTGGAGTTGAGATGTCCCGCCTCTTGCGCACGGCGACGCATCACTTGAATGGCGTCCATCACGCCCTGCTCCTGGTTGTAGTAAGCGTCACCGAGGGACGAGGTCCACGAGAGGTTTTTGTCCATGTTGCCGATGACCGACGGAAACGCGGCGAGTGCCTTGACGCTCGGATCCCAAGGCAGTTGGTCCACGGCTTGGGCTAAATCCTCGCCCTTCAAGTCGGGATGCGATTGTACCCACCGGTCGGCGTCGACGACCTGTTCGGGGAACGTCGAGGCCGCCAGGATTTGCGCCACGAGTGAATCGGGATAGAGGGCGATGGGCGCCACCAATTGCTGCAATTCTTCGGGAGTTAGTTGCATGTACGGCGGGGCGGGCGGGACCTGCAGCGGACCTGACGGCGCCTGAGCAACGAGACTTTGTGGCCAGGCTGCGAACAACAAGATCAATGTCAGCAAAGACGCCAAGGCCTGTTGCGCAATGTGTAGCTTACCCGTTCGCTCGACGACACCGGCGGCATCCATGCCGGTGACGAATGGAAAGTCGATGCCTCGCAGACCCCGGCCACAGCGGCGATGGCTTGTTCTAGCCCTTCCCGGCGAGGTGACGGAGGAGATCACGGAACAGGATCGCGACCACGATTGTTTTGAAATCGATCTCATTTGTTTTTCGCCCCCTCATCGTTGCTCGTGCTGTACTTTTCCTTAGCTCGCGTTTCGCCTGCAGCCACTCGTCCAAGTAGTTGTCCAGGTCGCAACTGTGATCGCCACGTTCGATGTGAATCTCAACCGCCCGCCGATGAATTTCGTCCAGGGTTGGGACACTCTTACCTATTTCTTCCGGAACGTCCGACCCGACACCTCTCGGCCGCGTGTTCTGAACATTCGTGGCCAGATTTTGCGCGTTCATGTTCTTTTCTCCCTTTCCAAAGTGTTCTTTGACCTCGACCGGCCGGCTCCGGTCACCAAATCCCAAGTCGGGACAATCGGGACCCCGCCCACGGGGCGGTCTCGCCGTTTAGAAACGAATGACAATACTGCCGGAAAGCTGGGCTGAGCGCGTCGTCGCACCGAAACATAGAGTTGCTAGTCCCAAACTCAGCTCCCTCGTGACTTCTACTTCTGTTTGGGCGGATAGTTCTTCAGTAATTTCGCCATGGCCTTGTCCAGGTTTTTCATGTGCTTTTCGTGGTTTGAGCCGGGGTCAATTGTCTTGGTCGCGCGTCCGGTCCAGACGAGCTGTTTCGTTTCGGGGTCATACATGTCAAGAACTAGAGTGCCGATACTGATCGTCGAACTAGTCCACGACCCCGTGGCCATCCCAAAGGCTCGTGAGCCCCAGGCATCCCATTCTGTTTCCTGATTGACGGCGGTTTGGTAGCCAATATAAAGATCAGCCTTGTCGCTATCGGTTTTGGTCAGCCCTTTCGACACCAGTTGCGAGTCCACAGCCTGCTTGATTTCCGCGTCCATAATCTGGTCCGGGTGACCACCGCGGATGTCCACCCATTTATACGTTCGATATTTCGAGAAATCTGTTCTCGGCATAAAGTTGTACCGCACGTCTTGCGCGGCCAACGTCCCCGCTGTTACCAATAACAATGCTGCGACCAACGCCCATGAAAAGTGTTTCCCGTTTTGTTGTACTCGCATTTGTGCCTCCTTCAGGCTTCGTCTTTCGCGTTACTCGCGAGAGCTCTTGTTGTACTTTTCCTGGAGCTCGCGTTCCGCCTGCAGATGCTTTGTTGCACTGGCTGCAAAGGGCCGTTCTTAGATCTCGCCTCGAAGCCTACCGATTCAGCGACGATGTTCACGCTCTGAGTTCCCGCTTTACTGCTGCGATTGCAGCCGGTAGCTCTGAACATGAGCTGCTAGCGCAAGAAAAAGCGCAATCCAGGAAAGGAGAATGACAACCCAAGCCCTCCACTGCTGCTTGAATGGGGATACGCGTCTTTGTCCAGATATTGAGGCTGCACCTACAGCTTGGGAGCGGATACGACGTTGCGCGTCCACCTCATCGTGCTCAGTCCACGAGTTTGATCTTTTCATCTTCGGTTCCGTAGAAAGCATGCCAATGATTTCTTCTTTCGCGCCAGCCTTCGAGCCGCGGTTAGCATTACCGGCTTTGCTTCTTAAGAATTCAGGCTAAAGTACACCTGCACTTGCAACTCAATTGAAACCGGCTGGCCGTTCAAGGTAGTCGGCTCATACTTCCACTGCAGCACGGCGTTCAGCGCCGCATCGATCAGCAGCGGATGTCCGCTCAGCACGCGTGCCTGGACGACATTCCCGTGTTCATCAATCACCGCATCGACAACCACCGTGCCCCAAATGCGCGCGTCTCGCGCGAGCGGCGGATACGCTGGATTCACGGAATACGTCCGGCGCGGCGCTTTGACATTCCCGCCGACAGGCACGACTTTCTGCACCGGCGGCGCCGCCGGAGGTGGTGTCGGCACTACCGTTCCCGTTCCTCCCAAGACACCGCCAACTACTCCGCCAATCATTCCGCCCGGAACACCTCCAGGGACGCCTCCCAAATCAGGAACTGCTTCGGCGACGTCGTCCGATCCTGAGGGGACGTTCTTCGGAATCGCGGTGGGTGCTGTCAGTTCTTGTAACGCGTAGTTCAACTTTGCTTTTGGGCGCGTAATATGTGGAGCGACTGGACCCCCCGCAGGCGCCGGGGGTGGCGGTGGAGCAACCAGTGGGATTTCGTGATATTCGTTCAGGTGAATTGTCCCCGTGGTGTAAAGCGGCACGATGATCAGCGCCGCGACAATCACAAAGTGAAATCCCATGGCGCTGAGCCACTTCAGAGGGCTCCTGCGCGTCTGCTGTGTAGTGGGCATCTCCAACAAAGCATTCAGAAAAACATCGTTCTTCACGGTCGGAGCGAGACGGAGCGATCCTGCCGCCTTTCTAGCCTGTGCGTCTTGCATGGGACCAAAAATCGAAATCCGATGAACGGCCATAACTCCCTCCTAAAAACCGCGCGAGTCGCTTCGCAAATTTGCTCTTGGATTGCGAACTAACCTCTTGCACATATGAATCTCGGTGCCTCCCTGTTCGAACGAGACCTCGTCCATCGCCAACTTCATGAAATGAATGCCGCGTCCGTGATCCTTTTCGAGATTTTCGACAGCCACGGGATCGGGAACGGTGCGCGGATCAAACCCTTGACCCTGGTCTGAAACGATCAGCGAGATTCCCTCCCCGACCTTGCAGCGGCAGCGGACGTGAACTAACTTGTGGGCATCCAGCCGATTGCCATGAACGACTGCGTTGTTCAGAGCTTCCCGGAGCGCCAGTTCTACAGCGCTTTCCTCGCCTGTGATGCAATGCGACCCTTCGATGAGCCGCATCAACCGTTCCACCAGCGGCGAGATCGCCTTGATTTCGCTCTGCATCCAAGCGTCGATTTCGAGTAAGGAACCTGCACCTCGGCCGGCAAACGCGGGCCGAAGACTTGCTCTCACAGTCACTGAGCGTCCGTTATTCATGACAGCACCTTCCGGTCAGGTATGCGCCAGCCAAAGGCCATAGCGCACAGAATCCAACAGTCCAAATCCCTTGCGATATCGCAGAACGCGGTACCACTTGTTCCACTTGCGGAGGAATATGAGAACCGGTGACATAGCGCCCCCTCTCTTCTGCATTGCGTTCCTACACGTCCGGTAAGGGCAAGACACGCGCCAAACTGACAAGATCGTAAGTCGCTGAATTTTCAGGAGGAGACGGCAGAAGTCGAAAATGTCGAGGTTGAAGAAGTCGAAAGAGTGGAAAGTGTCGACGTGATTCGGATGGCTATGAAAAAGGGAGAAGCGCGATTCAAGTGTATCGCTTCGCATAGATGCCGAACTGCCTGTATTCGTCGCCAAAATTGCAGGGAGCAAACGGCGTCGGACCAGTCGATACCTAATACTGCCAATCATCTCTCCGGCTCCTGAACATCTCTGCGAATCTTGCGGGCCAGCTGTTTCATGACGTGTTTTGTGAAAACTCCCGAAGAGCGGAACCTAACCCCTTCTTTCATCAGCTCAAGCAGTACGTTTTGTCCGTCTTCGCTGATGCAGGTTACGTTTCTCAGTTCAATCACGAGTTCACGACCCCGCAGGTCCATCGCGGCCTCTCGGCACTCGTTTCTTAGCTCAGCCACCCACGGCGCCATCAGCCTGCCCTCGAGCACCAACCGCCGCCGATCGGGAGTATCGAGAATGGTGATCTTCAACATTTGCTTTTGCTCGTAACGCCGGTAAGGGCAAAGCCCGCTCCAAACCCGCTGTCCCGTAAGTCTCTGAATTTTCAGGAGGAGATTGCCAGAAGTCGAAAATGTCGAGGTTGAAGAAGTTGAAAGCGTCGAAACTGTCGAAGCTATTGCCTGGCGACAACCGACAAAGAGGCGGGGTGCAACTTAAGCGTACTGCTTCGGGTATATGCCGAATTTTTTCATTCGAGAGAGGAGAGTCGTGCGGTTCATTCCCAGGTGCGCCGCAGCACCATCGGCACCACCCACGCGCCCCTGGCATGCAGTAAGTGCCCGTATGATCTGATCGCGCTGCTTTCTTTCATATTCGTCAGCAACGCTACTTTTGTCATTTCGCGAATCTGTTCTCTCTCCAGCGACTTGTTTAACTTCATGCAGGTTGGTATGCACGAACGCTTCCGTATTGGTCTTTCGGAGTTCTGCGAGCGGCGCCTCAAGCGACTTGCCCCGCGTCACTATCACCGAGCGCTCAATGAAATTCTCAAGTTCACGAATGTTCCCCGGCCAGTCCCAGGCTGTCAGCCCCCTCATTACCACCGTAGGAATCGCCTCGATAGGTTTTTGCATCTCCTTGGCGAACTTTTGGACGAAATGGCTGACGAGCAGGGGAATGTCCTCTCTGCGGTCTCTCAGGGGCGGAATGCGGATCGGAAACACATTCAACCGATAGTACAGGTCGCTGCGAAATTCACGATCCGCAATCATCTTTTCGAGATCGCGGTTCGTAGCCGCGACAAGACGGACATTCACCTTCCGCGTATGCGTGCTGCCGAGACGTTCAAATTCCCGCTCCTGGAGAGCCCGCAGCAGCTTCGGCTGAATCTCAATGGGAATGTCACCCACTTCATCTAAAAACAGAGTGCCTTGATCCGCGAGCTCCAGCCGTCCAATTTTTTGGGAGATCGCGCCCGTAAACGCTCCCTTTTCGTGGCCAAACAATTCGCTTTCCAGCAACCCGGTTGGTATGGCGGCGCAGTTCAGCTTCACGAGGGTCCGCTGTTTGCGGCGGCTTCGGTCGT
>Ga0210400_10004289_pt1 | contig 12387 bp, 10 predicted proteins | sample IncBWH26MmetaG_FD_155456 | JGI IMG/M metagenome (GOLD analysis project Ga0210400, IMG submission 155456) | Forest soil microbial communities from Barre Woods Harvard Forest LTER site, Petersham, Massachusetts, United States - Inc-BW-H-26-M | ecosystem: Environmental > Terrestrial > Soil >...
GATGGTGATAAAGTAATTGATAAATTGGATTTATGTCCGGATGTGCCGGGCCCGATTGAGTTTAAAGGATGCCCGGATAAAGACGGCGACAGCGTGTTGGATAAAGATGATGCTTGTCCGGATCAACCAGGTCCGCCTGAGAACAAAGGTTGCCCATGGCCGGATACGGATAAAGACGGTGTAATTGACAGGGAAGATGATTGCCCTACAACACCGGGCTTGAAAGAACTGAAAGGTTGCCCTCCAATCAAACCGGAAGAGCAGAAAGTAATTGAAAAAGCTTTTGCCAACCTTGAGTTTGCTACGGGTAAGGATATTATTAAAAAAACATCCTTCCCGTCTCTTAACGATTTAGCCAAGTTATTGAAAGAACATAGTGGCGACTGGACTCTGAAATTATCGGGCCACACCGATAACCAGGGTACGCCTGAGAAGAATATGTTATTGTCTGAAAAACGTGCTAAAGCCGTTAAGAAATACTTAACTACCAAAGGCGTTAAAATGGATAGAGTAATTGCTGAGTGGTTCGGTCAGACTAAACCGGTTGACACTAACGATACACCTGCGGGACGCCAGAAAAACCGCCGTGTAGAAATGAAGATTATCTTTAAGTAGGATTAAGAAAAAGAAAGCCTCCTGTTTAAAAAGCAGGAGGTTTTTTATTTTATAATTCTATGAAATGACAGAAAATTTAAAATGCTCGTTCGTTTTTTTTGAATAAAAAGTTACCGGCCTATTTTAAATTGAGTGTTTGAATTATCTCCTGCGAAATTGTAACTGTGTTTTTTTCTCCTGTTTCAATAGTAACGGATGCTTTCTTATAAAATTTTTCGCGGTGTTCTAACATAGAAGTAACTTTTTCGCGCAGCTTGTTACCTTTTAATTTGGTAAATAGCGGGCGTTCGGTTATATCGTTTTCTATGCGCGTGGCAAGTACTTCGGGAACTGCTTTTAAATAAACAGTTTTTCCGCCTTTTTGCATCACTTGTAAGCTGTCATTAAAACAAGGCGTGCCACCACCAACAGATACGATAGCTTTTTTATTTTTTGCAATAATTTCTTTCAGGTAATTGGTTTCCGCTTTACGGAAATAATCTTCGCCTTTGGTTTTAAAAATTTGTGGAATGCTCAGTTTTTCTTTTTGTATAATGTAATTGTCGAGGTCTATCAATAAAAAATCAATTTCCCTGGCCAGTTCCCTGCCAATGGTGCTTTTCCCGCTTCCGGGCATTCCCATTAAAAATAATAACATGTTTCAAAAGTACTAAATAGGAGCACACGAATTACGTGGAAATACGAGGTTGGAGGTACGAAATAGCATGTACGAATTACGAATAACAGTCATACGAATATACGAACCAGGTATGTGTAATTAGAAGTGCAGAAGAATGACGAATAAATTGGTTAAAAAAAATAGCAAGTAAAAAAAGCGATTCACTATTTGTACAAAATTCGCAATTCTTATCTGCTAAAAAAAGCCTTTCAGTTTAACGGCTAATTCAATTTTTTTAAGCGCGGTAATATAAGCGCCCAGGCGCATAGTAGTTTTATGTTCGTTGGCGTTTATCCAAACCTGTTCAAAAGAGGTCTCCATGTTTAAGTCATGCTTTTGATTCACCTCGTTTTCTGTCCAGTAATAACCCATTTTATTTTGCACCCACTCAAAATAAGATACGGTAACACCTCCGCCATTGGCAAGGATATCAGGAACAACAATAATGTTTTTTTCTTTTAAAATTTCATCTGCCTCGGGCGTGGTCGGGCCATTTGCGCCTTCAATAATCAATTTGGCTTGTATGCGTGCTGCAATATCATCGGTAATTACGTTTTGCAAAGCTGCGGGTACCAATACATCCACTTTAGCGCATAAAAGTTCATCACTTTTTATTTCAACGCCGCCGGTAAATCCTTTTAATACATTTCCGTTTGCTTTAGCATAATCCAAAGCGGCTTTAATATTAATTCCTTTTTCGTTCCATAAAGTAACAGTATGATCGCCTATGGCACAAATTTTAATGCCTTGCTCACTTAATAAGCGTGCGGCGTGAGAGCCAACATTTCCAAAACCTTGCACGGCAGCGGTAACTTTGCTTTTATCAAGCCTTAATTTTTTAAGCGCGCAAAGTGTAGCCACCATAACGCCTCTGCCAGTTGCCGCATCGCGGCCTAAAGAGCCGCCTAAAACAATCGGTTTTCCTGTAACAACGCCGGGGCTGTCTTCTCCGCTTACTTTATTAAACTCGTCAAGTATCCAGGCCATTTCGCGACCGCTGGTTCCCATATCCGGAGCAGGAATATCTTTATTAACACCGAATACATCAGCCATTGCTTTTGTATAGGCACGTGTAATACGCTCTAATTCTCCAACACTTAATTTACGGGGATCACATTTAACGCCGCCTTTACCACCGCCGTAAGGCAAATGTGCAACGGCGCATTTAAAGCTCATCCAGGCAGCAAGTGCCATTACTTCATCCTGACAAACATCCATTGCATAACGGATACCACCTTTAGAAGGACCGAGATAGGTTGAGTGTACACAACGATATCCTTCAAAAACTTCAACTTTGCCGTTATCCATTGTAACAGGCAGGCTTACTTTTACTAATTTTTGCGGATTACGTAATACTTTTGAAACTTCTTCCGAAAGATTCATCGTTTTAGCAGCGGCATCAAGGCGAGCCAAAACGGCATCGAACATACTTTTGTGTGCTGCCATAGAAGGTACTGTTTGAGTTGACATACAGTTACTTTTCGTTCAACATTAGATTCTAGCCCGCAAAGGTAACAATTTATTAAAACACCCGAAATATTATCGCCTAAACTGGCTTTTTGGAAGATTAAAAAAAAGAAGAGTTAAAAGTGGTGAAAATCAGTGCTTCATACGCTTGCTGGCTTTGGCTTTTTCTTTCTTTACCTTTTGTTCGTTAAGACGAATATTATGTCGTATACATTTCCAGTAATCGCGGGTATAATCGCAAAAAATTTCTTCTCCGGGTTTAATATCGCGGGCAGCTACAATAAAACATTTGTCGTCGTGAACTTCGTAATGGCTGTTATTTCGTAAACCCTTAACACGTACAATTCCGGCAGCATCATTTGCAAAGCGCGCTTTGTATTGCGGGGTGTGAAAAGCGTCCACGCACTTATTGCGGTTAAAATAAAAAAGATATCCGTCTTCCTGGCGTTTCACCCTTTCATTATAATCTTTCCAACCTATAATTTCGCCGCGGTACTCTATTATTTTAGAGTCTTTCTCAATGAATTTGGTGGTGAAAAGGCCCTTGCCTGCACCCGGTAATCTTGATTTTTTTACGAGTAATGCCATAAATGAGGTTGCAAAAGTATAATCTTATTTCATATGTTGATTCCGGTTTTTAACTTTTTGTCATATGTTATAATCATCATTTGTTTTCATTTTTTCCGGAATGATGATTATTTCATACATTTGCAACGCATTTGGTTTTTCCTGTTAGATTTCTTAACAGAAAAATGAAAAGGGAAAGGCGCGAAAATCGCCTACAGTGCCCGCTGCTGTGAACTTGCCCCGCTTAAATTAAGAGGGCCTCATACTTCAACCACTGTTACGCTAAAGCGCGACGGGAAGGACAGAGAAAAAAGTAAGTCAGAAGACCTGCCAAAAGCATAATCGCAAAACAACCTTCGTGGACAAAGGTTTAAGCGGAATGAAAAAGTCAGGTAGTACATATTTTATCCTGTTTGTGGTGTGGTGTGCAAATGTATTTGCCCAGCAAAAAGATACTTTGCATTTAAGTGAAGTAACAGTGACTGATTATCGCAGCAAAATTTCTTCTCAAAATTTTGCGGAAACAAAAATTGATTCGGCTACCAAAAATAATTTCAGTACGGGCAACGTGGCACAAATGCTTTTGCAGCAAAATGTTTGTCTTGTGAAATCGTACGGGCCCGCAAATATTGCTTTTTTATCGGTACGTGGCTCAACGGCACAGCAAACAGCAGTGGTTTGGAACGGGATGAATATTAATAATCCGATGTTGGGGCAGGCAGATGTTTCTTTATTGCCGGTTGGTTTTTTTAATTCCATTTCTTTGCAAAAAGGCGCCCTGTCGGGATATTGGGGTAGCGGTGCAATGGCAGGTGTTTTGAACTTGCAATCGGCAGCGCAAAATACGGGATTAACTATTAAAGCAAGTACGTCTTATTCGTCTTTACAAAACAGTTCACAATGGGCTTCGGTAAATTTTTCCTCCGGCAAGTGGAGCAGTGCCACGAGAATTCTTGCCGATGTCTCGCAAAATAAATATCAGTTTTACAGTAACGCCGATTCTCTTAAACGGCAAACACAAACGCATGCACAAACTACCCAGTACGCGTTTATGCAGGATGCAGGATTTAAAATAAATGCCCGCCAACAATTGGGTTTGCACATCTGGTTACAGGATGCGCAGCGAAAAGTTCCTTATACTTTGGGCGATATAAAAGATGATGCAAGCCAACACGATAAAATTTTACGTGCCATGTTAGATTGGAAACTCTTACAAAATAAATATGCAATTACAGCGCGCACAGCTTTTGTAAATGAAGAATTGATTTATACCAACCAAACGAGTTCTATTAGTAGTGACAATATTTTCAAAACTTTTTTGTTTGACTTGGAAACACAATTTTATTTACTGAAAGGATTTACCATTACGGCAGGAAACAGTAATTCAATTTCTGTCGGAAATTCGGAAGGTTACGCAAAACAACAACAATTGTCGCGTATGGCTTTGTTTCAGAATATTTCCTGGCGATATAGTAAAGCAAGTGCTTCTGTATTTGGCAGGCAGGAACTTTTTAATTTAAATGCATTTGTCCCTACAGGGGGAGTTTCATTATCCCTGCAGGCACTGAAATGGTTGTCATGTAAAGTAAACGCCGGAACCGTTTATCGTTATCCAACATTAAATGATTTATACTGGAATCCGGGCGGGAATCCTGATTTAAAACCCGAGAAAGGTTTCAGCCAGGAAAGTTCTTTGCAAATTAATTATGTGCTGCAAAAATTTTCTTTTTCAATTACCGGCACAGTTTTTAACCGCATAATAAACGATTGGATTATGTGGTTGCCGGGTAAAAACGGAATATGGAGCCCGCAAAATGTTTTGCAGGTGTGGAGCAGGGGAGGGGAAACTAATTCGGAAATTTCTTATAAAGGAAAAGATGTAAAGTTTTCGGTTAATGTTCTTAGTAATTATGTTTTATCCACCCGAACGAAAACTACTTTGCAAAACGACGAATCGGAAGGCAAACAATTGGCCTACGTTCCTATGTACTCGGGTTCCGCGGTTTTTTCGGTTGAATATAAAAATACTTCGTTGCGAACTGTATACTCCTACACGGGTTATCGTTACCTCACTTCCGACAATTATAATTATTTAAACCCTTACAGTTTGTTGGACATACGCGTTGGCCGCACTTTTTTTCTAAAAAACAGTTTAATAAATGTATTTATGGAAGTAAATAATTTATTAAATGAAAATTATTTTTCAGTCGCGCAATACCCGATGCCTTTACGGAATTTTAAGACCGGAATAATTTTTCAATATCAAAAACAAAATAAAAAACAAAACATATGACAAAATCACTATTAACAATTGCACTAATCAGTTTTGCGTTTTTTGGAAAAGCGCAGACCACTTTTATCAGCGACTTTGAAACGGTAATGTTGCCTGATTATAAGAATGAAGTATATAACGATTCCACAAATGGCGTTGGAGGATTTAAAAACGGCCACGCATTTTTTCAAACAGGTTGGGCAGGCTTTTGGTCAAGCGGATGGGTTGCAAGCTCAGTGCATGATAGCAGCACCGCCGGTTATGCCAATCAGTACGGCTGTGCCGGTTATAAAGGGTATAACAACTCAAATGTTTTTGCGATTGGTACTATTTACGGAAGGTTGACCATAAGAATGACCGATAGTTTGATTGGCAAAACGGTATCGGGTTTTTATGTAAACAATTCTACATATGCTTATAAAAGTATGAAGAACGGAGACAGTTTTGCGAAAAAATTCGGAGATACAACCGGAACGCATTGCGGTTGCGCACAAGGATCTTACCCCGACTGGTTTAAACTCACAGTAAAAAGATATTACAGTGGTGTATTGCAAAACGACAGTGTTGAGGTTTACCTGGGCGATTATCGTTTCAGTAACAATGCACAGGATTATATCTTAAAAAACTGGACATGGATTAACCTTTCTGCTTTAGGAAATACAGACAGCTTAGCTTTCTTTTTGCACTCAAGCGATAATGGCACATACGGAATGAATACGCCTGCTTTCTTTTGTGTAGATAATTTAACACTGAATATGATCACTGGTATTCAAAATTATTATTCTGAAGAGGGATTGAATATTTTTCCTAATCCTGCTGCAAACGAAACTGAAATCAGTTTCATAACGGATGCGTCGGTTTATGTAAGCATGAAAGTAACTGATGTTACCGGAAGAGAGATGGCTTCACAAAACATGAGTTCGTTTACAGGGCAAAATAAATTTAAAATCGATGTTTCTCAGTTTCCTGCCGGCGTGTATTATGTTACACTTAATGCGAATGGAAAAATGTTGACTAAAAAATTAATTAAATAATAATCATGCGTTTTTTTATTTTTTGTTTCTGTTTATTACCCTTACTGTCAGATGCCCAGTTTGCTCCACCCGTGGGGCAAGCGGGTACTACGGCCATGTATAAAGACAGCAGTGCCTTTATTAATTGGGCATCGTTTTGCAATGTAATAAGAGGGTTAAAAGATATTTCAAATTCAGCGGGCGGAAATGCATCCGTTGGAGACAGCAGTAAAGCCATTGGTATTGCAGATAACAGTGTTGTGAGTTTGGGCGACGGAGGAATTGCAGTTTGTACTTTTCAATACGCCATTACAGATGGTCCGGGACCTGATTTCGCGGTTTTTGAAAACGCGTTTAACGATGATTATCTGGAATTAGGATTTGTGGAAGTAAGTAGTGACGGCATTAATTTTTTCCGTTTTCCTGCTACGAGTAATACTCAGGATACAATGCAAACCGGGTCTTTTGGCTCGACTGACGCGAAACTTATAAATAATTTAGGAGGAAAATACCGTGTTTTATACGGAACCCCTTTTGATTTGCAGGAATTGCAGGGTATCAGCGGGTTGAACATAAATCACGTTACACATGTAAAAATTATTGATGTGGTTGGGGATATTAACCCCTCTTACGCAACTTACGATAAAAACAATCATAAAGTAAACGACCCCTGGCCTACTGCGTTTGCCTCAGGTGGTTTTGATTTGGACGCTGTTGGAGTGATACATGATATTACTAATTCGATTAAAGAAAACGAAGAAGAATTTTTTGTTATTTATCCTAATCCGGCAAAAGGAATTGTGAATATAGGATTCAGAATTCAGAATTCAATGTTTGAATTAAACGATTTTACGGGAAGAAAAATAGAATTAAGAGAACAGGGCAGAAAGGATAATTGCGTGCAATTTGATATAAGCGGATTAACTCCGGGAATTTATTTTATTAAATTAAGTTCCGGCGAAAAATGTTTCAGCAAAAAAATAATTATTGCAGAATGATTTTATTAAAAAAAAATATTCCTCTGATTATTCTGGCCATATTGGTTGCTTCCTGTAAAAAGGATATTCCCCCGCAAAAACCAACGGCTACCGGAAGTATAAGTACAAGCAAGCGTTTAATTATTTGCAACGAAGGAAATTTCGGGCAATCAAATGCGACGATTACTTTGTACGACCCCGCAAGTGGTTCTATAGTTCCGGATGCTTATGGCCCTGCTAATTCAAACCAATATATCGGGGATGTGATTCAGAATGGGATAAAATTCAACGAAAATTATTTTTGGGCGGTAAATCATTCGGGTAAAATTGTCGTTACAGATAAAAACTTTATTAAACTTGCCTCTATAGGCGGATTTATTTCTCCCCGTTATATTGTATTTGTAAGTAATAACAAAGCTTATGTAAGCAACCTGCAATTAAATAATAATGTGGCCAATTATATACAGGTATTGGATGTAAATACTAATTCCATCAGCAAAACCATTCGCCTGGACGGCTGGACGGAACAAATGGTGCAATCATACGGAAAGGTCTATGTTTGCAATCAGCGAAAAAAATACATTTATGTAATTGATGCTTCTACTGATTTACTGAGTGACAGTATTTTTGTTAATGCGACAAACGCATGTATTGTAAAAGACCGGAACGAGAAATTGTGGGTTAGTTGTAATGCAGATTCTGTAAATAATATTCCGGCACGCCTGCTTAAAATTAATCCGGTAAACGATTCCATTGAAAGTGATATTTCTTTGCAAACAACGCACAATTCAGTTTCACAATTAAAAATAAACGGAAGCGGAAATATTTTATATTATTTGTTGAATGATTTATTTAAATTTTCAATTTCTGCAACAAGCTCTTCCGCGACTTTTATTCAACAGGGAACACGTGTTTTTTACGGACTTTGTATAGACCCCGATGATGAAACAATTTATATTGCGGATGCCATAGATTATAATCAAAACGGAAGTATTTTAAGATATAAATCAGACGGAACTTTTGTAAGTACCTTTAAATCAGGCATTATACCGGGCTATATGTGGGTAGAGGAATAGCAATTTGAACTATAAATTGTTATATTTACCTTATGATTAGGTATTTTTTTATCTTTTTTTTTCCGGTTTTTCTTTCGGCACAAACAAAATTTACATTTGTAAAAAAGGAAGGTGGCTTTAAACACCCTGAGAGCGTTTGCATTATTGATTCGGAAACCGTTTTTGTTGCAGATATAGGAAAAGAAATGCGCCCTTCTGAACTTGACAGTGACGGTGTATTATACAAATGCCCGTTGAAACATTTATCTGACAAAAAAAAGTTCAACAAAAATTTTAAGTTAAACGCCCCGAAGGGAATAACAAACGACAAAACATCTTTATACATAACCGATATTGACCGTATTGTAATTGTAGATATTGCTACCGGCGAAAAAACGGATGAAATTGTTTTTACCGACAAAACCGTTTTTTTAAATGATGTGGCGATGCTGGAAGAAAATACGTTGTTGGTTACAGCGACCAACCAGCATGATATGTATGCGGTAATTATTAAATCGAAAGAAATTTTTAATCTCTCCAAAAAAAGTATGGAGGGCGCTAATGGTATTTGTGTTGCGGACGGAAAAGTGTATGTGTGTGGTTTTTCTAACAAGCAAAATAAAAAAGGGCATTTATATGCCTATGATTTAGAAACAAACGCGGTTACAGTAATTGTTGACCAAATCGGGCATTTAGACGGGCTTAAAATGCATAACGGAAAATTAATTGTGAGCGATTGGGGCGGGGATTTTAACCACGGTAAAATTTGGGAAGTAGATATTGCCAATAAAAGCGCTTCGGTAATCAGCGATAACCCGGATTTAAAAAGTCCCAGCGATTTTGATATTTACAACAACCTGTTGTTGGTTCCCTGTATAGACGAAGGAGAAATTCTGATTTTTAAGTGGGGCGATTAATTATCTAATTTCTCAAAAACAGAATTATTACTCTTAAACTCGGGCACTAACTCTTTCATGCGACTCACAATCTCATTGTTGTTTTGCTTATAAAAAAGAGTAATGAGTTTTTCAATTTTTCCCTTTACTTCTTCAAATCCGTATTCTTTTACTTTACCTATTAAAATTTGAGGGTGATGCGTGGGTAAAGTATTTTCCGCATCAGCTAAAAGTTCTTCGTATAATTTTTCTCCGGGACGTAAGCCGGTATAAATTATTTGTATGTCGCGCCCTTCGGTAAGTCCGCTTAGTTTTATCATTTTTTTTGCGAGCTCAGAAATTTTAACTTGTTTCCCCATATCAAATACGAAGATTTCTCCCCCTTTTCCCATGCAACCTGCCTCCAATACAAGCTGGCAGGCTTCTGCAATAGTCATAAAATAACGTGTGATGTCGGGATGAGTAACGGTTACAGGGCCGCCCTGTTCAATTTGTTTTTTGAATCTTGGTATTACGGAACCGTTACTTCCCAATACATTTCCGAAACGGGTAGTAATGAATTTTGTTTGCGTTTGTTTTCCTAAAGCCTGCGTAAAAATTTCGGCAATGCGTTTGCTGGCGCCCATTACGTTGGTAGGATTAACGGCTTTGTCGGTTGAGATAAGTACAAATTTTTCCACTTTATGTTCCACCGCTAATTCTGCAACAACCTTTGTTCCTAATACGTTTGTGAGAATAGATTCAGAAGGATTGTTTTCCATCATAGGAACATGCTTATACGCTGCCGCATGATATACCACTTGCGGCTTAAACGTACGGAACACATTTTGCATGCGTTCGGTATTGCGCACATCGCCCATCACTACTTCAAATTTCGAAGGCGGAAATTTATCGCTTAGTTCAAGTTCTGTTTCATGCAAGGGGCTTTCGGAGTTATCAAGTAAAATAATTTTTTCAGGATGAAAATGCAAAATCTGCCACACTAATTCACTTCCTATCGAACCAGCCGCGCCCGTAACTAAAATTATTTTGTTTTTTAATTGTTGTTCAATTAAAGTTACATCAAGTTTTATGGGGTCGCGTTCCAGTAATTGCTCAATAGCAACGGTTTTTAATTGGTTAAAGCTGAGTTCCCCGTTAATCCATTTGGTAACCGGTGGTACGCTTAGTACTCTTACATTATATGCCAGGCAGGTCTCAACAATTTCGTTTTTTCGGGAGGCGGAAATATTTAAAATGGAAATGACAACCGTTTCTATCTTATTTTCTTTTATGAGTTCTTCCATTTTTTCGGGAGGGAAAATGAACGTACCTTCTAAACTTCTCCCTTTCTTTTTTAAATCGTCGTCAATAAAACCGAACACTTTGTACTTAACAGCTGCATCACGGTCTAAAGTACGTTTGGTAATGATTCCCGATTCGCCGGCCCCGTAAATAAGTACGTTGATTTTTTCGCGCTCCGGATTTTTGTTCTCAAAATAAATGGCTTTTACGGCAAGGCGCGAAGAAATCATGATGAACATGGTTACCAACGCGTCAATGATAATAAATGAGCTTGGGATGTAAAAAACTTTCAGGGTTAAAAAAGTAATTATGTTTATAATAAACAAAGAAACACTTCCTAACGCTACAACTTTTAGTATACGTAAACTGTCTCTGGAGCCGGTATACCTGATTACACCTTTATATGTTTTTGAAATAAGAAAACTAACAAGGCGCACAGAAAGTACAAGCGCATAATCAATAGGAAGATTTCTCAGGTCCTCAGCCGGAATGGATTTAAAATTGAAACGAAGAAAAAGGGCTAATGTCAGCGAGCTTGCACAAATAAGCATGTCAATACAAAGGATTGACCAACGCGGCAAATTGTATTTCCAGAAAAAACCTAAGAGTTTATACATAATGCAGGGTAAAAATAGCCTTTACTTTCAATACCTCCAAAGAGTTTATCCATTGTGTAATAATTCGTTAAAAAAGCTGAAACGGCCCTAAGGCAGGGATATTACACAATATTTTGCCGTATCTTCGTTTCCTTAAAATGAAGAAGTTTTTACTTTTTGCAGCTTTGTTGGTTCTTTTCTCCGGGAAGATATTTTCACAAAGAAAGTCAATGAAAGATTCGGTATACCGGCTGCCTATTGTCGGGCTACACATGAGCGGACAATTACCCGGCGGCGATCTGGCAAAAAGATTTGGTTACAGTATTAATGCGGGAATACCGTTTTTTTATAAAACAGCAAAGAATATCCTTTTTGGCATTGAAGGAAATTATTTTTTCGGAACCAGGATAAAAGAACACGTGATGTCTAACCTCGTAAATTCAAATAATACGATTACAGATATTAACGGCAATCCTGCCACTTTCAGACTCAACGAAAGAGGATGGAACGTGTACGCGCTTTTTGGAAAAGTATTTAATAAACTGGGCCACAATAAAAATTCAGGACTCATGGTAATGATTGGCGCAGGTTATATCAGGCATAAAGTAAATATTTATGATGTGGGTCGTACATTGCCACAGATACAGGGGAATTTAGTGAAGGGTTACGACAGACTAACGGGGGGCCCTGCTGCCAGCCAGTTTATAGGCTACATGTTTATGAGTCAAAACCGGATTGCAAATTTTTACGCGGGTATTGAAATTCAGGAAGGATTTACAAAAGGTTTGAGAGGGTACCAGTATGATACCATGGCTTCCGACGGAGCTTCGCGATTGGATATGTTATATGGTATCCGTTTTGGCTGGTTATTGCCACTGTATAAAAAAGCACCCAAAGATTTTTATTACTACTGATATGTGGTTTTACAATTGCGGCATTTTTTTTTATTTTCTTTTTATCAGATTTTCTTCTTTATTTAATCACAAA
>Ga0210400_10004290_pt1 | contig 12387 bp, 12 predicted proteins | sample IncBWH26MmetaG_FD_155456 | JGI IMG/M metagenome (GOLD analysis project Ga0210400, IMG submission 155456) | Forest soil microbial communities from Barre Woods Harvard Forest LTER site, Petersham, Massachusetts, United States - Inc-BW-H-26-M | ecosystem: Environmental > Terrestrial > Soil >...
TTCCCGGCCGCAACACGGCGGCCGTTATCCTCAAGGAATTCGGCACTAGCCTTGAGGAGGTGGTGAAAAAAACATGAGGTACATTTCTCTTTTTCGTTAGCAACAAAGTGTTCGTGTCGCGTCTTGCTGACTCCTCTTACCTTCCCGTGGCATCTGGCCTGCCAACTTCCGGGTGGTCGACAAGTCGGAAGTAATCCAGATCGGGACATGCGATAGGTAACGAGAAGTCGGCTTATAGGAAGTGATCTCCACACTTGACATCGGCTCTGGACGGATGACGGGCTACTCGGAATCTGGCGAAATTCTATAGTCGAACGAGCAGGTACTGAGGAATCGGCTCGATGAAGGAAAATCAGAAGGCTTCGATGCGCCAGACGAGGCGAGTGGACCAGGTTTTTGTGGTGGTGAGCGGGGGGCGCCAAAGGGCGAGGATTTGGGAGCCCTGGTAGACGCGCTCGAAGCCTTCTTCGGATTCGGAGACGGTTTCGATGGGGGCGACCCAGAATTCATCGACGAGCGGGGCGTGCAAGGCGACGCGGACGCGCTGCCAGCCGTCTTCGATGCGCAGAATGGGACCGGGCAGCGAGCCGCTGAAGCGCAGATTGTGGCGGCCGGCAGGCGTTTCAAAGAAGCGGTCGGGCTCCAGGGGCGCGAGGAAATTGATGACCGACTCGATGCCGACGGCCACGGGCTTTTCCAAATTTTCCTTGAACTTCAAGGTAATTTCGCACGCGGCTTCAAAGCCGTTGGGGGCGGGGCTGAAGGAAAACTGTTTGAGGAGCAGGAGTTTGGCGGAGGCGGACGCATTCTTGCCCAGTTGAGAAAGTGAATCCGAGCGGAAAAGTTCGGCGTCGTACGGCGCGGAACTTTTCACGGTGTAGGCGCCGCCGGCGAATCCGGGGTCTTCGCGCAGCTCGAGAGCTTCGTAGTCGGCGTGGGTGCGCGCGGGATCGAAGATCAGGACGCGGAAGGCGTGGCGAGGCCAACGATCGTAGCGAAGATATTTTTCGAGGCCGGGCTCTTTGACGCGAGTCTGTTCGTGAATAGAAATGGCAGCGCCCGTCGCGTGCTTTCCGGCGGCTTCGCGCAAACGCGTGTGATAGGCCTCGGGACGACGCAGGATGGAATTGACCAGCGTGGCCGCGGCGGGGCGGAAATCGAGTGCGGCGATGGTGCCGCCGTCGCTGGGCTTTAAGAGCGCCTGCGCTTCGGGAGAGGTGAATAGCAACTCGTTGGCGCCGTCGGCGTCGTAGTCCAAGAGTTCGACACGCGCGACGAGAGCGCCGGGAATCTGACGGTCTGCGATGGCCTCGGCGCGAATCAAATTGCGCCAGGGATCGGTGCGGAGATGCGGCGCGTAAATGCCGCCAAAGATGCCGTGCCAGTAAACGTCATTGCACTGGGCACGTAGGAGCAGGTCGCGCGCTTGCAGTAATTCCTCGGTGGCCTTTGAGCCGTCATGCCGAACGGGAGCGGCAGCGATGCGCGCGGAAACGCGGAGCATTTTCTTGTGAAGCAGGTTGGATTCCGGGTACTTACGAAAAAAGCCGCGCCAGGAACCGCCGCGAAGGAAGGAAAGAACTTCGGGGCAGGCATTGAATTCCTTCAGCACTTCGTGGAAACGCTGGCGGACGCGTGTGGGGAGCGCCCACTCCAGCATTTCCGTATAGGAAGCGGTGGGCAGATCGGCGCGGCCAAGGGGAGCATGAGTTTCCAGATAGTCGCCGGGCGTGGAAACTTCAAGCCAATCGGAATTTTTTTCCAGCGCAGTGAAGAATTCCTCGAGCCATCCATCTTTGTAACAGTGTTCGTGAGTGCCGGGCCAGACGCCGAATTTTTCCATGTCATCGCCCATGGCGGCGACGCCGCCCGGGTGTTTGCTGGCAGCATCGCGGAGATAGGCGATGACGTCTTCGACTTTGCCGAACGGAATGAGATAGCGCAGAGCTTTCTGCCCGGGATACAGCCAGACGGTCTTGCCGCGGTCTTCTGCGATGTAGGAGCCAAAAAGTTCTTCGGGCTCGAAACCGGCGGCGAGGAAATGCATGTCATCCACGAGGGTGTAGGCGACGTTTGCGGCGGCAAGCGAGGTGGGGAGCTGAGGCTCCCAAACGCGCTCGGCGAGCCAGGCGCCGGACGGAACACGGCCGAAATGTTTCTCAAGATAGGCCGCCAAGCGGGTGATCTGCTCGCGCTGATCTTCAGGAGGAATGGAAACCAGAATCGGCTCATAGAAGCCGCCACCCACGAACTCCACCTGACCGCTCTGGACGAGCTTTCTCAGGCGCATGAAATACTCGGGGCGATTTTTCTCGATCCAGGTGAGCAGCGGTCCGGAATAGTGGAGACCGAGATGAACTTTCGGATGCTCTTCGAGGTGCTCGATAAAGGGGAGATAGCAGGTGTCGTAAGCCTTTTCAAGGACGTGCTCGAAATTGCCACAAGGCTGGTGCGCGTGAATGAGCAGAGCGAGATGGAATTTCGGGGGCATGGGGACAGTTTTTTCTCTTTAACATCATAACCGACCCGGGGAATTTATGAATTGCGGCCCGGCAGAAAGTGCACAAATCGCGCACCTCGATTGGATGCGGGCAGCGATGCGATGGAGGCAACGAGGCGATTCGTCTAGGGCGCGGAGTGCTTCAAGACCCAATCGGAGACGGCGTTGAGGGCTTCCGGGGCCATGGTCTCCTCGATGCTGCCATACTCGCCGATGGAACCCGTCGGGGAGTGCTGGAAAAGATGATTCAATCCGGGTAATTCCGTGGCTTGAAAATCCTTGTTGCCGCCGTCCTGGAGGGCCTTCTGAATTTTGGGAAGATTTTCCCTAGACGGGACCTGGATATCTTTTTCGCCAGTGAGGGCCAGGACCGGACACGTGGTCTCTTGCAGTGCGGGGACGGGGTCATAGTCGAGAAAAAACCGGAACCACGGCGAAGTCACCACACGGAGTTGCGACTGCAGAGCGGCTGGTGGAAGCATCGCGCTCATGCTGCTGGACTGGACGAGATCGGTCAGTTTTGCCTGCAGCGCGGCGGGGTCTTTTTCCTGGCGAACCAGCGCATAGGTTTGCTTGTTAAAGGCGCGTGTCTTAGCGATCTGATCGTCGTCGACGCCAGAGCTCTTCAGAATTAGTTCCGATTGGAGCAGCAGGGTGTCCTCGCCATTGAGACCGGGGCCGGCGAGAAGGACGATCCAGGCGACGCCGCCCGAGCGCGAGGCGACCAGCGGCGCGATGAGGCCGCCTTCGCTGTGGCCAATGAAGCCGGTTCGCTTCGGGTCGATTTCCTTGCGCGTTTTCAAATAGGAGAGAGCGGCTTCGGCGTCGGCGGCAAAATCCTCGGTCGTGGCGTTGGCATAGTCACCTGTGGATTTGCCGATACCGCGTTTATCGAAGCGAAGGACGGCGATGCCTTTTCTGGTGAGGTGATCGGCGAGAACCAGAAAAGGGCGATGTCCCACGATCGATTCATCGCGGTCTTGCGGCCCGGAACCGCTGAGAAGAATGGCGGCGGGAAACGGACCGGGCCCGCGTGGAAGAGTGAGTGTGCCCGCAAGCGTGATCTTTGCTTTTTCGTTGGGGAAGGTGATTTCTTCTTCCTTGTAGGGATACGGTTTTACGGGGTTTTGCGGGCGAACGAGTTCGAGAAGCTGGTCGGAGCGCTTGAAGTTGAGTTTCTGCTCGATACCGTTTTGCGTCCAGCTTCCGGTGATAGTTGTCTTGGCGGCGTTGAGAGTGCCGTCGTAGACGCCGGTCACTACGGGAATTTCGAAATGAAAGGCGGCGTCCTTCTGTCTGACCTTGATGGCGGGGAGACCGCTTACTTGCTGGTCGGGGCTATCGAGGGCGGCGACGAGTTGCTTCTGGTCGTCATGCGAAACGTGGAGTTGCAAGCGGAGGCGCATGCCGTTGCCTTCCAACGCACCCTGCCACACGCCTTCCGCACTGGCGATGGCATCGGATGGCTTCTTTGCACCGGCACCGGCGGCCTGGCGATGAAAAACAAGCGTGAGGCTCACATTGCCTTGCGTCCAGCCGCCGTCGATGGTGGCGTGATCAGGCGCAATCCTTCCCACATAGGAAGCGCCGACGGAAGCCACGTTGAACTGGAGAGTGGAATTTTTCTGAGTAAGAGCGGTCACTTCGATGCCGTAGACGCCTTGATCGAGGCTATCGAGAGTGGCCTTTAGGGAGCCGTCTTCCGACTTGGAAATGTGGAGCACGAGATGGAGGACGGCGTCGCCCGCTTGGAGCGAGCCGGACCAATGGCCTTCAATCGTGGAGGAACTATGCTGCGGCTGGCGAGTGTGCGGAGTCTGGGCTCTGACAGTCACAAGGAAAGCCAGGCTGAAGAAAGCGAGAGACAAAGACAGACACAATTTAGCGAGCCTCACGAAGGACCTCCAGACGCCGCATTCAGGATGGTAGATGATTCCCGGCGCAAAAGAGTTGGCAAGGTGAGATGAGCCCAAGGGCGCCGAGAAGCAGTTAGGTGTACATCAAGGCTCGGCTATCGGCTTCCAATTCTTCAGGCCCGCAATGAAAAGGCGGCACGCCGAAGCGTGCCGCCCAAGACCGCATAAGGAAGATCTATGCTTATTAGGAGGACGAGCTACTTTCCCTGTTTTGCGTACCAATCGGCGTTGATGGGCGTGAAGCTGTTCCATTTTTCCGGGAGATCTTCAAGAGCGAAAATAGCGGTGACCGGACAAACGGGCACGCAGGCGCCACAATCAATGCATTCGGTAGGATGGATATAGAGCTGCGTCTCACCCTCAAAAGCCGGTTCGTCCTTGCGCGGATGAATGCAGTCCACTGGACAAACATCGACACATGCGGTGTCTTTTGTGCCGATGCAGGGCTCGGCAATCACGTAAGCCATTAAGGGTCTCCTTTGTTCGGACAATGGACCGGTGGCTCATGCAGCGGAACAGCACAACCGGCAAAAAATCCTTATATCACGCGGCTGCCGGGCGCGACAAGCAGCTAAGAGAATTGTACGCGGTAGGAGGCGGTTTCTCAACCGGCGGGGGTGCGGATAGAATGAGAGGGTAAGGAATGAACATGAGAACCCGAACTTGGCTTGTCGTAGTTGCTTTGCTGGCGGGCGCGACGGCGGTAGCCGCGCCTCAGACTGCGAAGACCGTAGCCCCGCGCGATCCAGAGATGATTGACTTGCAGGCCTACCAGAAATTGGTGGCGCAATACCACGGGAAACCGCTGCTGGTGAACTTTTGGGCGACGTGGTGCGAGCCGTGCCGGCACGAGTACCCCATGCTGAACGAGCTGGCGAAACAATATGCACCGCAAGGATTGAAAGTCGTGGGAGTAAGCCTGGATGACGATGGCGATTTGATTTTGATGCGGCGCTTCCTGGCGCGCTATAAGCCGATCTTTCCCAACTACCGGAAAAAAGCCGGGGAGATTAATGCGTTCACTCAAGCGGTGCTGCCGGGCTGGACGGGATCGCTTCCGGTTTCAATCTTCTATGGGAAGGACGGGCAGCAGGCTGGGCACATGCTTGGAGAGGGCACGCGGGAAAAGTATGAAGAAGCCATCCGCTCGTTGCTCAACTCGGGATCTAACTAGCGCCGATTCGCTGCATCAAACCACTGAATTTGCGCCCTGAGCCGGGAGAGAAACCATGATTCGCAGCGAGAACTTGCGCAGTGGGTACATTCAAGATGACGTGGAGGAATATCTTTATGGGTTGTTGCCGGAGCGCGATGCCGTCGTTACGGAAATAGAAGGCTATGCCGCGCAGAATCGCGTTCCCATCATTGGGCCGGCGGTGGCGCGAATGCTTAGTCTGCTCGTGCAAGTTTTGGGTGCGAAAAGAATTTTTGAGATGGGGTCAGCGATCGGGTATTCCACGATCTGGCTGGCGCGCGCGGCGGGGCCGAAGGGAAAGGTGATTTACACGGATGGCGATCCGGAGAAAGCGCGCCGTGCGAAAGATTATTTTCGGCGGGCGGGCGTAGCGAAACGGATTGAAGTGCGCGTCGGCAACGCACATGAACTCTTGAAAAAGAGTCCGGGCAAGTTCGATCTTATCTTCAATGACGTGGACAAGCACCAATACCCTGACTCGTTCCGCGTGGCGCTCCCAAAGCTGCGCCGCGGCGGCTTGTTCATCACCGACAATACGCTGTGGTCGGGAAAAGCGGCGCGGCCGGCAGCTCCGGAGGACGTTGATACCCAGGGAATCCAGGAGTTCAACCGACTTGTTTACGCTTCGAAGGAACTTTACCCCGTGCTGATCCCTCTTCGCGACGGAGTTACGATTTGCCGGAAACAGTAACTCCGGAAAAAGTTTAGGAACGAAAGAAATTGCGAACGAGAAAGCCGAGGTTGGCGGGGCGTTCGGCGAGGCGGCGCATGAAGTAGGGAAACCAGTCCTTGCCGTAGGGGATGTAGATTCGGACGCGATAGCCGTCTTTGACGAGACGGCGCTGCAAATCGGTGCGCACTCCGTACAACATCTGAAATTCGAAATCGTCCTTGGAAATCTGCTTGGCAGCTGCATAACGAATGGTCGCGGCAATCATGCGCGGATCGTGCGTGGCGATGCCGTGGTAGAAGCCGCTGGACAAGAGCATTTGCATCAGGCGAATGAAGTTGGCGTCCACGTCAGCTTTATTTGGAAACGCCACCTCCTCAGATTCCTTATAGGCGCCCTTGCACAACCGGATGCGGCAGCCGTACGCCAATAGGTCCGTGACGTCGGTCTCGCTGCGGTATAGATACGATTGGATGACCGTGCCGACGGCGGGATTGCGCGTGCGCACACGTTTGACGAGATCAACGGTGCGCTGGGTGTAGAGAGAGCCTTCCATATCGATGCGAAAAAAGTTATCGAAGCCTACGGCGCGTTCGACGATGGAAAGAACCAGGCCTTCGCAAAATTCGATGTTGATGTCGAGGCCGAGTTGGGTGAGTTTACCGGAAACGTTGGCGTGCAGTTTTTCCTCGGCGATACGCTCAAACACTTCGAGATAGGCGTCGCGGGAATGCTGCGCATCAGAGGTGGTGGAAACATTCTCACCGAGATAGTCGAGGCTGGCGAACATGCCAGCGTCGTTACACTGCCGCGCGGCGGCGATGGCCTCGTCCAGCGTTTCGCCGGCAACGAAGCGGCGCGCCATGCGGCGGGTAGTGCCATTGGAAGTGACCCAATTGGCGAAACCCTTGCTTTCGGAAAGTTTGAGGAGCGTCGACCGGAGCATGCGGGAATTATTATGGCAGCGTAGGAAGAATGAAACTAGTGCTTGTGTTCTTCCAGAAACTTTTCGGCATCAATGGCGGCCATGCAGCCGGAGCCTGCGGCAGTAACCGCCTGGCGGTAGCGATGGTCCTGAACGTCGCCGGCAATGAACACACCGGGAATGTTGGTGAGACTGCCGTGCTTGGCAAGCAAGTAACCGTTCGAATCCATTTGGAGCTTGCCCTTGAAGACGGTACTGTTCGGATCGTGGCCGATGGCTACGAATACGCCGGCGAGAGGAATTTCGCGCGTCTCTTTCGTTTCCAGATTGCGCAGCCGCACTCCTTCCACAGATCCCTGGGGAGCGAGAATCTCCTCAACGGCGTAGGGCGTGACAAATTCGACTTTTGGGTTGGCCTTGGCGCGGTCAATCATGATCTTGGAGGCGCGAAACTCATTTCGCCGGTGGATGAGATATACCTCGCTGGCGTAGCGCGAGAGAAAATTGGATTCTTCCATAGCGGAATCGCCGCCGCCTACCACTGCGATGGACTTGCCGCGGAAAAAATAACCGTCGCAGGTGGCGCAGGTGGAAAGGCCGTGGCCGATCAGTTCTTTTTCACCTTTTAATCCTAGCAAACGCGCGGAAGCGCCCGCAGCTACGATCACCGCTTGGGTTTCGTAGGTGTCTTTTCCAGCGATAATCTTGAACGGGCGCTTGCTGACGTCAACTTCGCTTACGGCCCCGGCTTTGAATTCCGCGCCGAACTTTTGCGCTTGCTTGCGCATGTTTTCAATGAGTTCCGGCCCCATGATCCCGTCCGGGAAGCCAGGGAAATTCTCAACGTGGGTTGTCAGGGAGAGCTGGCCGCCGGGCTCATGCCCGTCCAGGACAAGCGGCTTCAGATTGGCTCGACCGGCGTAAATCGCAGCGGTCAGACCGGCACAGCCGCTTCCGATGATGACGACGTTGTACATTCGAAGTTTCTCCATCCATTAGATTCGGCAATGCGCGCGCCGGGTACAACGCAGCCGGTATTGTAGCATTCCCTCCCCCGCGATTCGGAGTATGAGCGGCCAAATTGGAGAGGCTTTTTTCTGGGCTCGGCATTGACCGATGCAAAGGGCCGCCGCTATAGTCGAAGAAATATCAGGTTGCCCCAGGAGAAAGACACCATGGATCCACGCTATCCGATTGGAGATTTTGCAATGCCCGCGCAGGTTTCACCCGCCAGGCGGCAACAGGCGATCGAAGAGATTGCCGGGACGCCGTCGAAAATGCGCGCGGCGGTAAAAGGTCTGAGCGAATCGCAGCTAGATACGCCTTACCGCGAGGGCGGCTGGACCGTGCGGCAGGTCGTGCACCATGTTCCAGACAGTCACTTGAATGCTTACGTGAGATTGAAGCTGGCGCTCACGGAAGAAAAGCCGACCATTAAGCCGTACAACGAAGCGGCGTGGGCCGAACTTGCGGATTCGAAATCGGCTCCCATCGAAGTTTCGCAAACGCTTCTGGATTCGGTACACGTCCGGTTTGTACAACTATGGCGCTCCTTGAAGCCCGAACATTACGCAAGGGTTCTCGTACATCCCGAGCATGGTGAACGCACCGTTGACTGGCTGCTGTTTCTTTACGAGTGGCACGGAAAGCATCACGCCGCGCACATCACCGAACTTCGCAAGCAGAAGGGCTGGTAGCTTCTCTGCAATTTGGTTGCACGAAAATGATCGCTCCACAGACTTGGGACCCGGAACGCTATGCGCGCAATGCTCGATTTGTCAGCGATCTGGCTGCGGCCGTGGTCGAATTGCTGAATCCCCTTCCGGGAGAGCGCATTTTGGACCTCGGTTGCGGTGACGGCGTATTGACAGCAAAGCTTGCGGCGATAGGTTGCGGTGTTGTTGGCGTTGACGGTAGCCCCGCACAGATTGAAGCAGCCCGAAAACTGGGGCTGGACGCCCGTGTGATGGATGGCGAAAAGCTCTCCTTCAATGGTGAGTTTGACGCGGTGTTCAGCAACGCCGCACTGCACTGGATGCGGAACCCCGAGTCGGTGATCGCCGGCGCGTGGCGTGCGCTCCGGCCAGGCGGAAGGTTCGTCGCGGAGTTTGGCGGATACGGCTGCGTTGCGAAAATCAAGAAGGCGCTGGTAAACGCATTGAATCGTCGCGGATTGAACGGAGAGGCGACGGTTCCCTGGTACTTTCCAACCGTCGAGGAATACTCGACACTGCTGAAAAACGCCGGCTTCTCCATTTCCACGATTGCCCTTATTCCACGTCCCACGCCGCTACCTGGAGACGTCACTGGCTGGCTGGAGACTTTCGCAGAAAGCTTCACAGCCTGCTTGCCGCCGGCCGAACGTCCCACTTACATCGCGGAGGTGCGCGAAGCCTTGCGCCCGGAGCTCGCGGATTCCGAGGGCAGATGGACGGCCGATTATGTGCGATTGCGATTTTCGGCCATAAAACAGGTTTGAAAAAACGGAGATTAAGCGAGCAGCCTGTGCAAAGTGGCGCGGCCCACTCCGCCTCGTGTAGGATGATGCGGTACAAAAGGAGATCGCATGGGACGGCCGGCAGGAACCTACGCAGTTTTTGAAACCTCACAGGGAGACATTGTGGTGCGGTTGCTGGAAAACGAAGCGCCCAAGACGGTGGCGAATTTCGTCGGCCTTGCGGAAGGCACGAAAGAATTCACGAACGAAAAGACCGGCCAGAAGGAAAAGAGGCCCTTTTACGACGGGCTGATTTTCCATCGCGTGATTCCGGATTTCATGATTCAAGGAGGCTGCCCGCAGGGCAGCGGCATGGGCGGGCCGGGCTACAAATTTGCGGACGAATTTCATCCCACGCTGAAGCATTCGAAGGCCGGAAAGCTGTCCATGGCCAACTCAGGGCCGGGAACGAACGGCAGCCAGTTCTTCCTGACCGTGGCAGCGACGCCGTGGCTCGACAACCGGCACACCATTTTCGGCGAAATTATCGAAGGCCAGGACATTGCAGACAAGATATCTAAATTGGCGCGCGATTCGAATGACCGTCCGAAGACTCCCGTGTCTATCAAGAAGCTGCGCATCGAACGCGTCGCTTAAGCACACACCATCGCAATGCTCACGCCCGAGCGACTATTCCGATTGATGATCGAGTTGATCTTCGTGTTGCTCGGCTTGCTGGTGGTCTGGCTGGGACTTGTGCGGCACGTCTATGTGGACCGGCGCGGCGCCGCATGGCTGATTCTCGGCGTGGCGCTGATCGTTTGGGGCCTGCGGGCGCTGTACACTCCGGGGCAGTGGTGGCTGCGCTGGCAGAACTGGACGCGTGGGTTGTCGCTCGCGCTTCTGGGCGTCCTGATGCTGGTGATGTCGCGCGTGCCGTTCGCGTGGGTTGGTCCGATGCTTGCAGCCTGCGGAGGATTGCTGGTACTGCGCGGGATCATTGAAGCGTTCTTGATTTTTCGGCCCGGCTGAAATAGTTCAGACTAGAAGAGCGCGGCAAATACCTGGCCTCAGCGGACTCCTTGCCTTTCTTTCTATTGCGCTTCCACTATAATCCCCGGAACAGACAGCCCTTCCAAAGTTTGGGAATCCGCTCGGGCCGTCCAATATCTTCATCCACGAAAACAAAGGAGAACGACCGTGCTGAAAGAGTTCAAAGAATTCGCCATGCGTGGCAATGTCATGGATCTGGCGGTCGGCGTCATTATTGGCGCGGCTTTTGGAAAAATTGTATCGTCGCTGGTGGAGGACTTGCTCATGCCGCCCTTGGGGCAGCTGCTTGGCAAAGTTGATTTCTCGGGCCTTTACTTCAGCCTGGACGGCAAGAGTTACGACTCGCTGACCGCAGCGAAAGCAGCCCACGCGGCCACCATGAATTATGGAGTTTTTCTGAACACCGTCGTCAATTTCCTCATCGTCGCGTTTTGTGTTTTTCTGGTGGTCAAGTGGATCAATCGTTTTGCCGCGAAACCGGCGCCGGCCGCAGCACCGACCACCAAGGATTGCCCGCAGTGCGCCATGGCGATTCCACTCGCGGCAAAGCGCTGCGGCCATTGCACGTCGCAACTTGCCTGAGAGAGGAAATCTCGGTAAGGGCTTCAGGCTTTCGGCGTTTTCTTCTTTTGGATTCCTTCCAAATGCGCGCGGAGGCGGTTGACCACGATGTCTTCGTGTCCTTCGTCCATTTCTTTTTGCACTTCTTCCAGGGCGAAGTGCACGACGTCGTGATGGTGCATTTCCAGGGGCGCCACAGCGTCACTGAAGCGCAACCACAGGCGATGCAGAAGATTGACTTCGTTCGCGGTCAGATTGGGCGCGTGCGGACCAAGCACTTTGTATAGCTTGTCCCCATTGGGCAAGTGGATTTCCAGATTGAATTGCGGCTTCTGATCCCCGAGTTTTTCCCAGGCTTCACCGATCTGCCGGGCCTGCTCTTCGTTTGATTCCTTTGTCGAACGCCCCGCAACAATGGTGCTGGAATGGAGTGAGGTCGCGGCGCGCAAGATGCCGTCCCACAGATCGTTTGCGGCGACGACTGCCAGGCGGATCGACTTGCCACGTTTCTCGGCCATGGAGAGCGCTTGCGAGAAGAGTTGTTGCTCGATGCTGCCGAATAGCTGATCGGCCTCAAGTTCGTTCTCGCCCGAAGCGGAGCGTCGCAAGAGCCGGACATGGAGCACGACAAGGTCGCGTCGCCCGGGTTTGATACGGTCCAGCACATTTCCCAGGTGATAGAGAGCGTAGTGGTTGCTGATCGGGACGAGGATATTACCGGGACGCGCACCCACAGCCTCGGGAGTCAATTCCGATTCCAATTCGAGATTGAATTGATCCATCTCGACGTGAGCTGTGCCGCCATGTCTGCCCTGGCGTTCCGAAATCGTGAAGACAATGTAGAGCAGAACGGAGAAGGTGGCGCCAGCCATCGTGGCGATGGGCTTGGTGAATAAGTTTACGATGGCGATCAAGAATAGCATCGAGGTGATCAACGCAAGTCCCACAGGAATCTGCACACCGCGGAACGTGAAATTCAGCGGAACCTGGAATTCCCTCTGTCCTGGACTGGTGTAGCGGAGAACGAGAACGGCAAGGCCGTTCATGGCAAAGCTCCAGATCACGCCAAAGGCGTAAAGGTTCGCGAGAAACGTGACGTCGCCTCGACTGATGATGATGGTGATGATCTG
>Ga0210400_10004291_pt1 | contig 12384 bp, 10 predicted proteins | sample IncBWH26MmetaG_FD_155456 | JGI IMG/M metagenome (GOLD analysis project Ga0210400, IMG submission 155456) | Forest soil microbial communities from Barre Woods Harvard Forest LTER site, Petersham, Massachusetts, United States - Inc-BW-H-26-M | ecosystem: Environmental > Terrestrial > Soil >...
CGACGCACCAAGAATTGAATCTGGATTCGGGGAAAAGCGTTTGCAACAGGCTGTTGTCTCCTACTTGGATATCACCGCTACGAAAGCGCCATCCTTCCACGAAAGAAGTAGAGGGAAGCGCTCCGCGATAATCATGGTGCAAAATCCAGGTTGCTGCCGCCACATCGCCATCGCGGCCTGGTGTATATATCGTCGTCAATTCCTGGAAGTGAGTTTCTCCGGACTTCCCCATGCCCATGCTATTACGATGCGGACGATAAATTGGTCCCCGACCTGTCACTTCGACTTCGATTGTGCCTAGGCGGACGCCATGAGTCTCCAAGAACGATCGAATCTGATCTCCAAACTTAAAATCGGGAGAAAACGAGACGGGCGCCACTTGCGCTAGGTAATGAGCTACGTGATCTTCGTTCAACAGTCGATCGTCGCGATGACGAACCACTCCGCGGAGCTCAACTTCAAAAAAGTGCGCTGGCCAATTCCGCCCAGAAACTTCACGGGTTTGAATGGTCTGGCGCACAACTTCACGCAGATCCGACGAATTGTCGGCGGAGCGTAATAGGGATCTAACTTCGCGGGAATCCCATCGCAACTCATGAACAGTATTTTCACCATCTTGTCGCGATCGAAATATCAGTTCCTGACAGAAAGCGAGGCCCGCCAGGCGGCCAACTCCTCGAAAGCCTCTGGCACCTGTGCCGCGCTTTTTGCTGCCACCGAGCGCCGTAAGTTGGTGAACAAATTGTTCTTTACCAAGACCCGAGCCGTTGTCCCGGATTAGAACTACTCGCGCCGTTTGGTCAATGCGAACCTCTACGTGTCCAGGCACATGCAAAAGCCCGGCAGTCTGTGCCAAGTCCACAGCGTCGGCAGAGTTTTGGATGTACTCTCGATACATCGACATCGGGTCGACGTACATTGAAGTGCTAAGTAGTTCGAGGATGTCCTTCCCGACAAGGAGTGGCTGGTCCGGCCGAGACCACTTGATTTCGAGTTGGGGGAGCGAAATCAGGGCCGTTGTCATGCGCTAGCTACCTGTGCGTGCTCGGACGCTGTTGTTGCGAGAAGATCTTCTTCGGAGGCATCTGAGAGACCCGCATCTTCTACACGCTCATCTTCAGGCACCGGAGAGTAATCGATGTTCCTCTGCACAGACCATATCTCCGCCTCTTCACCCTTCGGAAGTGGTTTGTAAAAGTGCAGGATTTTCCGAAGTTGAGAATTGGATGCTTGCTTAGCAAGCTTCCCGGTATGTCTGGGTTCTACCGAAGAAAGTAGAGCAACGAGTTCTGCTTTGTCGGATGTGGAGAGCTGCCTGAACTCACTCGTGAATTCCTCAAACTCGGGTTTACCAGCCAAGCGTTCGTACCAGTCACGGTTGAAAATGAAATGGTGAGGACGCAACAGAATGTCCTCAAAGTCCTGGTAGGAGTCGCCAAATGCTCGTTTAAAGAACACTGGGGCACCGCTTACAACACCATGAGTCGCTTGTAGAATGAGCTGCATCGAACGCAATTGATATCGCGACCATTTTTCCCCAACGTGTGATCGATTCGGAAGGTCAGTCGGTTGAAAACGCATAGGGAAGGACCAAATGCGAATGTCCAATTCCTCGTTTAAAGCGACGTTTAGTCGCATGCGTTCGAATAGGTCAGCTGGAGAATCGTGGAAATTGTAAAGCATGTAATTCGACAATTCCGTCAATCCGAATTCATGAGCGAAGCGGATCGCCTGCTCGTAGGGTTTTCTTAATCCGATGTGGTCAAATGCGATCCTCAACGGTTTGAGGCAAATGCTCGACAGCTCGCGCAAAAACATTTTGTCCTTACACAGAATGCGGGCGTCCACCCCTTGATTGAAGTCCACTCGTCGCTGAACCGGAGTCCGTCCACGCTTGAGTTTTGCACCCGGAACGAAACCGAGGTCCCGGATTTCAGCAATGATTTCCTTGAAACGTGCCGAAGCGACAACGTTGTTATCCATCAACGTTAGATCCTTCTTTGGCCCATAGAGTGCATCCACTCCCTTTACAAGCGCAGCAATCGATTCGGTGTCCCGTTGGTCGCCTTCCAGTTTCGGTACCCCGCAAAAACTGCATTTCCTAATGCACCCGCGTGAGGCATACGCAAAATATGCGTCGCGGACTGGATATTTGTATGGAATCTGATCCAAGATGCTGTAGTCGGGAATCAGGTCTTCGATGGGCGTCCCAGACCGGTCTTCCGCATATAGTTCTTCCGAGAAGTCATCTAACTGCAGTGACACCGATGGCGCCGCACTGAGTAAACCCTTTATGAATCGTATTCCACGCCATCGAGACTCGGACACAAAACGCGAGTGCATGAGTGATGCGGCAATACCGCCGACAAACACTTTGTCCCTTTGACCGTTTGCCGCTGACAAGGCAAAATCTATACTTCGCGCAATTCGGGTAAATTCAAAAGAGAACAACGTGGTGACATAGATTCGATCCCACGCTGTGTTAAGGGCCGAGTTGTCTTCTCCCTTGATGAATCTCACGCGATCACTCTTGCCTCGCGGACCATGGTACTGCGCGATTTTCATGAGCCCCAGAGGCGGATACTTGTTCTTGTAGCCGGGCTCAATCAACAATATGTCTCGGTTAGCCAATCGCGACCACCTTTCGTTGGCGCTTCGCCCGAGCGGTTCGGATGACCTCTAGGGCAGACGTCACTCCGCCTTCGCCACCAAACCCCTTTAGTGCCCCGCTCGTAGTCCAATCAATTTCTGTGATGAACTCGGAGAGCTTGTTCACAAAATACCGTTTATCACGAGTTTGACCCAATGCTTCTAGATAGAGGTCGCCAGCGACGCCCATCAGCGCGTAAACCCCGACACCCTTGTTAATCAGATGTCGTCGCGGAGCATCCCATGGGTTTCGTAGGACAATAGCTACCGCCCCCCAGAAATCTAGGACCACTTGAGCAGCCTTTTCCGGAGTATGTTCCTGCAAGATTTTCGTCTGTCGCAGAAAGCGACGAATGGCTTTTTGCATTGTGCGAAGCGAGGCACGTCGAGTTAACCCTGACGTGCTCGCACCGCCCAGGTCCAGCTGTCTGTACCAAGGAGATTCACCATTGTTATTGAGCTGCAAAGCGACGAACAATTCCGGACGCTCGGTGGCAAGGTCCTTCGCAAGGGTTGCATCATGGAAATCGAGAAGACTCGTGCTCAGCCCCTTCGCTTTGCTGTTGATGACATTGAACACTTCCATCTCCTCGCGTTCGGATAAACCGATGTAGCACATGAAAGGCAGCGAGGTCTGCAGGTCGTTGAGGTGCCCCAGGCGATGTTGACAATCGACTTGGGCGAGAACCTTGCCAGCTTCGGGGACTATGATCAAGCGCCCCTGATTTGATGGCAGTTCCTCGAATGTCCAGCCGCCATCTGTTCGCGGCCTCGCATTAAACGTCAGAGGTATTGTCGAACTGCCGTCTTGCTGGATGTACTTTCGGAAGTCCAGGCTGTGTTGAAGATTGAGTCTGCGCTGATAACCACGTCCGGTATCCTCATCCAAAATGTCAGCGAAACTCAATGAATGGAGCAAGTTGGCCGGAGCAAATCCTAAGAGCACCCTACGGTGCGCGGAATTTCCGAGAATGCCATTAATAACGAACATGGACGAACTAGCAGCCAGCCAAAGTCAATTATGCACTGCTAGAATGCAATTATGCCTAGATTCTGCTACGAGTCAAGCACAATTTTCTCCCCCCTCACTTTTCGCTTTGTTGGAGGACCTTACGGAGCGCCTGAATTCGGGCAAACAATTTGTCGAGCTCATACCCGATCCGAAGACGGGTCTGTCCCGTCGCCCGATTGAAAGCCTTCTCCGCTTCAGGCTTCACCAGCCAGTGCCGGAATCTGGCGAGCCTTTTCAGATGATTATTGTCGCCGCCCGCCTCCTGGGCCGCTTCATATGCATCGGCGAATGATTCCTTCCCTTCGGCGAACCGTTTCAAGTTCTTGGCTGGTCCGGTACAAATCAGCGGCAACTCATCCCGGATCTGAACCGCTCTCTCGATCTCCTCAGAGTTGATCTTCTTCACGACAAGGTCATCGAGCTGTGAAAATTTCTCACGTGCTTTTCGAATTTTGGAGGACTTTAGGTATTCGTCATAGTAACTCCAACGATTTACGTCATTCTCATTGTGGTCAAGCATGAACTGGTATGTATCAACAAGGTGTTTGATCTTCTTTTGTGAGAGGCCGATTTCGCGGGCCAATGTGTCTAGGTCAACTTTGTGCGTTTTGAAGCGACGGTAAACGAATCCCGCTTGTTCGTAAGGTGCCCAGTCTTTCTTCCCTTTGATATGGTGCTGCCCAAGAATGGCAAAAATGAGAGGTTCATCGACGGTCGTCGGCAGCACCGTGCATTTCACCATGCTCCAAGTAATCGGGTCGGCCTTGGCAAGAAAGCGGTATGCCGCAAGCCGACTATTGCCTTCGAGCACCTCGAACGTGTTGTCCCTGACGAGGAGCGACTCAATAAGTCCGCCGTTCCGCTTTATGTCCTGTACGAGCTCCTTCACGTGCTCCAAGTCAAGCAGCCGCTTAAGGATCTCCTCTTGTGTTGGTTCCTTGCCGTCCGCCCGAACAATCGAGTAAATTCTTGGATTCTCCGGAAAGAATCGAAGTTTGGCTTGCGGCAGAAATTTAATTACGACCGGTATCTTCTGATGACGGACCACCATTGTATCTGTAATTTCATGCTCGTCATTAAGCATTGGTTTTGTGCCCATCCGTGGCCTCGCCCATGCCGAGAACATCTCGCACCATATCGCCAAAAACATAGGATGCCTCAGCGCTGTACTCTTCTCTCGTAATATCTCCCTGGCCGAGCCTCGCAGCAAGCTGCTTTGCGGCCAACAACACGTCAACCCATTCGTCAACCGTATCTCTCGCAATCAAATTGTTAACGAAGCACGTCCTCGTCTGCGAAATCCGATGAATTCGATCCTGCGCTTGCAGGTAATCATCCAGGCTGAAAGAACGGTCGTAAAAAATCGCATGATTAGCAACCGTGAGCGTGAGCCCCTCTTTTGCAGCACCAGGAGTAGCGATTAACACTTTTGAATCCGCTCGTGTCTTAAACACGTCTAGGGACTTGTTACGATCCTCGTAGCTCATCTTCCCATGTACGCGCACGGCACCGAACCCGTGCAGCTCCCGCGCAAGCCAGTCGACGTTATCAGTGAACGACGTCCAGACGATCGCCTTCTCCCCAGCATCAACCACTTCGTAGACTAGATTTTCCAATTGAGGATACTTCCCTGGCGTGCCCTTATAGCGTTCGTCCACTAGCATGGGATTGGAAGCCACTTGTACCAGGCGGAGCAATCGCTTCAAAATCTCTTCGGCATCGTCCAGGACGGGTGCCCCGTCTCGGACTACAATCGCTGCAAACTCTCTCCGAAATGTCTCATATATTTCCGCCTGTCGCGGCTCAAGATCGACAAGAATGTTTTTTAATTCCTTGTCGGGCAACACAATATTAGCTGTCCGTTTCGTCTCTCTGACTGAAAACCTCTGGATTTTCTGGAAAACGGAACCAAGTGCCTCCTCAAATCGGGCCGCCTTGCCCCTGTCTCTGCCAAGATCATTTGCAAGGTCGAGGTCAGCTTTGAATAAACCAAAGTTATCTCCAAGCGAAGCCCCGTGGTCAAGGAAGTATATCTGCGCCCACAAGTCGAACGGACGATTCGCTATCGGAGTACCCGTCATGATAACGCGCCGGCAAAAGCTCGAAGACAAAGCAAAAAGCACCTTCGCCACTTCCGATTCTGGATTCTTTATTTTCTGCGCCTCATCCAGAATTACGGCAACACGCCTTGTCTTTAGGAACAGCGCCATGCGTTTTCGTTCGGATTTGAGAACTTCGTAATGTGTGAGGTAAAGCCTCGCAGGGCTGTTGAATGCATAGAAATTCTGGCGGCGATCTTGTAGAAGTACACGAGGCTTCACGTAGGAATGCAACGACAACTCATCTTTCCAGTTCTGGATCAAGCCCTTCTTTGTAACGATCAGTACTGAATCGACAGCGTGCGTTTTCAACCAGACGAGCGCAAGATCCACGCCGATCTTGGTCTTGCCCAGTCCCTGCTCATGAAAGACGGCTCCGTATTGCAGGTCCTTGAGTGCATCGACCGCCTCCACTTGATAGGAGAAGCCCTGCTGTTTGGCAGCAAGATTCGGTTCCCGCGTCAGCTTAAGCGTCATCGACGCGCCTCGCGCTTTACGCCGTCGAGAATAACTAACTCAACTTTCGTCTGATCGATGCCACGAGTTCGGCAAATGCTCGTGACTAAGCTTTGACCTCTTCGTGCCGCTTGCCACGGCACTGATAAAACGAAGACACCCCTTTTCTGCCCTTCTAAATGACTCAGGAACGCCCCAATCTGTTTGAGTGAATGTTCGGTCAGTAAATCTTGACTCGTTTTTGCTTCGCCGATGATCATTGTTGTGAGGGGTGCGTCGACCGCGTACACATCAGGCACAAAACCACGCACACGTGGAGGTTTTTCTGCGCCGATCACGGCCGGCATGTCATGCAACAAGGCGAGCGAATACAAGCCGTGGTAAGACTCCTTCACATATAAGAGAATGCGTTCGACGAGCCGTAAGTGGTAGGAGGATTCCGACACGCATTACTGTCCGGTTGTGCTCGGGTTTATCAGTGCCGTCAACGCAATCAACGCTTCGTTTAGACACTGTGCTGTTTGTCCCCCCGGCTCCTGGCGAATTTTCTCGGCCTCTGGCCATGGCATTGCATAAATTGCCTGAGTGATGGCTTGCGCAAGCTGCGATACGTTCGCTTCGAGCAGTGCGTTGCTGAGGTCGGGTTTCTCAAGAACCTGCACCGCAGCCCTCGCTCCATCTTTCAGAAAAATATCCCTGGCCTTTGGGTTTCGGAGAATTCGGGGCAGCCAACGAACCATGTTTAAGGGGTAGAGCTTTTCCCCATAAATCCACTCCGCAAAATTGGTCAACGTGAAGCCCGCCTCAGCAACAGCCTTTTTCAGACCAGGCTTTTGCAACTCAACAAAGCCGCTGAACCTGGTCGTATCAAAAGTTCCATCATCAGGAATAATCGGCCGATAATACTCCTCCATGTCTGCATACGCCTGAATCAACTCCACAACTTCCTTTTGGCGACCTCCACAGTAATCTACGATTTCCGAGAACGGCAATAGCTCCTGAGTGCGCAGACGATATAGATACTTCGCCTTGGAATAAGGATCCCAAGGTCGCGTACCTACAAGATGCACTTGCAGCCGGATCGCATCAATACGCGCCTCGTCCATGTCTTCGTACAGAAGCGCGGGGATCAGAGCCCAATCGCCCTTGACGTTCTCTCGAAGAAAATTCTTGTACAGCGCCAGACGAGTATTGCCCTCAATGCAAACCAATCTCCCGTCTTTTTGCCGACTGACGATAATCGGCTGGATTATGCCTCCATTGGTGAGAATTGAGTTCTTTAATTTTTCAAAACTCGTGCTGCTATCGTCCCCGTCATCGCCCGCTGCTCCGAGCGCTAAGAAAACCTGTTCCGGCGTGGGTTCATCAGGGTAGTGCTCTAGGAATTTACGAATTCTCGGGTTACTCACGTCCAGATGAATGTCTTCCACGGGAACGAAGCGAAGTGAGGCAACATTAGAGGCGGCGCTTGCCATGAAACGGTTCTCCTGCTTGAAAATCGATAAAATGGACTTCTACAGCACGAGTACGATGGGGAGTCGGCTCGACAGGAAAGTCTACTCCACAGGGCACCCACTAACTAGCTGATTCACTTAACACTTCCCGCCCGAAAATGACCGAAAGCGTAAGGACCACATGGGATCGCGACGCTCTCCATGTCATCGAGTGTGACGACGGAGCCGGACAGAAGTTCGAACGCGCACCCTCCGTTGAGTCTGCGAAGAGGCTCAGAAAGAACCAGACAGGCCGCGATGAGTCCGACGAAAGGTACACCAACCGTACGGGATGCAAGCTGAGCGAGACCGCAGGTATCCAGACCTTTGCGTTTCAAGGCCTGATAGGCCGGCATGTTCTCGACATGTTCATTGTTTTCATTGGTTTGACCCACCTGCCGCGACCAGATTTCCTCGGCGGACCGCGTCGATGGAAAAGTATGCACCGAAAGACTCCGGAACGCCTCAGGTCCTGCGCCAAGCCCAGCTTCGACAACGAGACCAAACCGTGATTTCTCAAGAGCGGCACGCGCGAGCGCGTTATCGACGCCACACAGCGCGACGCCGGGCTCATCCTCACCGCGCCTTGTGGATACCCCGAAGCGCCGCTCGTTAACGTATGTGTCGAAACCGCGCGCGTCCAGCCATTCAGCGACGACGCGCGCTTTCCTGCGGTGGATGTCAGCTGCGAAGGTCAGGAGGGAAGTGCTCTCATTCGACGCCGCTATGCGGTCGAAATCCTGCAGCACTAGTTGCACCTCGTGTCGATCCGAATAGGGTAGAGCGGCTAACGCCCAGGCAAAGGCTTGGCCAAGATTGCCAAGTCCGATGATCCAAAGGCGCGACGGCAGGAATGCAAGTGCGACCTCGGTCCCATCGTCGATCAGCCAATCCACGCCCGGCCGCCAAAGGGAAAGTCCTGAGGTCCGGCGACCGGCCATAAGATGGTCCCCGGCATGGTAGGCGAAGACCTCCGCAACGCATGCGCCCGCTGCAAGAAGCGGGGCCAGAGCGATAGCCTCTACTTCCCGAAGACGCCGGCCGTCGCGTACCGGAATGACTCCACCTCGCCATCCGTTCCAGGTCAGGCGCCAGCAAGGCAGCAGGTTAGAGGACGGCACCGTGGCGTTCCCGATCACCGCCGACGGCCAGTCTTCCTTTGCGTCAATAACAAGTTGCCCTCCGAGATCGCATACAGCTTGATTCATGGAGACGTTGGTTGCGAGCGGAGAAAGGCAGGGTGCATCCGGCAAACCGACGATCTGAACCCCACCAAGCAAGGTGCGCCGGGCGACGTTGATCAGCGTAAGCAACGCCGCCTGCTGATGGATCGAGTCGGCAATCTCCTCCCCGACGTACACGGTGAGCCCGAACCGCTTCAGGAGAGCCATCGCTTCGTCGTGAGTATCCGCGCGGCCACTATCCATAAAGTACTTCGCGGTGCGGTGCAGGCTGCCAGAATCGATGATTGCTTCCATCCTTAGCTCCATAGTCCGGTGTAAAAGTAACCCGGTGCCTTCAGCGGGCTACGGTCCATCCACTCATGCTGGCCGCAATACTCATAGATACCGAGATGCCCTGCACGAATCGGCCGCCGTGCAAAATCGGGGATAATGATCGCGATGTGACCAGATCGCGCGACCATCGGGTTTGCCTTGTCTGATGAGCTTTGAAAAGCCTCGTCCGGATGTGTGTGCGCGTCTGCGACCACCGTCAGTTTCTTGGTTCGGCAAATGGCCCAGAGCTTGGCGAAGGCGTCTCCATGCAGCACGCAGACTCCGGTGGCATAGGCTTGAGGATCGAGATCGTCATAAAATATAACGTCTCGCACCTCGCGCCGTTCGCAATATTCAACACCCAAGAGAAAGACGCCGGCCTCGTGACGCCGGTGACCGCGCCGTTCAAGCTCCGCGACTACATCGCGCCACATCCGATGTCGACAACTAAGCCGATGCTCAGGCGCTGCGTATGCCCGAATAGTCGCTTTGGTGAAAAAGCTCATAGACTTGCTCCAGGTAACAAATGATGCCGCGCTCTGGCCGCCAGAGACGGTTTGGGTGATCGTTGCGCCAGGCCTCGTGTCCCTCGATAGACATCCGGTCGCAAGGCAAGTAGAGGCACATCCCCTGCTTCCACTCAGGGCGGAACACCGACGCCACAATTAGAGGACCCGCCGGCCAGCGCGGGGGAGGCAACGGGCTATTTGAGTCAAGATCCCAAGGTTGCCCGGTTACGGGGTTCTGCCGGTAGCCCGAGCATTCAAAGCGAAACCCATACTCCGTCGGTGACTGAGGCCGGCCAGGCGCAGATACAGCCACAATTAGGTAAGGCCAGCAGAGGGAAATACGTCTCCAGCGGCTCTCGATCTCGCCGCACCGGAATTCTGGCGCGGCGAGATCCTGCTCCAGCATGGCTCTCTCGGGTGGAATCGGAATATTCATCCTTATCCCTCAACGCGCTTTTCCGGGACGAGATCAAAACAGACGGCACACTTGTGTCCCTCAACGAGTTCGTGCAACGGCGTGTCGCTGGGAGGGCGCTTGGTTGAATCGCAGATTTGCAAAACATGCTCCGCCGCGTCTTTCGGACTCACGTGAAAAAAATGTACTGACCATTCCTTTACCCGGCGAACGCGCGCGCCAGGTGCGAATTCATGTTCCGCACTCCGGTTGAGAAAGTGGACAGTCGTCTTGATACGCCTGCAGCGGCTCACATGCACGCGGCAACCGTGCTTAATCCCCTCTACGCGGCGGTCACGGTCGCCCTCTTCGTGCTTCTCCGACTCGTCGACCCAGATGAAAGTCTCCGCATCGATCGGAATGCCCGCAGCTTTAAGCACATCCTGCAATTCGCCAAGTGTCGCGGTCTCCGCCAGCTCTGCTTCTACGATTCCTGGCCGTCCATGGACCTGAATGAAGATGATTGGTTTCGGCATTGCTTCTCCTTTTCTGCGGCCATCTGGGCCTCATAAGGAAAGCGATTTGGAGAGGGAAAAAACGGAAGGGTGTGGCTCAAGCGCCACACATGAAGTAGCACTGGCAATTCGGGCAGCGCCGCGCATCAGGTGCAGCGTGGAAGTCTCCACTCTCAATCGCCGCGATCGCATCGCTGTATCTCTCAAGGAGCTTGTCATCATCTTCGGCAAGCACCTGAACAACCTCGCCTGTTCCCAAGTAAAAAATCTCAATGCTGATTGCTTTGCGGGGATACCGGAGGGTGGCACCACGCCGCAGAAGCGCATAGATTGGTTTGTCGGGCTCTGACTTCGTCTTTCGTCCCGTGCGGATTCGCTGAACACGAACCGTGCCGTCAGCGCAAATCAGCACGCGATCCGGCGTAATCAAGATTTTCCGTCCATTAACAGGTACGGCCCACTCTTGCCGGTCGTAGTTTCCCCTTTCGTTGGAAATGGTATCTGCCATGCCTTTGACCATATTCTCGGCCGCTGCACGGTAATAATTCTCGAAGGCATGTTTGATCGGGCCATTTGCCTCCCAAACGGTTGCCAGTTGCGCCACTGCTGCATCAGAGCTAATCACGTTTCCTTTTTGCCGTTCTTCTTCAAGCCACCCAACCGTCATATAGACGCAGCCGTGAAACCGCACATAAGCTGAATCATCGCCTCCACCACGCAACTCCTCAATGACTTCGTACCGGTAGCGGGCAGGACACTGCATATAGAGGTCCAGCTCTCTTTCTGGGTAACTGTCTCGGATGACGGGGGGCCTCAGCGGAGTATCCACGCAATAGGACTTTCCGGAACCGTGGTAGTACCTCTGTGGGATTAAACCCGCCAGATCCGCAAGGAATTTGGATTCGCCAGACCTTCGGGATGTGTATTTTTCTGCCCGGCTGAGCGAAAGGTAATCTCTCGCGCGGGACAGCCCCACGAAAAATAGGCACTCTTCCTCGACTTTGTGATCATCAGGATCCATGACCAGATGGGGCAACGATGGCGGCGGTGGAATCCGGGCTCCCCGCCGACCGCTGGGCATATATCCCGTAGCGAGTGCCGGCAGATGCACCGCTGGGAATTCCAACCCCTTGCTCCCGTGGATGGTCATCACCCGCACTGCGTCGACATCAGTTGCTTCCGATGAAACCGCCCGGTATCTAGTGTCATCGTTTAGGGCTTCGATCCGCCGGATGCGCGCCAAAAATCGCCTCCTGCTAGAATCTCCAAGGGCCATATACTCGCCGCAAACTTTGAGGAGCTGGTAGATTGCGACCAGCTGCTGCTGTGCGGCTGCATTATTGGCCTTGAGCATAGGCTGAAGAAAGTCACTGCGCTCAAACAACCATGTTGTGAGTACCGTCCATGGAGACGATCTTGACAAACCCTCGAATTCACTACCGAGCTTTGCCAGTCCCGCGCGCCCCTTCTCAGTGAGATCTTCGACTTCGGATGTGCGGTTCAAAGCATCCCAGATCGCCAGATGGTTTGTCCGCGACCAACTAAGAATACGCAGCGCATCCTCTCTGGGCACTTGATAATCAGGTAGCGCTGCGACGCGCACCAGGCCAACACTTCCCCATTCCGCTCCGAGTGCTACGAGTGAAAGCAAGTCGCGGATTTCCTTACGCTCAAAAAGATCGCCCAGATAAAGAAGCGGCACGCCGAGTTCTTCGAGGATAGCGGTAATCCGGGCCAGCGTCAGATGGGAACGGGCAAGTA
>Ga0210400_10004292_pt1 | contig 12384 bp, 13 predicted proteins | sample IncBWH26MmetaG_FD_155456 | JGI IMG/M metagenome (GOLD analysis project Ga0210400, IMG submission 155456) | Forest soil microbial communities from Barre Woods Harvard Forest LTER site, Petersham, Massachusetts, United States - Inc-BW-H-26-M | ecosystem: Environmental > Terrestrial > Soil >...
AGCGACGACAGTTGATCGAGAGACTGCATGGTGTCGGACATTTTATGCGGCCCTCATGTTCTTGCGGTTCATAGAAGCGACGTCGATCGTCTCGGGTTGCTGGGCTTCATGCGGATGCTCGGGGCCGGGATAGACCCGAAGATTGCCGAGCTGCACGCGGCCTAACGGGCCGCGCGGGATCATGCGTTCGATGGCCTTCTCGACCACGCGCTCGGGAAACCGGCCCTCCAGGATCGACTTGGCGGTGCGTTCCTTGATGCCTCCGATAAAGCCGGTGTGATTGTAATAGACCTTGTTGTCGCGTTTGCGCCCGGTGAGCACGACATGGGCCGCATTGATGATGATGACGTGGTCACCGCAATCGACATGGGGCGTATAGGTCGGGAGGTGTTTGCCGCGCAACCGCATCGCGACCAGCGTGGCGAGCCGGCCGACCACCAGACCTTTGGCGTCGATCAGCACCCACTTCTTCGTCACCTCGGCGGGCTTGGCCGAAAACGTTTTCATGTGAGGAAATTCCGTAAAAGGGGACATTGGCGCGTCAGCGCCGAACTGTCGCGGTTTCTAGATAGCTCTATCGCCCACGTCAATGCCAGACACGGATAATTAAACCAGCAAAAACAAACACTTATAAATATGGTTCAATGTTACCGCAGAAAACTCTAAGCATTTGGAATGGAGTAGGTCGATATCGCATGGGCAATTGGATCGGGCGACGTCCCCGACAGCAAATTGACCTCGCCGACCGCCAGTCGCTTGCCCAGTTTCAAAAGCCTCGCCGCCGCAAGGACATCCTGACCGGGCCGGCCCTTGCGCAGAAAATTGATGTTGAGGTTCGCCGTTACCGCCAGCCCGACCGGGCCAATCGCCGACAACAGCACCACATACATGGCGAAATCCGCCAACGCCATCAGGGTCGGTCCCGAAACCGTCCCACCCGGACGCAGCATCTGGTCGCTGTAGCGCTGACGCAGCAGGCAGGAAACACCGTCGGCGCTTTCGATCGATATATCGCCGCCGCTGAAGGCCTGAGGAAATTCGACATGGAGAAATTTCTCCAGCTCGGCCACGCTCATTTTCGCAATTGCCATGTCGTTCCGCCTGCCCTCGCCTCGCCGCGCTTGTTACATTAGGATGACGGACTTGCCCAAGTGGATATTTCGATGACGACCCAGACCGCACGCGCCGCCATACCGGAATCGCCGACACTCCTGCGCGAGACGCTCGGCAGCATCGCCGTGCTCACGCTCAATCGGCCCATTGCCCGCAACAGCCTGTCAGAAGGCCTGATCGGCGAGTTGCACGGCGCGCTCGATCAAATTCGCGACGATACGAACGTGCGCGCGGTGGTGATCGCGGCCAGCGGGCCGGCCTTCTCTGCCGGCCATGACATGAAGGAACTTACCGCCCGCCGCGCCGATGCCGATCGCGGCCGCGCCTATTTTGCGCAAATCATGACCGCCTGCAGCGCAATGATGCAGGCGATCGTGCACTTGCCCAAGCCGGTCGTGGCGGCGGTCCAGGGTATCGCGACGGCCGCCGGATGCCAATTGGTGGCAAGCTGCGATCTCGCCGTGGCGTCGGAGGCCGCGACCTTCGCCACGCCGGGCGTCGATATCGGGCTGTTCTGCTCGACGCCGATGGTGGCGCTGTCGCGCAACGTTCCGCGCAAGCAGGCGATGGAAATGCTGCTTACCGGCGAGCCGGTGTCAGCAACGACGGCGCGCGATATCGGCTTGGTCAATCGCGTCGTCGCCGCCGGCACCGAGCGCGACGCTGCGATTGCCTTGGCGCAAAAGGTCGCGCTGAAATCCGCCTACACCGTCAAACTCGGCAAGGCCGCATTCTACCGTCAGGCCGAAATGAGCCTTGCGGAGGCCTATCGCTATGCGGCAGAGGTGATGACCGAGAACATGTTGGCCCGCGACGCCGAGGAAGGCATCGGCGCCTTCATCGAAAAACGCGAGCCGAAATGGCAAGACAGATAATTGCCGTTATTGCGAGGAGAAAAACGACGAAACAATCCAGTTCTCCGCTTGATTGCTCCGCTCTGCTCACAATGACGTAGTGGATAATTCGAAATGAACCATGACGCCTACCCCGACAATTACATCCGCGAGATTCTCAACAGCGTAAAAACCATCGCGATGGTCGGAGCGTCGCCGGTCAATGTGCGGCCGAGTTACTTCGCCTTCAAATATCTGGTGCAGCGCGGCTACGACATGATCCCGGTCAATCCCGGCCACGTCGGCAAGAGCCTGCTCGAAAAACCGTTCGTTGCGTCGCTGCACGATATCGGCCGTCCCGTCGACATGATCGACATCTTCAGGAACTCCAGCCACATCATGCCGGTGGTCGATGAAGCCTTGCAATTGACGCCGTCGCCGAAGGTGATCTGGATGCAGCTCGGCGCCCGCGATGATGTGGCGGCGGCAAGAGCGGAAGCCGCTGGTATCAAGGTCGTCATGAACCGCTGCCCGAAGATCGAATATGGCCGGCTGTCCTCGGAAATTTCGTGGATGGGCGTCAATTCGCGGACGCTGAGTTCGAAGCGCGCGCCGGTGCCGACCCAGGGCATGCGGCTTTCATTGAACCGGATGAGCGTCAGCGGCGGCGAAACCGCCGCGTCCGATCGCGCCGCGAAAAACAAGACCGACCTCGCGTGACGCAATTACGAAACGATTGTTTCGAAAACGCGGTCTCGCGAAGCACGACCGTTGCCAACACCACTTGATGCATCGCGCCGCCTTGACGGCGGACGCCACGGACGCGATTGTCCCCCGTCGTGAGCGGCGCACCGGCGCCTGCACCCTGTCGCTCGTACTTGGAGACGCCGCCTTCCGGCTGCTATCAAGGTGACGCAGTCGCAAAGGAAAAACAATGACCGATCGTCTTCCGGGATTTTCGACCCTCGCCGTGCATGCCGGCGCGCAACCCGATCCCACCACCGGCGCGCGGGTCACGCCGATCTATCAAACCACCTCGTTCGTGTTCAACGATGCCGATCACGCCGCGTCGCTGTTCGGGCTGCAGGCGTTCGGAAACATCTATACCCGCATTACCAACCCGACCACGGCGGTGCTGGAAGAGCGCGTCGCCGCGCTCGAAGGCGGCACCGCAGCACTTGCGACCGCCTCCGGCCACGCCGCGCAGATGGTGATCTTTCAGATGCTGCTGCGGCCCGGTGACGAATTCATTGCCGCGCGCAAACTCTATGGCGGCTCTATCAACCAGTTCACCCACGCCTTCAAGAGCTTTGGCTGGAACGTGGTCTGGGCCGATCCCGACGACATCGAAAGCTTCGAGCGCGCGGTCACGCCGCACACCAAAGCGATCTTCATCGAATCGATTGCCAATCCCGGCGGCTCCGTTACCGATATCGAGGCGATCTCGGCGATAGCCCGCAAGGCCGGTGTGCCCTTGATCGTCGATAACACGCTGGCGACGCCCTATCTGATCCGCCCGATCGACCATGGCGCCGACATCGTCGTGCACTCGCTGACCAAGTTCCTGGGTGGCCACGGCAACTCGCTCGGCGGCATCATTGTCGATGCCGGTACCTTCGACTGGTCGAAGGACAACAAATATCCGATGCTGAGCGAGCCGCGTCCGGAATATCACGGCATCAAGATCCAGGAGACCTTCGGCAATTTCGCCTTCGCGATCGCCTGCCGCGTGCTGGGCTTGCGCGACCTCGGTCCGGCGCTCTCACCGTTCAATGCGTTCCTTATTCTTACGGGCATCGAAACACTGCCGCTGCGCATGCAGAAGCATTGCGAGAACGCCAAAGCCATCGCGGAATTTCTTTCCGGCCATCCTGCGGTGGCGTCAGTCAATTACGCCGGGCTGTCCGGTGACAAATACAACAACCTCGCGCGCAAATACGCGCCGAAGGGTGCCGGCGCGGTGTTCACCTTCAGCCTCAAGGGCGGCTACGACGCCGGCGTCAACCTAGTCTCGAACCTGAATCTGTTCTCGCATCTGGCCAATGTCGGCGACACCCGCTCGCTGGTGATTCATCCGGCATCGACGACGCACAGCCAGCTCGACGACGCCGCCAAGGTCAAGTCGGGCGCAGCGCCTGATGTGGTGCGGCTGTCGATCGGCATCGAAGACAAGGAAGACCTGATCGCCGACCTGGAGCAGGCGCTGAGCGCGTAACCCTCGTCATTCCCCGAGATTCGGGGTCTGCGCCAAGGCAAGCGGCGGATCCCGGAATAACGCGCGTGATGGACAAGGTCCTTAGCCATATTTCAGCAAAGTCGCCGGTGGCTGCCGCACCCCGCCAGTTGCGCTATACTGCCCGAATGTCGCGACCAACATTTGGAGCAGGCCATGATGCGCTTCACGATTGCAGTGCTTTTCGCGATTGTAGCTATCGAACCCGCTTTGAGTGCTGACCAAGCCCTCACGCGCCAAGGCCGGCATCACAGCTGGCGTCGCGTCGCCGTCAATTTGCCGAGAGGACTTCCACGGCCGCACTACAATTTCAGAACCACCATTTCCTATGGCGCGCCGTACCCATATCGCCAACCTTACGCTGACCGGTTTTATGCCTATGAGATACCTGATGTACTATTCACGCCGGTTTACGCTGACGTCCCGTATATCCCGCCCTTGGTCGGCGCGCCCTTGCTTCCGGTTACCTCAGCACTCCCCGGCTTTTATGGATCGACCTATTCCTACGATTACGAGGGGCCCTACTACGGCGATCCCTATATCGGCTATTGGGACCGGCTGCCCTACGCCTGCGGCGTTTACGGCTATTGCTAAAGTCTTTGCGGCTTCCGCCGTGCGCGCCACGGTCAGCCGACTTGGGTGACCGGCACGACCAGACTTTGCGGCTCGGATTTCGCCTGCCCAGCCGCCAATCGTTCGGCCTGAACAATTGCAAGCGTCAGAACACCGATCGCCATCGCCTGGTGCGCCAAGGCGAGGTCCATCGGAACCTGATTTAGCAGCGTCAGAATGCCCAGCGTCGCCTGCAGCGTGATCGCCGCCGCAAGCCACAAGGCACCGTTGACCGCGGCTTTCCCGGCCCGCGACCGAACGGCATCGAGCACGTGCAAGATCGCCAGTACAAACAGCGCATAGGCCGTCATGCGATGCTCGAACTGCACCGTGAGCGTGTTCTCGAACAGATTGCGCCACCACGGCGCATCAAAGAACAGTCGCGCCGCCGACGGAATAAACGCGCCGTCGATATCCGGCCAGGTGTTGTAGATTTTGCCCGCGCGCAGGCCCGCGACCAGCGCGCCCAGATAAAGCTGCATAAAGGTCAGAACCACCAGCGCCATGCCGGTGACCTTCAGCCGCGATGATGCGGCCGAAAGCGGCCGGTGCGCGAGCCGGCGCAGGGTCCAGACGATCGCCGCGAAAATCAGAAGCGCCAGAACCAAATGAGTAGCCAGGCGATATTGTGAAACCTCAACCCGCTGCGAAAGACCCGAGGCGACCATCCACCAGCCGACCGCGCCCTGCAGCGCGCCGAGCCCGAAGATCAGCCACAGCCGCCGCCGAAGGTCGGCAACCACGACGCCGCGCCAAAGGAACCAGAGAAACGGCAGCAGAAAGGCGACGCCGATCACCCTCCCGAGCAGACGGTGACTCCATTCCCACCAGAAAATCGTCTTGAAATCGGCGAGAGTCATGCCGGCGTTCAGTTCGCGATATTGCGGGATGGTCTTGTAGGCCTCGAACGCCTGCGTCCATTCCGCCTGATTGAGCGGCGGCACCGCACCGGCGACCGGTTTCCACTCGACAATCGAAAGGCCCGACTCGGTCAGCCGGGTGGCGCCGCCGACCAGCACCATGATCGCGATCAGGACCGCGATCGAGATGAGCCACCATCTGATGGCGCGATTATTTGATGCGTTTTGGGCGGCAATACCGGTCATCGAAGCTGCGCTTGAATGAATTTGCGCGCACCTTATAGTCCGCCGCTTCCAGCGCGCAAGGCGCGCCACCGCTACGAGTTGCACATTTCCGTCATGAAGATACGCACCCGCAAATTCTTTGGAACCATCGCTCTTCTCGTCCTGGTGGTGGTGTGGTCGTTGACGGGAATGACGGTGGCGCAGACGCCATGGCTGGCGAATTCGGGGCTGCTGCAGGCCATCTTTTATGTGGTGGCCGGCATCGGATGGGTGCTGCCGGCGATGCCGATCATCAGCTGGATGGCGCGGCCGGACGCTTAGAGCAATTCAACGACGCTGAATTGCTCCAGGCCCGGGCAATGTGATGCCGGAAAGCATCACGCGCATCGCGCGCAGCGAGCGCCGCCGCCCGTCCCAACTGATGCGGGGAAGCGCATGAAGATGGGTTCTGCCCTCGCTCTCGACGATACCTGGTATCGCCGAGGCCGCACTGGCGAACCCGGCCTCTTCAGCCATCCTGGTGTGTTGCCGGAGCCACGATCCGCGATCGCCGAACGGATAGGCGAAATGCTTGACGTCGCGGTATAACACGGCTTGCGCGACCGCCCTCCCCATCGTCATCTCGCGCAATGCATCGGCGTCCTTCAGGTTCGACAGAACAGGATAGTTCACCGTGGCGCTTCCGATCGTCACCTTGGGATCGGCGGCAAGCTTCGACAGATCGTTCCAATCCATCGACGCTCCGCGTGACAGTGCCGCGAGATCGACCGAGTATCTTGTGCAGAGATCCCTGATCGCGGACGAAAGATCTGCAGGCGTAAGCGAGCGCATCCACGCTTCAAGAAAGTCGTAGAGCTGATATTTCTCCGACGTGCCTGCGATATCGAAACGTCGCTCCTTGCGGTCCATCACAAGGCTGACGCGGTTCTCGCGTGCGATCACCGCTTCGAGCGCAAGCCACCAGGCCTCGCCGACACCGTCCGGAAACGCGGTGGGCGCGTAAACGGTGAAGGGAACACCGTGCCGCGACAACACCGGATAGGCTGACGTCATCACATCCTTGTAGCCGCCGTCGAAGGTCAGGCACACAAACCGCCTTGGCGAGGGCAACGTAACCGCTCTCTGGCAAACCTCGTCCATCGAAACGATATCGAATTTCCAGCGCTTCAGCGCCCGGATCGTCCGATCGAGAAATTTGGGCGTGATTTCGTGGGACTTGAGCGGCTGAAACCGCCCGGCACGCCTCGGCCGTACACGTTCAAACCGCATGATGGCGCCGGCTCCCCGCTTCCTCAGCAGCGCAAGGCCGCTGAAATAGGCGAGTTCCAGCCCCAGGCTGGTCAGGAATCGGCTGTCGGATGGCAACGTCTCACCCCTCAACGCGGCGATTCAAGCCCGCCGCGACCCCACGTCATTACTCTTTGTTGACCTTTGTTTGTAAAGGTCGGCCAAGGGCGAAAAATGTAAATATTTCCTTGTAGACAGGTTTTGCAATGAGCATGGCTGCCGCGATCGAACGCCGAACGGCAGAAGCGCCGGCGTGTTCGAAATCCAGCCGCATTGCGCGCGTCGACATTCTTCACGATCTTGCACCAGCTGAGACGATCTGGCGCGGCCTCGAGAATCAACCGCACTTCTCCACGCCGTACCAGCGGTTTGATTTCCTGAGCCTCTGGCAGCGGCAGGTTGGCGAGCGTGAGGGCCTGCTGCCCTTCATCGTCATCGGTTACGATGCCGAACGCCGACCGCTGTTGCTGCTGCCGCTAGCGCTCCGGCATAAGCACGGCGTTCGCACCGCTTGCTTCATGGGCGGCAAGCACGCCACCTTCAACATGGCGCTTTGGGACGGGGGTTTTGCCGCAGGCGCAAACGCCGGCGATCTCGACGCGCTGATATCGGCGATCAGCGAAACTTCGGGCGCCGACGTTCTGTCGCTCGTTCAACAGCCGTTGCACTGGCGGGATATCCGGAATCCGATGGCGATGCTGCCGAACCAGGCCTCGGTCAACGACTGTCCGCTGTTGGCAATGGTGCCGGGCGCGGCGCCGGCGACGCTGATTAGCAATTCATTTCGCCGCCGCCTCAAGGCCAAGGAACGCAAGCTGCGGAGCCTTCCCGGCTATCGTTATCGGATTGCAACCACCGATGCCGACGTGAAGCGGCTGCTCGATTGGTTCTTTCTCATCAAACCGCTGCGGATGGCGGAGCAGAAGCTACCCAACGTGTTCGCGGACCCCGGCGTTCAGGATTTTGTCCGCTACGCCTGCATGACGCCGCTTGCGGGCGATGGCCACGTCATCGATCTGCACGCCCTCGAATGTGACGACGAAATCATCGCGATCTTTGCCGGCGTCGCCGACGGACATCGCTTTTCGATGATGTTCAATACCTACACGATGTCAGGCAATTCGCGTTACAGCCCCGGACTGATCCTGATGCGCAACATCATCGACGACTACGCCGGGCGCGGCTATCGCGCGCTCGACCTTGGGGTCGGATCGGACGACTACAAAAGGCTGTTCTGCAAGAATGACGAGCCGATTTTCGATAGCTTCATCCCGCTTACCCCACGCGGCAAAGTCGCGGCCGCCGCGATGTCAGGCATCAACCGCGCCAAGCGCCTAGTGAAGCACAATCAGGTGCTTTTTCACATGGCGCTGAAGCTGCGCAGCGCGGTTCACTGAGACGACGCGGGAAACCGTGTCAGGCCGCCACCACCCGCGGCTCCGGCTCGACCGCGTCAGCGGGTTGCGACGCCTTGCTCAGCATCGTCACGTCGCTGAAGCCCACCGCTTTGAGCTGATCGCACATCAGGGTGCGGGCGTCAGCGGTCATCGAGGCATCCGGCACCACCACAGCGCGCGCGTGCGCCGTCAGCAGCGCCGCAGGCAGGTCGGAGGCGGTGCCGGCGTCCAGCAGCACATGATCATAAACCCGCAGCAGCGCGTCGATCGCAAGGGTAAGTCGCGGCGACTGCAGCAAGGCGCGATCCGCACCTTGCCGCCCGGCGCTCACAAGATGAGCCGGCGACAGCCGGTCCTTGGTGATGATCTGCGAAAAGGAAGCTTCGCCCAGCATCAATTCCGCCAGCCCCGGCGCGACCGGATCGACCGATGCGGCCGAGATCACCAGCGACGACGCCGACAAGTCGACCACAACGACCCTTGCGCTGGCCGCCATCAGCCGCGCCAGCGTCAGCGCCGTCAAGGTGATGCTCGCGCCCGAAGCGCTGCCGAGAATCGTGACTTTTCGCGCCGCCTCGCCGGCGCCGTGCAGATCTGCGGCGAGTTGCTCGATTTCGCCGAGTTCGGTCGCGGGATCCGGACGGGGTTCGCTCCGAATCGCAGGACTTGTCTCGCTGAACACTGGGGCAAGGTCGGCGTTGTCGGCAACCACCGTTGCGGCGGCCGGGGCCCGGATCGGCGGCGTTGCGGATGCAAGCACCGGCTCCGCGCGGGCGGGCGTCATGCGGGGCGCCGTCATGCGCAGCAATTCGCCGGTTGTGATCGCGCCGGCGCTGAGCATCAAGGTGGCCAATGTCGCGATTAGCACGATCGGCAGTTTCTTCGGGTAAGCCGGGGTATTGGAGACCGTCGCGCGGGAAATGATCCGGCCATCCGCGGGTGCCGCGTCGATGTTTTCGCGCGCGTTCGCTTCGCGGTATTTCGCGAGATAGGATTCCAGAAGGTCGCGCTGCGCCTTGGCTTCGCGCTCGAGCGCGCGAAGCTGGACGTCCTGGCCGTTGGTCGATGTCGCCTGCCTCTTCAATTGATCGAGGCTTGCACTCAGACCTTCGACCCTGCCGCCGGCGATGCGGGCGTCATTATCGAGCGAGCGGGAGACCTTGCTTGCTTCCTCGCGGATCTGGCGGTCGAGGTCCGCAAGCTGCGCCTTCAGCTCCTTGATGCGCGGATGGCCGTCAAGCAGTGTCGATGACTGCTCGGCAAGCTGCCCGCGCAGCGTGACCCGCTGCTCGGTCAACCGGCGGATCAGTTCGGAATTGAGAACCTCGGACGCCTCGATCGGCTTGCCGCTCTGAAGCATTTCGCGAATCAGCCGCGCTTTCGATTCCGCGTCGGACTTCAGCGCACGGGCGTTGTTCAATTGTGTGTTTAGTTCGCCCATCTGCTGGTTGGAGAGCGTGGTGTTGTTGGTGCCGACAAACAGGCTCGATTTGGAGCGAAAATCCTCGACGCGGGATTCAGCGTCCGCAACCTTCTTGCGCAGATTGTCGATTTCGCCCGACAGCCACTGGCTGGCAGATTTGGCCTGCTCCTGCCGCGCCCCCTGCTGCAGCACCAGATAGCCTTCGGCGATCGAACTGGCGACGCGCGCCGCCAACTCCGGATCGAGCGACTGAAATTCGATGACGATGACGCGCGATTTATCGACGGCGTAGGCCGTGAAGCGGTCGAAATAGGCGCCGAGCACGCGCTCTTCCGGTGTCAGCGAGAATGGATCGCGGCCGATCCCGAACAATGCCAGCAGCGATTTTAAAGGCGAAAGCCCCTGCAGCACCGGATCGAATTCCGGCCGTTCCGCGAGCTTGTTCTTCTTGATGATTTCACGCGCAAGATCGCGCGACAGCAATAACTGGACTTGGCTGGTCACGGCCTCCGGATCGAGCGCGGTGCGTTCCTCGTTGCGTTCGCCGTTCGGCCGCAGGAAGACGTTTTCGCGCCCGTCGATCAGAATGCGCACTTCGGATTTGTATCGCGGCGTAACCAGATTGACGGCAGTGATCGAGATCGCGGCGGCAAGCAGCGTCGGAACGATGATCCAGTTCCGCTTACGCGCCAGCGTCTGGCCAAGCGCGCGCAAATCCAGATCGCCGGATGCGGCCGCGGCGGCCGGCTTGTAGCTTGCTGGCGCCGGCTTCGAGACGGCCCGACGGACCAATGCCTTGTCCGTACCTGCACGCCAGAACGCTAGACGCATCACACACTCCCGCAGACGCCACGATTCCACTCAACCCCAGCGATTACACTCCATTAAGGTTGCCGCCCGGTTAATCCAGCCGATTTGCTCCGGTAACTTGGCTGCCGGGGCCGCCGCGCTCATGCTTTGTTAACCATGAATGTTCTTAATCGGAATCAATACTTCTCAGGGTTTTTCTATGCGAGGCGTTCGCGCCGCTATTTATTGTCTGTTCGCCGCGCTCGCTCTGTCGGGCTGGATGCACACGACCGGTCCCGTCGCAATGGCGCAGCCGCAAAGCGATCTGGATTCGATGGCTTACGGTCAGTCCTACGGCATGGCCCCCGCCCCTTCATCCCGCAATGTCGTCCCGCTAGGCACGCCGCTTAGTCCAGGCGATACCGTCCTCGTCGGCGAACTCTGGTTTTGATCATGCCCATGATTTCAGGCCAGCCGCTTCGCATCCTCCACGCAGTGCGCGCGCCGGTCGGCGGAATCTTTCGTCATATCCTCGACCTCGCCAACGGACAGGCTGATCGCGGTCATCACATCGGCATCATCGCCGACAGCCTCACCGGCGGCGAACGTGCCGAGGAGGCGCTTAAGGAGATCGCCCCGCGCCTGAAGCTTGGCGTACATCGTCTCGCCATCCACCGCGAACCTTTTCCCACGGACATTCTGGTGTGGGCGCATTTCATGCGCCTGATCCGGCGCGTGAACCCGGACGTCCTGCATGGACACGGCTCCAAAGCCGGAGCCTTCATTCGCCTCAATCCCCGTTCAAAGGACACCATTCGCGTCTATACGCCGCATGGCGGTTCGCTGCACTACCCGCTCAATACCTTGATGGGCGCGCTCTACGGCCGCCTCGAACGCGTATTGATGAACAGTACCGATCTGTTCCTGTTCGAAAGCGCGTTCGCGCGCGATACCTACCAGCGCACCATCGGAACCCCCAAAGGGCTGGTGCGCTGCGTGTTCAACGGCGTGACCGCGGACGAGTTCGACCCGATCCTCACCGCCGCAGATGCCAGCGATATCGTCTATGTCGGTGAGTTCAGGCACATCAAAGGCGCGGACCTCCTGATCGATGCTGTGGCGCGACTGCGCGCCGACGGCAAACCGCTCACGCTGACGCTGGCCGGCGACGGCGAGGAACTCGAGAGTCTCAAGGCCCAGGTCCAAAGGCTTGATCTCACCGAGGCGGTGCGCTTCATCGGCCACGTCAAGGCGCGGTACGGCTTCTCCAAGGGCAAACTGCTGGTGGTTCCGTCGCGCGGGGATTCGATGCCTTACGTCGTGATCGAGGCGTCCGCGGCGGGGATTCCGATGGTGGCCGCGAATGTCGGCGGCATTCCGGAAATCTTCGGCTCCCATACCGATGCCCTGTTTGCCCCCAATATCGTAGGCGCGATCGCGGACGCGATCGCGACCGCGCTCGAGAACCCCGACGCCGCGCTGGCGCGGACGAAGTCGCTCCGAGAAAGAATCTTCCTGCATTTTTCGCAGAGGGCGATGGTCGAAGGCGTCCTGGCGGGCTACCGCGACGCGTTTGCAGAGCGTTAACCCTTCTTTACCACCGATAACAGTT
>Ga0210400_10004293_pt1 | contig 12381 bp, 15 predicted proteins | sample IncBWH26MmetaG_FD_155456 | JGI IMG/M metagenome (GOLD analysis project Ga0210400, IMG submission 155456) | Forest soil microbial communities from Barre Woods Harvard Forest LTER site, Petersham, Massachusetts, United States - Inc-BW-H-26-M | ecosystem: Environmental > Terrestrial > Soil >...
TGCACCGTTTGAGCACGCAATCGCCGTACTGATCGGAAAGCCGCCAGCTGCATTCAGCTTGCAGCCAGTGGCTTCTAAGTTCCAGCCTCCCGATATATCAGCTGGGTTGCCTTCGCAGCTTCTGGAACGGCGCCCGGACATTGCCGCAGCGGAGCGTCGGGTTGCGGAAGCGAATGACCAAATCGGAATCGCCCGAGCCGCATTTTTCCCCAGGATTGTGCTGAGCGCTAGTGCGGGAATTGAGGGAGATTCGGTTACGAATTGGTTCAGTTGGCCGAGTCGATTCTGGGCCGTAGGTCCGTCGCTGGTGCAAACCATATTCGATGGTGGACGCCGCCGAGCCACCTCGCAGGCAGCCCTCGCCAGCTACGACGCAACTGTCGCCGGCTATCGCCAGACAGCGCTGACTGCCTTCCAGGAGGTGGAAGACAATCTCGCAACGCTCCGCATCCTCGATCAGGAAGCGAAGCAGCAAGCAGTGGCAACTGCTTCGGCGCAAGAATCACTACAGATTTTTACCAACCGCTACATCGGCGGAGCAGACCCCTACCTCCAAGTCCTCACCGCACAGACGATCGCTCTTCAAAATGAGCGGAATGATGTCGATATCTTAAGGCGGCGCATGGATGCGAGCGTCTTACTGATCAAGGCGCTTGGGGGCGGGTGGAATGTATCGGAACTGCCGAAAACAGGGGAACTGCGGTGAACACAGGCGCCACACCGCCAGACACCGATTTTTCCCCCCTTGCAGAAAATGCACCGACCAGCCTGAACAAGCCATAGAGCTCATAGCCGACTGCTTCGCTCAACGTGTCAGCCGAAAGACCACGTAGCTTCCACTAGCGGAGAGAGGCACATTCTATCGGCCTTTCGCGTGTTCCCCTCGAAGAGTCATGACGGAACTGGTCGCCACTGCAACGAGCTTTCCATCTGAGCGCATGATGTCACAACTGTAAAAACTTACTGTTTTGCCCAGCTGAACCGCTCTTGCCGTAGCGCGGATCTCGTCGTTCTAGAGCGGACGAAAAAAGTTGATACGAAGGTCAATCGTCGTGAATTGCTCGTTTGTCATAGTGATCTCAATCTGCCTTTCTGCCAAATGGCGTTTGGAACGCGGCGTTAGGATCAGCCGCACTGAATCTCATGTCGTCGAAGGTCAGTGGTCCACCGGTTTGCTGATGTTCATAATGATGCTCGCGGACTACTTGCAGTGCTTCCCACTTCCTGAAGGTGCGCCAACTGAGAGTGCAGATCTTACCGGACGCGCCAACCAAGTCGAGTGTCCAGGCAGAATGAGTCTCGTCCAGGGCATCTCCAACAATCGCGGTTTCTCGAATGGATATCGACACGCCACCAATTTCAGCAAATACGTGGAGGGGAACCAGGAAGTCCAGGAGGATTGAGCGCACTCTTTCCTTTCCGCGAATGGATTCTTTCCCGGTGTCGCTGCTTACCTCGATGTCATCAGCATAAAACCTGTTGAAGATCTCAAGGTACTCTTCGAAGCTTCGGCCAATGTCGGCCTCAATGATGGCCGCATTTAGGATTCGCTCTTCAACCTGGCAAGTCTTGTATGAATCGTGGCCAGAGTGATTAGCGTTGAGGAAATTGGGTAGATCGGACATTTGCAAGAGCTGCTCCATGGCTGTTTCGTACAGGTTGGATCTCTGTTCCACCTCTCGGGGAACTACTTTTTGATGAACCATATTCAGAGCGTACTCGTCGAGACTCTGCTGTCTTCAAGCGTAGATTGGGAATGTAGTTCCGAACATCAGCCGCTTGCTTGCTGACTGTTCTCCCATCGTCACTCTGCTGCGCCATTTAGGAAAAAGAGCATCGTGACCGGCTGTTCGCCTTTATTCCGCCACGCGTGCCGCGTTCCATTTTGTACAACCACGTCGCCGCGCTTCAAATGCCGGGTCTCGCTATTGTCTAATTCCAGCCAAATCTCTCCATCGTAGACAACAGCGTAGTCAACCGTGTTCGTCTTGTGCATCGCTGGATCTTCCTTTTCGAAGTGATCGGCCAATCCCCTCAGACGGATCAACGCTTCGTCTCGTGCGGCCTCGCCATCGAAGGACGGGTCCGAGAAGACCGACGCGGGCGGAAACGTCACAAAGTGCAGACTAGTACCGCCAGGTCCCGGAACGACCGAGTCGGGATAGCGATCAAACCTTTGCTCTTTGCTGAGATCCGGGGTCGCCGCGTTGACCCACATGAGCGTGTGCTCATAGCCGGGAACAGTCTTAAACTCGTAGGCCCGCATTTGCTCGTCGCTTTGAACGACGGATCTGCCGTTTACATTTCCCGTTACAACACGGCGGTAAGTGCTCGCTTTCTTATCTCTCTTGGACAACTCTGTTTTCTTAGAGATTGTTCCCTTCCGGAGTGTCAGGGCGTCGCGGGTATCGGCAACCACTCGGCCCGCCACGGACACGACGACACGAGCGGGATTGGGTTCGATCGAAATCGGATGATCTGGACCTGGATGCTTGACCTGCTTTCCCTTCATATTCGTTCTCCTTTTTTCCGCTTGCTCAACTAGACCTGCGCTCTGCCGCCGTCAACAAATAGTTCGATCCCCGTGACGAAACTGGAATCATCCGAGGCCAAAAACAGCACAGCCTTGGCAATTTCATCCGGTTCCCCCATACGGCCCATCGGGATGGTGGACACAATGCGCGCAATTATCTCAGCAGGCTGTCGGTTCGCCAGCGGCGTATTGATCGGACCGGGGCTAACAACGTTTGAACGGATACGACGCTCCTTCAGATCCGACGTCCAGGTTCGCACAAAAGAGCGGATGGCGGCCTTACTCGCGGCATAGACGCCGAAGGCAGGAGTACCTTTGACACTCGCGACGGAGCCATTGAGGATGATAGAGCCAGCGTCATTCAGCAAAGGCAGGGCCTTTTGCACGGTGAACACTGTTCCCCTTACATTGATGTTGAATAGTCTGTCAAAATGTTCTTCAGTGACGGCGCCAAAGGGCACAAATTCGCCAACGCCGGCGTTGGCGAAAACAATATCGATTCGGCCTTTTACCCTAGCGACAGTCTCGTAGAGACGATCAAGGTCGGCCAGTTTGGCAACGTCTCCTTGAACGCCAGAAACGTTGCTGCCGATTGCCTTTACGGCCTCGTCGAGTTGCTGCTGGCGACGGCCCGTGATGAAGACGTAGGCCCCCTCTTTGACGAAGAGTTTTGCCGTAGCCAGCCCAATTCCTTCCGTGCCCCCGGTGATGACTGCTACTTTCCCCTGCAACTTCTTACCTTTGGTCATCGGCGCTCTACTCCTTGATCTGGGAACCATGCATGCTAGGCATGTCTTGCGTCCGCTAAAAGCCGCTGCGTGCTCAATCACTCACTTAGATTGCGACGTTAGTTCGGTTGAACCATACTTTGTTAGGCTGGGACCGATGCCAACAAAGCATGGGAGTAGGAATGGAATTTTGAAATCGTGCTACTTCGTCGTTGGTTGCCGAGTCAGGAAGTCCGATGGTGGCGGCGAAAACGATGCGGATCGTTTGGGAAAGAGACGAAACATTCGCCTAAGTTGCGTTTAAGTTTCACGACGCTATGCACGGCATACGATGGAGTTTGGCCGGCGTTCCGTCAGAGTTGGAGTACCCGTTTGTGTTCCTGCACGGCGAAAACCATCTCGCGGTTCCCGTGGAGGACGCTCGTAAATATTTCGCGGCGGCGGGACAATCTCGAATTGCCATTGGGGGCGATCACCCGCCGGTTCATACATCAGCGTGGGCGGGATGCGCTTGACGCGGTTAAACAACGCTTCCCGACCCGGCGCGATATACGCACTAAGCTGAAGCCGTTGGGCGACCAAATGGCGTTCGGTCTAGGCATACCCGCGCTTGCTAAAAAGGGTGCCGGGTCCCACGCCAACAATCAGTGCTTTCATAAATCCTCCATGCTGTATTCAATGCTTCGCGACATCCATGAGCATCTGAACGCCTCTCCGGTTCTGCCAGAACTCGGCCGATTCTCGCTATCTGACTGCCCGTCAGTCCGCTATTCTGCGATCTTTCGATGGTTTCCCAGAGCATGTAAGTCGCGGACTTTGAGTTTGATGACACACCCTAATGCGTGTCGAGCCACTTCCGAATATTCGAGACCGTATCCTCATAGAACGTCTCGTAAAGACCATGCGATACGTAGCCGATATGCGGCGTTGCCAGTACGTTGTCCAGCGTCCGGAAGGGGTGAGACGGAGGCAGCGGCTCAATGTCGAATACATCAATAGCCGCGCCGGCAATTTGCTTGTTCTTTAACACGCTGATCAAAGCCTCTTCGTCTACGATCGGTCCGCGCGACGCATTGATCAACCTGGCCGTTGGCTGCATTCTCTCCAGTTCAGCGGCCCCTACCAGGCCGCGCGTACGGCTGCTCAGCACCAAATGGATCGTCAGGATGTCGGCCCGCTCGAACAGCTGGTCCTTGGAAACCAGGATTGCGCCCGCGGCTTTGGCGGCCTCGCGGGTCATGTTCTGGCTCCAGGCAATCAGATTCATTCCAAAAGCGCTCCCAATCCGTGCGACCTGTGATCCAATCCGCCCAAGTCCCAGAACGCCCAGGGTCTTTCCACTGAGATCCGTACCCACTGTTTTCTGCCAGCCACCGGATCGGACAGAGTTGCTCTCCGTCACAATATGTCGCGCGGAGGCCAAGATCAGCGCCCAGGTAAATTCGACCGTCGGCTCCGACCTATACCCCGTGTGAACCACTGCGATCCCATGATCGCCCGCGGCTGTGACATCGATCGACGCGTTTACAGGTCCCGTCGAGGCAATGAGCTTGAGATTGGGAAGGCGCTCAAGGACGTTGCGGGGCAGCGGGGACCGCTCGCGCATCACGCAAACGACATCAAAAGGCAGCAACCTCTCAATCACGGCGTCTGGATCGGGGAGGTGGTTCTGAAATACGGTGATGTCCGCTCGATCGCGGAGCACCGACCAATCGGCGCTCTCAAGCGCCACATTTTGGTAATCGTCCAAAACAGCGATCTTGCATTTCTTCATTGGCATTCATCCCACAGTGATTTTTGGGTAACCAAACTTCCTTCCAACGCATAACATGGGGCTCGCCAGCGCCCAAGCGATCCCCTACGTAATTAAATGTTGTCAGATTGTGAGGACAACCCTGCCAAATGGGCGGTCCTCAACGAGGTAACGCAGAGCGCCTGCCGCCTCAGCCAGCGGGAACGTCTTTGCCACGATGGGCTTGACCGCACCGGATTGAAGCAAGGGCAAGACTATGCCCCATGCGGCTTTCCATGCCCCCGCAGGCTGTGCGAACAGGGAGAAGCTCTTCATATTCGCGCGCTTCCAGATCAGGTCTGTGACGTCGATGGTTGCCTCACGGCCTGCAGAGTAGCCCAATGTAGTCAGACTCCCTCCCATGGCGAGCGTGCCGAGCGCCTCGCTCAAGATTTTTCCGCCTATTGCGTCGATCACGATATCGGCGCCGTAACCTTCGGTGATCCGCCTAACGCCGTCTCTCAGCTTCTCCTGAGAAAGGTCGATCACTTCGTCAAAGCCCAGGTGGCGTGCCTGTTGCGCCTTCGCGTGACTGGTTGTCGTTGAGACAGCGTGTTTCGCGCCCTGCGCTCTTGCCAACTGAGTAACTGCGTTTCCAACCGATCCTCCAATCGCAGGCGACAGCACTGTCTTGCCTTTCGCGAATCCTGCGAGGCTCAGTGCCATTTGGGCGGTAAGATAGGCGACGGGAAGCCCGGCAGCCGAAACGTCCTCAATGTTGTCAGGAATCAAGCAAAGGTTCTCGTCTCGGACAGCAAGCCACTCACTGTAGGTTCCATTTTCTGAAACACCGTAAAGGCCGGTAAACATCACCCTTGAGCCGACGGGAAAGGCCGATCCCCCTCCATCCTCCACCACGCCCGCTCCTTCTCCGCCCAGGACCAGCGGTGCTTTCGCTCGCGGGTATCCTCCCGACAGAATGGTGTGATCTAGTGGCGTGACCCCGGCCGCTGTGATTCTTACCAGTACTCGTCCATCCGAGACCGCCGGCTTTGGAATATCCACTAGCTTCAAATCCTTATAACCGCTGAATCCTTCTGCCCTCATTGCTCGCATAATATTTGTCCCATCCTTCACCAGCATTGTGCGGTTGTTCACTCTTGGTCAAATCACGGTTTGACGGCGCGCGCTGAAGTCCAGAGCGCACCTGGATTGCCCCAGTCAGGGTAGAGCTTGAGCATTTGGTCATACAGCTCCCGCGCTGTCGTCGCCTGTATTGCAATGCGCTCGAAATCGCGGATATATTTCCTCGTTTCGCCTAGGATCTTAGGGCTGTCAACGCTCCCGACCCGCTTATGTCCGGCAACCACGGCGCGCGGCTTAAGCGACTCCATTTTGTCGAGAGCAGCAATCCACTCTTGCCGTTGGCGTTGATCGGGAGATTCCGACAGATGTAAGTGAACGCGGTTGTAGGCGGCATCACCCGCCACGATCAAACCTATCGACGGAACATGAAGGCAGGTTGTGCCGGCAGTATCGGTGAACCCGAGCGGCACGCTGACTAAATCTTGGCCTTCTAAGTGAATGACGTTTCCAGTCAACTCTTCGGCGATTGCAAGCTGGCTGGAAATCTGGCCAGGAAATCGCGGATTCCAAAACGTAGCGAGAGACTCTGGCGATGCTTGCTGGCGCATAGTCTTAATCACTTCGGGCCTTGCGACGAAACGGGCGTCCGGAAATCGCTCCAGAACTGCAGTGGCGCCAAAGAAATGATCGCCGTGGCCATGGGTGGCGTAGATCGTCGTCAGATTCTTTCCACTGGCCGCAACCCAATTCGCCAGGGCGCGCGCCTGCTCGACGGTAATAGGGGCGTCGACCAGGACAGCGTCCCGCTCCCCGGAAATAAGAGTTGACGAAATAGGTGGCCACGGCCGCTGTTTTTCACCTGGGGGCAGATCGCTCGTGATCGCAGGTATGCTGGGCGCCAGGAACACATCCCAACTCAGCGATAGTTCTCGAGTTGTACATCTGGATTTGGAGGTGATGCTGTCGGATTGTCCGTGCATCGAACGGGTCTGATGAGCTTGGATTGGCCACGGCGTGGCTGTTACCAGAGCGATGCCGAGGGCATTCGATAGGAACTCCCGTCTTGAAGTCATTTTGGCCTTTTCCGATCGCATATCTAAACTCCTTTTCTGAAGCAACAGCCTACGACTTGGCTCAAGGATCAGAATTTTGATTCGCTGTACTCTGCTGAAGTTTGGTCGCCTTGCTACTTCTCGTCCCATTGATCGTTAAATACCACCGGCACCCAGCTATACCCACTCGCCTCCTTGCGCAAGCGACCCAGGGCAGGAAATGGCATATGCGGCCCCGCGATCAAAACATCCTCGCGCGCGAGCTTCGTCAGCAATTGATTCCGCGTTGCCGCAGCCGCAGTCTGGTCGATGTCGAAAATCGCGGTGACCTCGGGATGCTGGAGCTGAACCCTCTGTGCATGGACGATGTCGCCCCAAAACAGGATTCTTCGTCCCTTCGACGAAAATTCATAGCCGGTATGTCCCGGAGTATGACCGGGCAGCGGGACGAGATGCATGCCGTCGACGATTGCCTCGGAGCCACTAAACGTGTGCCACTTACCGGCCTTGATATACGGCGCTGCGATGGCTTGCGCACTCTGGAAGAACGGTTGCGCATCCTTCGGCGCCTTAGCAGCGATTTCCGGCGACAACCAAAAGTCGCTTTCGGCCTTCGCGACGTATACATCGGCATTTGGAAAGACGCGCTTTCCGTCCTGAGTGGTCAGGCCGCCGACGTGATCGGAATGGAGGTGCGTGAGCAAAACGATGTCGACTTCTTCCGACGTGTAGCCTGCACTGCGGAGGCTGCCCGCCAGGCGCCCGAGTGCTCCCCCACCCCACCAGGCGCCGGCGCCCGCATCGACGAGAATTAGTTGCTTGCCGGTGTTGACCAGGAAGCCCTCATCAGAAACATCCAGCATGTGCGGATCCTCGCGCAGTGCCTCTACAACGCCATCCATCGTCGCCTTCGTTCCATTCAGCCAGTGCTGATCGAATACGGCGAGACCGTCGAACAGGGCCGTCACTTCGAAATCGCCGACTTGGAGTCGGTAGAAGCCCGGCACCTGATCATGACGCTGGGGTGCGGCAGCCAGAGCTGCGCTTCGAGCGGCGACAAAGCTGGCCAGCGCTACCAGGAGAGCGGCGGCGAAGCGCATCGAATTTCTCCGGAACACTTTTCTACTCCTAACAACTGTTGAACTCATAGCAGTACCTCCGTTGATCGTTGGCGTAACCATTCCTTTAGTTCTCCTTTATTGTTCTTTTTATTTGCACAATTGGAATCAAAAAAGTCAATGTGTCTTTTCTCGGATCTGACTAACTAGATCCGCGACGGTTATCTTCGCGAGTGATCTCTCGAAGCTTTCCTGAACCTGAGAGAGAACCCCCGACATACATTCCTTGAGATTGCAACTGACCGGGCACCTCTTTTCCACAGGATAGGAGTGAATCGCGAGCGCCGGTGGTGCCGTACTTGCACGGTATATATCTAACAGCGTGATCCGTTTGGGCGCACGTGCAAGTGCGCTCGCTCCGCTTTTTCCGCGTGTCGTCACGACCAACCCCGCTTTCGAGAGTTTGGAGAGCGACTTCCGAGCGAAGGTCGGGTCTGCGTTCACGCTCGCTGCCAGAGTCGCCGAAGAGACTTCCTCGCCATGGTAGAACCCGAGCGCAGTCATGATGTGCGCGGCGACGGTAAATTGGACGCTCTTCGTTGATTATTAGGATGCCTTGGCGAAGGGTCGGCCCTCAATCAGTAACGCAAGGGATCCGCCGCTTCAGCTAGAGGAAAGGTCTTCGACACCGTCGGTGTGAGCACGTTCTTACTCCTAACAACGGCTGAACTCATTAGGTACCTCCTTTGATCTAGAACCCACAAAGACCCGGCCATGACTGACGTTCCGCCGAGCCGCTCCGCATAACTCAAGAATCACTCCGTTAGATTGCCGGGTTCGTTTGTGGTCGCAGCGTGGGAGCATACTTTGTTAAGCTTGGAGCAATGCCTACTAGGCATGGCGGTGGGGAATGGAATTACGGCATCTTCGCTACTTCGTCGCGGTTGCCGACGCGGGAAGCTTGACGGTGGCAGCACAGCGACTGCACACCTCGCAACCTTCGTTGAGTCGGCAGATTCGAGATCTTGAGGACGAGGTGGGCGCCCAACTTCTTACGCGCGGCGCCCGCGGCATCGAACTGACACCGGCGGGTCGAGCCTTCCTTGATCACGCCCGCGTGGTGTTGTCGCAGGTTGAAGCGGCAACACAAGCTGCACGCCGGGTCGCTCATCCCGCCAAGCCATGCTTCACATTGGGCTTTCTGACCGGGCACGAATTGAGGTGGATGCCCGAAGCCTTGCGGATCTTGCGCGACGAACTGCCCAATATCGACGTGATGATTTCGAGTCAATACTCCCCGCTGCTTGCGGATGGCCTATCGAAAGGAAAAATCGATGCGGCCGTTCTTCGACGGGAACGAGGCGTGCCAGACCTGGCATTCCGTCTTCTCGTCAAGGAGCCCCTGATGGTGATCTTGCCGAGTGACCACCGTCTTGCTGCACTCAAAGCCATCAGTCTGGAGGATCTAGTAGGCGAGACATTCGTGATAGTGTCGGATACGGCTCCTGTGCTGCGTGGGGTCATCGACAATTACCTGAAGCGCTCCGGAGTCAACATCACGCCCGCTCACAAGGCGGACCATATTTCCATGGGAATTTCCCTAATGGCGTCGACGCGCGGCGTAGGGCTGTTACCGGCTTACGTACAGAACTTTCTCCCTTCGTCTCTAACGAGTCGCCCCCTGAAGGGAGATACGCCAACTGTCGAACTGGTCCTCGGCTACAGAAAGTCGAACCAGTCACCCATCCTGAAGCTTTTGCTTTCGAGATTGGACGAGTTGGTTGCTCGTGTGTCAAACCAGAACCGATAAAACTCGAAATGCATCCTACGCGAGAACCTGCGGCCCACCAACCGTGGCGCCGCACGATTTGCGACGGACCTGTGCACGACTGTGTCATCAGGCCGACGACTCGTTAACGGCCTGCTTGAGGTTCTCTATGGCCGAGCATCCCCTCCACAGGGTTAGCTGGTTGCTCATTACGAGATCTCGTGAAACGCGCGACCAACGCTGTCATCGTAAGGAGTCAGTCAACAAAATCTACCGATGGCATCTCCACCGATCTGACTCGGACGTGTTCACACTAAATTCATAATAGGCGACTATATGAGATCGATGGCATACGGGCACCGCAATAACCCGAATTGAAGATCACCAACGAAGCCTACTTCGATTTAGCGCCGCTTCTTAACCGAATTACGAGTACACTGGTTACGTGTCCAATGTAGTTTACGTCTCCAAGGTGCGCATTGAACGAAAAGCTGGTCCGTTGCGCATCGCTCACCTGCCAGGCGAGAGCCAGCCGGTTGCGTTCAGCGTACACAGCTCGATTGCAGAGCACTACAAGATCGATCCCGCGAAACTGAAAGAGTCTCATGCCTCCACTCTCGACTATGTCATTGCTGCTGCTGCCGGTTGACTGGTCGGCACATTTGCTGGCGCGCTGGAAGCGCGTCATATCGACGCCAGCAATGGCAAGCTTATAGCAGACGTGACGGGCGAAGTGGAAACCGAGGAGAATGTGCTTGTTATTCGTCGTATACACGTGGCCATGCAGCTCATGGCTCCGAAAGAGTCAGGCGACGTGGTTGAGCGCGTGCACGGGATATACGCCATGCAGTGTCCTCTCTATCGCACCTTGCACAATGCTATCCAGCTCACATCTTCCTACACGTTGACCCCGGAGACTGCGGTCTGACCGCGAATCTGGTAAGGTTCGAACAGGTCGCCCAGGCCGTGGAACGCACCTGCGCAGCGAGTCATCATCGACCTTTGAGGGTCATGGGTCGCCCCATCAGAAGCGACGCCCTGGCGCCACCCCCGGCTAACGCCGTATATACCTGGTAGTGATCAACGGTTTCCCAGGCCCGCGGGTCGCGGCAATTGCTGCAGTCAGGGTGAAGGATGTTGGGGTGATACGGGAGAAGGAGTCCTGGAACTTCGTCTTTTTTCCTGCGAACATCTCTTCGTAGTCATTTACAAACGCCGCTCCCTCCCAATGTGCAGTACCCCGTAACTCGCAGGCATGGTTCACATCGTTGGCGCAGGTGAAGAAGCGATAGAGCTCTGCATCTTTGTCCCACCAAATGACTGCAAGAAAATCCAATCTTCCCGCGGAGCCATCGGAGTGGTAATCCTCAATCAATGTTGTACCACCGGTACCGAGGCTTATTCGTGCAGTTCCCTTGCGAGCGCCGCCATTAGGGAAGAACGCGTTTCGCTCAAAGTCTTCGACAACTTTCCACTCGCCTCCAAACGCTTTTACGAGCCTCTCGATTTCCGGACTGGAGTCAGCCTTGGCGGATATCATTGTTTTTTCCGCTTGCTGCGTCATGACGAGAGTCAAGAGGCTCAGGACTGTGATCAGGTAGCGAAAGAGCACAAAGAAACGATTCATGGCAACTCCAAACCTAAGATAGACCTTAGCAGCCGTACGATTCAGCTTGCTTTTCGGATGCCTTCGTCGTATCTCCAACTTGTCTCAGTGCATGTGTTGCGTCGATGTGATCCCGCAATGGAATTGTCAACACTACGCCTCTTGCCACAATATTTCCGACACCCAGATGAAATCGTTCCAAACAACATATCGTCCTCGGCAGAGCGCGTTCGGAAGCCCTTAACGTCGTGTGCTCGGGAAACACCGCTACAGCCTCTGTCCCAGTTGGCGGCAGCGGTTTGGGAAGCACGCCATCGTTTGCAAGGATCACCGCGCGTTCCATCAGATTCTGGACTCGCGGACGTTGTCAGTACGTTTTATGGAAGGCTGCATTAAGAATTCCCAAGTTGTTTGCGTTTCATTGTCGGAATTTTAACCTGCCTCTCACTATTTCCTAACAAACGCCGTGATATAACCACACTTCTCTCATCCCACAGACGGCGTACCCCAGTGGCAACTCTCCCACCCCGCAAAAAATTACAGAGGACGGTTTAAATCTGGACGTCTCAACCGTTGTTACGGGGGAAGATATATTCGCTCGAGGCGATACCTTGTCCAACAGAACAACCGTAAAACTCTTGAACACTCGTTGTCGTGGTCCGCGCTCACTCCGATAACTCTCCACCACCGACCAATACGCATGTCGCTTGCCGTCCTTCTGGCGATAGCAGCGGCGGATAAACATGCCGCCATCCTACGGTTCTATTTTTGTTTTGCAAGAGGGTTGGTCGTCACTACAACGCGTTTAGCCGCCTTTG
>Ga0210400_10004296_pt1 | contig 12372 bp, 14 predicted proteins | sample IncBWH26MmetaG_FD_155456 | JGI IMG/M metagenome (GOLD analysis project Ga0210400, IMG submission 155456) | Forest soil microbial communities from Barre Woods Harvard Forest LTER site, Petersham, Massachusetts, United States - Inc-BW-H-26-M | ecosystem: Environmental > Terrestrial > Soil >...
CTTTGCTGCCCGACTATCGGGCGCAAGGCGTCGAGATCAACGCGTTCTACCCCCATCGCCGCCACCTGAGCGCGAAGGTTCGTGTGTTCGTCGACATGCTTGTCGACTGGTTCGACGAGCAGGAGCGCTTATGAGCAACTGTAGTACTAGGCCGCGTGCTCAGCGCGGGTCGTCGAGAGGGGGCTTCTCGGCTGCGGGCCGTCGCCTGAATTTGTCGAACGCGACGGTCAGCGACCAGATCCCGGCGCTCAAAACGCGATTGGACAGATCATCGGTTGAGAGGGGCGGATCCGCCCAGCGGCGTCATTACCGGCGTCGTGAGGGATGCGTCAGCGTCCGCTTCCGGGCAATCATGTTGGTTGCCGCGCGCCTGTGACGCCGGAGAAGTTCGCCATGCCGGTGAGCCCCGCCCCGATCGAAAAGATCAGTAGTCTGCCCATCGATCTGTGGATGACCAGCACTGGCGCGTTGATCTGCATCAGGTCCTCGGTAAGGTCAGTCTCAGAGAATACCTTGATGCAGTCGTATCCTGCATTGGCTCCGCCCATCATACCTTGTCGCCACCAATTGCGGATCAAGGCCTCGACGCGTTCCACGCCGGGTCGATTGAAGTTGTAGAACGGGCCTGAGGCGACATCGAGATAGAACTGAGATCGGTTGGCGGCGAGCGCGGTGCGGAAGCCGTCGAACACCTCGATCGGCGTGCCACCCGGATTGTTGTCGCTCTTCACCATCACGGGCGGGATGGCGGAAATAGTGATCGCCTTGGAGACGCGCCCGGGCTCTGGTGTGAGCCATGGCCGCCGATTCGCACAATCCGCGCCCGTTGTGAATCCTATGATTGGCTCAGTGCACTAGGTTGATCCCTCCCGTCGCGGGTCAGGCGAAGTGGGACCGAACGGCAAGCAGGGTGGGGGCGCTGCTCAGCGTCGCGGCGACCGGCGTCGCGAGTGCCGTCCCGTGAGCGCCCATTGCCGCCATGGCGTGCGCGAAGCTGCCCGCGCTCGGACCAGTATATTCGTACGCTCCTGCATCAATCGCCGGACCTACGACACTGCGTGAGGTGCTTGAGAGCGGTTGAACATATTCTTTCGCAGGATCGAGATTCATGCCATTAGCTGTACCTGCGTCAAATCCAGCATTAATAGCTGCAGTCGAAGCGGCAGTGAGGTGATAGTCAAAACCAGCCCTGTTTACAAAGGCTGGATTTTGCGTGGTGACGTTACCGGCTCCGAGCGTCGCGCCAGATACGGTAGTCCCCGCGCCCACGAACAGATTGTTCATGATCTTGGTAAATGGCGAGTGCGAGACAGCAATGAAGGTACCGCCGGCGCTCCGATCATTTACGATGGTGTTGTTAATGACGTAGAGTTTTTGTACTGCGTTCGTCGCGCCTTCTTCAGCATATGTTACGATCGCCGGATTCTGCGTGTTTGCTCCCTGTTCAATAATATTACCGATAATGTAGGACTCGCCGCCGTTAGGTAGATCTATCTCGTAGCTATCGGTACCGTTTTGACCCGTAATACGGTTGTACTCAATAACGTTCTTGCTTGCGCGAGACTTAAGCAGGTGCCCCACCTTCGCGTCATGCGTGTAGTTGTACATGAAGGTAAGCGACGCTGCGTTACCTACATAGACATTGTGACTGTAGCCATCACCTGCTCCATTAAAGGCAAATTCTGAGTTGGTGATAGTTATTGAAGCAGTGTTTGCGTTTGGACCAAGCAAACCGTCTTGATTGTTGTGGAAGTACGAGTGTGTGATGGTGAGTGCACCCGTTTGCTCGGCACGGATACCGGCTCCATTTTGGTCCGGAACATGCGCCCCGGAGAACTCGATGTTATCAATCGTGTCTCCGTTACCATCAACGGTCCAAATGGCTTTGCCATTCGGAATTACGCCTGTCGACGACTGAACGATCTTCGCTTTTCCCCCCACCCCACGAATGGTGAGATTGTTTCCATAGATGGTGGCGAAGTCATCCGTGTACGTGCCGGCGTCTATCAGAATGGTGGCGCCATCGGGTGCAGCGGCTATTGCCTGGCTCGGTTTTGCGTACTCCTTACCAACGCCAACGGTAAGAGTGGTGCTTGCAAATGTGCTCGTCGCAGCGAAGGCGCTTGGGGAGAGTAGAATAAAGGCCGGCGACGATGCCGCGGCTGCCGGCGGATCGCCGTTGATCGGGCCGCTGTAAAAGCCGGATCCGCTGCTGGCGGTGGTCACCGATAGCGTAGCCTTCAACGTCAGGGGGGACCCGGAAAGTGCGCCCTTGCCGAGCGTTCCAAGATCGATGGCCTGATTGTTGAAGAACGCCTTGGCCTCGGTGAGGCTGGTGAAGGTCTTGTGCACTTCGTCGACGCCGTTGGCGAACAGGTCGAAGGTCATGCGGGGCCGCCTTGCCCGCCATTGGCGCCGCGTCCCGGCCTGCCATTGTTATGGGGAAAAGCACTGCCGTCGGGACCGTTTCCGCCCGGACCGGCTTTGGTCGTAATCATACCCGTACATCCAACCCTACTGATGATTGATAGCGGTAAGACGGCGGCGCGCTTGACCACCCTCAAGAAATTCTCGGCTATTCACGAGATGTGGCGTATTGTCGCAAGTGTTATATTTAGGAAATATCGTTTGACTTCACAATCCGGTCAAATTTTCTGAACCAACCTACCAAAGGCGGTTTCCGGACCGCGGCCTTCGAACGCCTTTGCTGCCCGACTATCGGGCGCAAGGCGTCGAGATCAACGCGTTCTACCCCCACCGCCGCCACCTGAGCGTGAAGGTTCGTGTGTTCGTCGACATGCTTGTGGACTGGTTCGGTGAGCAGGCGCCAGGCGCGAGCTGACCGGCCAAAATGAGAGATTGGGGTTGCGATTGGCGGCGTGACCGCTCATCCCCGCCGGCCATGCAGCTTGCCGACTTCGATTTCGATCTTCCGCCCGACCGCATTGCCCTGCGGCCGGCCGAGCCGCGGGATGCGGCGCGGCTGCTGGTGGTGGGGCCGGGCGGGGCGCTCGAGGACCGGGTGTTCGGCGACCTGCCGGAGTTGCTGCGGCCGGGGGACGCCCTCGTGCTCAACGACACGCGGGTGATCCCGGCGCGGCTGTTCGGCCGCCGAGCGCGAGGGGAGAGCGCGGTGGCGGTGGAGGCGACGCTGCACAGGCGCCTCGCGCCCGAGCGCTGGAGCGCCTTCATGCGGCCCGGCAAGCGGCTGGCGGTCGGCGACCGCGTCGTGTTCGGCTTTCCCGAGGACCGCGCCTGCACGCTCTCAGGCCTCGGCGCCACGGTGGCCGCCAAGGGGAAGGGGGGCGAGGTCACGCTGGCTTTTGACCTCGCCGGGCCCGTGCTCGACGAGGCCATCGAAGACCACGGCGCGATGCCACTGCCACCCTATATCGCCGCCCGGCGGGCCGAGGACGAGCGGGACCGGCGCGACTACCAGACCCTCTACGCCCGGGAGCCTGGGTCGGTCGCGGCGCCGACGGCGGGGCTGCACTTCACGCCGGCCCTGCTGGAGCGGTTGGCGACGGCCGGGGTCTCGATGCATTTCGTGACCCTGCACGTTGGGGCCGGCACCTTCCTGCCGGTGAAGAGCGAGACGATCGCGGACCACCGCATGCACGCCGAATACGGCGAGGTCCCCCAGGCGGTCGCTGACGCCGTCAACGCCGCGCGCGAGCGGGGCGGCCGGATCGTCTGCGTCGGGACCACTAGCCTGCGCCTGCTAGAGAGCGCTACCGATGAGGCGGGGCAGGTGCGGCCGTTCGCCGGCGAGACGGCGATCTTCATCACCCCGGGCTACCGCTTCCGCGCCGCCGACGGCCTGGTCACCAACTTCCACCTGCCGCGCTCGACCCTCTTCATGCTGGTGGCGGCGCTGGGGGGGCTGGAGGCGATGCGCGGCGCCTACGCCCACGCCATCGCCGAGGGCTACCGCTTCTATTCCTATGGCGACGCCTGCCTGATCTGGCGGGCGCTCTGATGGCCGCCTTTCCCTTTGACATCCAGGCCGTCGACGGCGGCGCGCGCGCCGGTGTGCTGCGCACTCCGCGCGGCGATATCCGCACCCCCGCCTTCATGCCGGTGGGCACGGCCGGCGCGGTCAAGGCTCTGACCATGGACCAGGTGCGAGCGAGCGGCGCCGACATCATCCTCGGCAACACCGTCCACCTGATGCTGCGGCCGGGGGCGGAACGGGTGGCGCGCCTGGGCGGCCTGCACCGGTTCGCCGGCTGGGAGGGGCCGATCCTCACCGACTCGGGCGGCTTCCAGGTGATGTCCCTGGCCACGCTGACGAAGATCAGCGAGGAGGCCGCGGTGTTCGCCAGCCCCGAGGATGGCTCGCGCCACGTGCTGACCCCCGAGCGCTCGGTCGAGATCCAGGCCGACCTGCTGGGTTCCGACATCGTGATGCAGCTGGACGAGTGCGTGGCGTGGCCGGCGAGCGAGACGCGCGCGGCCGAGGCGCTGCGCCTCTCGGCTCGCTGGGGCGCCCGGGGGAAGGCGGTGTTCGGCGCGCGGGATCGCCAGGCCCTGTTCGGCATCCAGCAGGGCTCGACCTTCGAGGCGCTGCGCCGTGAATCCGCCGAGCGCCTGATCGAGACCGGCTACGACGGCTATGCGATCGGCGGCCTGGCGGTGGGGGAGGGGCATGGCGCGATGTGCGAGGTGCTGGACTATGCCCCGGGCCTGCTGCCCGCCGACCGGCCGCGCTACCTGATGGGGGTGGGCAAGCCGGTCGACCTTGTCGAGGCGGTGGCGCGCGGCGTCGACATGTTCGACTGCGTGCTCCCCACCCGGGCCGGCCGCCACGGCCAAGCGTGGACCTGGGCGGGCTCGGTCAACCTGAAGAGCGCACGGTTCGCCGAGGACGAGACGCCCCTCGACCCAAGCATCGCCTGCCCAGCCAGCCGGGACTATTCAAAGGCCTATCTGCATCACCTGGTGAAATCCAAGGAGATGCTGGCCGCGGTGATGCTCTCCTGGCACAATCTGGCCTTCTACCAGGCTCTGATGACGGCGATGCGGGAGGCGATCGCCGGCGGGCGATTTGCCGCTTTCCGCTCGGCCTTCCACGCTGGCCTGCGTCCGGCCGAGCCGGGTAAAGACTAACCACGAAGACACGAAGAACACGAAGGAAATAAGGAAATGCGTCGACACGATACCTAAACCCCAAGTCGCCGATACCCCCGATCAGACACGCCCCTCGAGAATCATGTTCACGATGGCCTCCCGCAACTCCAGGAACACGCGTTCCCGGACCGTACCTTGCACGTTCCTGATCAGCCGCTCGTTGGCGGTGAACAGTTTGCCAGGGCGGATATAGCTGACACGTTGCAGTCCGCCTTCGTCGAAGGCGTCGTCTTCGAGCAGAACGGCTCGCGGATCGGCGTAGGGATTGCTCGTGATTTGGCAGGCTATCCAATCTCCGCGGCCTGCCTCGGCGAGCAGCAGGGCTGGCCGAAGCTTGCTGCCAGTGAGATCGGAGAAAGGGAATGGGAGCAGGACTACTTGGCCGGCTGCAAATGGGCCCAAGCCTCGTCCTCCTCGGGCCGCAGCCAGTCGTCCGCCAAGGCGGGTTCAGCGAGAAAGATCGCGTCGTCCCGTTCAGGTGTGAGGAGAGTCAGGAGCGCCCGTCCCGCCGGCAGTTGGCCTATCGGCTCCAGCACGCGAAGCTGACCGGCCGAATCTATCTCCACCTCGATGGTTCGCAGCATTGGCGATCTCCGCACTTTCGTCGCGCATCATAGCATCGAGTTGACGAAAAGCGTCAGTCCGCCCAAGCCGGATCACGGCGAACCTGCGACCTAGCGGGTATGCTGGGCGTGTCGATAGGGCGGGGTGTCGAGAGCTAGCGGATAGGGTACCGCGGCTTGGGACCATCCTCGCGCGCCGGCGGCGGAGGTCTGAGGAAGTGCACGGGTCTCGCGGGCGCGGGGCACTGCAGCAATTCCCCCAGGCCCTTGAGATAGCCCCGCCGGACGCTGCCCGCGGTGATGGCCTCGACGACCAGCTGATCGTGGTGCTGGGCGCCCGAGAGGGTGCGCACGAAGCCGGCGAACGGCAGCAGGGAATCGGCGGCGCCACGGAGCAGGGCCAGGGCGACCTTGCCGTTCTTCTGGGTGAGGCTCGGGGCCTGCGGCGTTTCGGGCTCGCCCAGATCGGCTCCCAGGACGAAGTTCAACTCCTTGAGCTGCCGGGTGATCTCGCCGCAGTCGAACGGATTGGGCCGCTCATAGGGGTTGGTGATCGCCGCCAGCAGCACGGGCGGGATGCCCTGGCGGGTGATGTTGAGATCGTGCAGGGGGGCGGTGGCGGCCACGGCGACGTTGGCCGTGCCGGCCCGGTCGGGCGTCTGCAGCTCGCCATTGGGGTTGGGATTCGGCTGCGGGCCAAGGCCGGGACTCGGGCCGGGAGCCGGATTGCTCTGCTGCGCCGCCGCGGGGAGGAAGGGCGGGGCGAAGGCGATCAGGGCGACCATCAGGCCCGCCGAAACGATATTACGCATACGCGACTCTGGATTCGGATCGCCTCTCCTCACCGAGGCCGGCGGCAAATTCGTGGCCTTGCCGCCAGGGCGCCCCTCCGACTATGGTCCGCGCCGCCCATGGCGCGCCTTCGCGGGGACGCCTCGCCGGGGGCCGGTAGCTCAGTGGTAGAGCCCTCGACTTTTAATCGAGTGGTCGTGGGTTCGACTCCCACCCGGCCTACCAGTGTCAAGCCTCAAGTCACTGATTTTGATGATGGTGAGCCGGAGACCGAGGCGTAGCCGGCCTCAATGGACCTGTGAGAGAGGCCCGCGGCCGCCCTCGTGGGCCGGCGGCGGGGGTATCAGAAAATGCGCCGGCCTCGCCGGCCGGGGGCAACGGCGTGATTCGCCGAGGCCCTTGAGGTAGCCACGCCGGACGCTGCCGGCGACGATGGCTTCGATGACCAGCTGGTCGTGGCGCTGCGCGCCGGAGAGGGTGCGGACGAAGCCGCCGTACGGCAGCAAGTACTCGGCGGCGCCGTGGAGCAGGGCGAGGATGATCCGGCCGTTCTTGAGGCTCGGAGCCTGGGGCGTCCCGGGTACGTCGAGGTCTACGCCGAGGACGGCGTCCAGCTCGTGGATCTGCCGGGTGATCACTCCGCAGTTCAGGGGACGGGGCAGTTCATAGGGATTGGTGATCGCGGCCAGCAGCACCGGCGGGATTCGCTGGCGGGTGATGTTCAGGTCATGCAGGGGGGCGGTGGCGGCGGCGCCGACATTGGCGGTGCCGGCCCGGTCGGGCGTCTGCAGCTTGCCATTGGGGTTAGGCTGTTGGTTCGCCGCCGAAAGGGCGCACGCGGGCAGAGCGATCAGGGCGGCCAACAGGCCCGCTGAGGCGATGTTACACATGCCGCGGCCTTGATTCGGATCACCACTCGTCGCCGACCGGGGCGGCGAATTCGTGGCCTTGCCGCACGGACACCCCGCGTTCGGGCCGGCCTACGTGTCCTCATGAGGTTCGTCGAAGGTCGGGGGGTCGTCGTAGCCTTTGCGGGACGAGTAGAAGGCCAGCCACATCAGCACGCCGGTCAGGGCGCCCACCCCCACCGCGCCGGCGACGAGGGCGATGGCGATGGCTTTCGAGCCGCCGGTCCAGGCGAACCCGCCCGTCGTGTAGAACACCCAACCGAAGAACCCGAAGACGATGAGGAGGCCGACGCCGGTGAGGATGACCACCAGGCGCTTCATGGCGTGGTCGGACGCGCGGCTGGCGGGCATCGTCCCATTTCCTCCGACGTTCGGGACCTCCTAGATGGCGACGACGATATTCCAGAACAAGCAAGCCTCCCGGTCGGCGTCGCAATTCGCACCTGCTTGCCGCCCCTAATAATCAGGCGTGCTCGTGTAGGGTCATTGCGGTCTCGGCTATGAACGGGCGACGGGAGGAGGGTCGCCCACGTCTGTCGCCGCCCTCCAGGGGAGGGTCCGCATCCTCGCGTGACTCATCGCTCCGCTGAAACTCGAGCTTTCGACCGACCGATCCTGACTAAAGTTATGCGGTGGTTGTCGAATACTTGTAACCATCAGGAGATCGACAAATGGATTTCATCGAGAAGGTCCTGCACTTCACGCCGGATGGCGGCAGTGGTATGACCGAGCTTGCGTTGTTCATCGCCGCCGTGGTCGCCACGGGCGTGGTGATCTGGCGACAAGGCAGGTCCACGCGCAAGCGATAGGCGGAAAGGGACGTGGATCTGGCAGCCATCGCAGAGCGCTGTCGCCGCGACGGTTACGTCGCGGTCGAGGGGCTGCTCGACCGTTGCCCTGGGCCCCAGACGGGCGTCATAGGCGGCCCTGCTGTTCCAGCTTCTTCCCGATCTCGGCGATCCGCCGTTCGCCCGCCGCCAGGGTCGCAGGACTGGTATGCACTGAATAGTACCCCAGGGCGAGTTCGTGGCGGTGGGGAACCGAGGAGCCGAGCACGAATTCGGCGTCGCCGTCCGCGTGAAAATCGATCGCGCCGGACCCCGGTTCGAACACGGCCAGCTCACCGGCCTCGATGCGCTCGGGAGTGGTGACCGCGCCTCGGCCCAAAGCGACCCAGGCCACCGTGTGATCGGCGGGGCGGTGGTAGCGCCAGGTCTCTCCGGCCCTCAGACGCACGGCCAGGTAGTTGGTCGAGGACGGCCCCACGAGGGAACTGGCGGCGCCGCCGTGAGCACCGTGAAGGACCTTGGCGGGACCATCCTGGGCGATTTCACCGGGGGCCTGATAGAGGCTCTCGACCGGGCCGAGCTCCATCTCGGGCGGTAGCGCGAGCCAGAGCTGGAATCCCCGCGCACAAGGCGACCGGCCCGCGCCGCCGCCGTGCCAGGCGCCCTGGGCCGCCTTGAACCACTCGACGCCGCCTTCCGGCAGATAGCCCGTGGCCCCGGTGGTGTCCTCGTAGCGCACTTCGCCCTCGAAGAGATGGGTGAGTGTGGCGATCCCGGAGTGAGGATGCAGGCCGAAACCCGACAGCGACGCGCTGTCGGCGTCGACGAGATCGAGGAACACGAACGGCTTGAGCGCTTGGCCGAGATCGCCGGGGCTCATCAGGCGCGTGACGGGGCCATGGCGTCGCCCGCGGGTGCGATGGACGATCCGGGTCGGGCGCTCCAGGACGGGCGCCGCCCGTTGCAATGAACTGTGCTGGGTCATGTCGGGACTCGTTGTCTGCGGCCGTCGAGGCGGCGTTGGGGGTTGGAGGGCTATGCCGCCTTCAGCGCGGTCTCGGCGCGCGCGGCGTTCAGGGCGTGGGTCCACCAGGCGAGCTCGTCGAGCATGACGGTCGCGGTGGGATCCAGGTGCGGCATGTCGGCGAAGGTCTTGCCTTGCATGAACATGCCGATGAAGTCGGCGCCGCCGATGTGGACGCCCGATCGGGTGGGCGCCATCTGCAGCTCGATGCAGATCAAACGGAGCTGTTCCACCGCCCGCGCGGCGCCGACGCCGCCGTAGCCGACGAAGGCGACGGGCTTGCGGTTGAATTCCGTATAGGCGTGGTCCAGGGCGTTCTTGAGCGCCGCCGGCGGCCCGCGGTTGTATTCGGCGGTGACGAAGATGAAGCCGTCGAGTTCCGCCACCTTCTGTCCCCAGCGGCGGGCGGCCTCGTTCTTCGGCGGCACATAGGCGGGAGATGCGGCTTCCTCGAACAGCGGCATCGGGTAGTCGCGCAAGTCGACGATCTCGAAGGCCAGATCGCCGCGCGCCGCGGCGAGGGCGTGGACCCACGCGGCGGGCTTGTCGCCGAAGCGGCCTTGGCGGGTGGTGGAAATGACGATGCCGATGCGGGGCTTGCTCATGGCTATGCTCCTCCAAGCTGATGGTCTAGAACGGTGACCTGCTCTAGATTAGAGACCACATGGAGCCTGTGAAGGAGGCACTTATTTGAAACCCGGTTACCTGCACGGAACCGACTGCCGCCCGGTCGCCGAGATTCTCTCGCGGATCGGGGACAAGTGGTCGGTGATGCTGGTGATGGAGCTGCACGGCGGCAAGAAGCGCTTCAGCGAGCTTCGCAGGACTCTGCACGGCATTTCCCAGAAGATGCTCACCACGTCGCTGCGCGGCCTGGAGCGCGACGGTTTCATCACCCGGACGATCCACCCGACCATCCCGCCCAAGGTGGAGTACCAGCTGACCGACCTCGGGCGGGAACTGGCGATCCCTGTCAGGGCCTTGGGAGAATGGGCCACGCAGAACCGTGACCGCGTGCTGGCGGCCCGCGATCGGTTCGATCGTGGCACGGAGAGCTCCGTCCCGGTCGTCGAGCCTCAAGATAGAGCCGTCCTCTAGTTCCGCAGCGAAGAACGTGATTGCTCTGCCTGGTATGGTAAGACTGCGATCCAGCAAGGGTTGGAGAGGTGAACTTTGAAGGATTCAGCCGAAGGCCTCCCGAGCGGCGGGGTCGACGCCGTCGATCGGGCTCTTTCCATTCTGGGTACGTTCGAGGCAGGACGTGAGCGGCAGACCTTGGCCGATCTCGCCGCCCGGACGGGGTTCTACAAGAGCACGATCCTGCGGTTGGCGCGCTCGCTCGAGACAGCGGGATTTCTCCATCGCGAGGAGAGCGGCGCGTTCGTCCTGGGCGGCGAGCCCCTGAGGCTCGCCGCGGTCTACCGCCGGGCCAACGCCCTCGAGTCGAGGATCCGACCCTTGCTCAGGACGATCCGCGACGAGACGGGCGAAAGCGCGTCGTTCTTCAGGCGGGAGGGGAACCTGCGGCAATGCCTCTATCGCGAAGAGACCCGGCGGACGATCCGTGACAACCTGTCCGAGGGCGACATGCTGCCCCTCAACCTGGGCGCCGGCGGACGCGTGCTCACCGTGTTTGGCGAGCCTTCGCTCACCCCGGCCGATCGCGACCAACAGTATGCGGAACTTCCCTTTGCATCATTCGGAGAGAGCGATCCGGAAACCGCCGACATCGCGGCGCCGATCTTCAGCTTGGATGGCCTGGTCGGAGCCGTGTCCCTGTCGGGCCCCCGCACACGCATCACGCCGGAACGGGCGCGCGAGTTTGGCCCACTGCTGATGGCCAAGGCCGAGGTCCTGTCGAAATTGCTGGGCGCGACCCTTCCGACCCCCGGCTCCTGACGCGCGCCCCGCAGGGGCCGGATGACACCCACTTCCGGGGGGCCTCCTGCCACGCGCACGGTGGCCACTTTCATCGATCGATCTCCGTTTCCACTCAGCTGCGCGCGGCGGCCCCGCCGCCCTTGGCCAGCGACTCACGCGTGAGCGCTTGACAACAGGAGGCAGGATGATAGCGTCAGACAGAACGTTGTTCTATCTATTAGAACTAATCCACCAAATCCCGCCTTCGGGGCGGGCGCAGGGAAGGGACCGGACAGATGGCCAGCGACACACTCGTTCCGCACAACGTCGTCATTCAGGGCTTTTGTGCTCCCGGGTACGAAAGGCTGCGCGAAGCCTTCGTCAGGAACTTCCGCGAACTGGGCGAGATCGGCGCCAGCTACGCGGTGGTCGCGCGGGGCGAGGTGGTGGCCGACCTTTGGGCGGGCTCGAAGGACGAGGCGGGGACGAAGCCGTGGCAGCGCGACACGGTCGTCTGTGTCTGGTCGGCGTCGAAGGGCGTCGCCGGCGTGTGTTTCGCGATGATCGTCGACCGGGGCCTGGCCTCGTACGATGACAAGGTGAGCAAGTACTGGCCGGAATTCGCCGCCGAGGGGAAGGGCGACGTGACGATCGGCATGCTCCTCTCGCACCAGGCGGGACTCCCTGGTTTCGACACGCCGGCGACGCTGGAAGACCTGTTCGCGGTCGAAGAGGCGGCGCGGCGACTGGCGGCGCAGAAGCCGATGTGGAAGCCCGGAACGGCCCCGGGCTATAGCAACGTGGTCGGCGTGCTGGCGACCCACCTTTTCGAGAAGATTGAGGGGCGGTCGATCCAGAAGTTCGTCGCCGAAGAGCTCAAGGGGTCTCGCGGCCTCGAGATCTCGGTCGGTCTCGACCCGGCCGACAGGCCCCGTCTCTCCAGCCTTGTGGCCGCCGCAAGCGTGGACCCCGTCAACGCGGTCCCGATGGGCAGTCCGGTCCAGCGCGCCCTGCACAATCCGCCGATGACGGTGGCTCTTCCCGACACGCCAGAGTTCCAGGCCGCCGACTTCACGGCGGCCAACTGCTACGCCAGCGCCCGCGGACTGGCGGACCTGTACGGCCTGTTGTTGAATCCCGGGCGACCGCTGGTCGGCCCGAAGGCGCTCGCCGAGGCCACCCGGACCTGGATCGACGGTATCGACGTTGTGCGCGGGATGCGTCGGACCTGGGGGGCTGGGTTCCTGACGAACGACGAGGGGGCCTGGGGCCCGAACAAGGGCGCCTTCGGGCATGGCGGCTGGGGT
>Ga0210400_10004298_pt1 | contig 12366 bp, 7 predicted proteins | sample IncBWH26MmetaG_FD_155456 | JGI IMG/M metagenome (GOLD analysis project Ga0210400, IMG submission 155456) | Forest soil microbial communities from Barre Woods Harvard Forest LTER site, Petersham, Massachusetts, United States - Inc-BW-H-26-M | ecosystem: Environmental > Terrestrial > Soil >...
CCCCACGCACCAGCCACAACCCAATCAAGGTCAATACCGCGAGCACGAACGTCAGATAGGTGATGTCGTAGAAGGTTTGGACCATATTGCCGATCAGGCCGGCGCGGATGATTTCATAGGCTTGTAGCGACGGCATGGCCGTCAGCGCCAGGTCGCGGATCGAGGTCGGCAACCAGGCGGCCAGATACATGAACCCGGAGAGCGGCAAGTAGATGTATGAGATCGGCGGCCAGATATGCTCGACCATGTCGGAGCGTTCGCTGGCGGCCCCGGCGATCAGCGCGATCGCGATCGACCACCAAGCCATGTAGAGATTGCCGATCAGGAACAACGGCACGTCGTATGGCCAGTCGAGCACGCCCAGCATGTAGAGGACCAGATAAGAGGCCGTCGTCGCGGCGAGGCTGCCCATGACTTCCAGGCCGCAGCGTCCGACGATCAGGTCCAACGGCGTCACCGCGCGGTGATACAGCATCGCGGCGCTGCCGCGGACCGAATAAATCGCGTGACCGGTGACGTGCCGGAACATCAGCAGCGGCAGATAGCCGCTCCAGATGAACGGCATCAACGGCAGACCGTGCTCGAAAGGGGAGCGCAGATAGGACCACATCACCAGCACCGGGAACGCGAACAGGAGCGGTTCCGCGAACATCCATGCGAAACCGAGATTCCGCCGACCCCAGCGGATCTGGATCTCGCGCATGAAGATGGCGCCCCATACGCGCTTCTGGACGCTCCATGCGTGTCGCAACATGCCTATGTTCCTTCGCCTCAGCTTCTTCGTTTTTGGAAGACGGCTAGACCGCAGCCGTCAGTATAGACCGACATCGGACCCGGGTCGTTTGGTCGGATTTGCTCATTGATTAGCAGCTGCGATACCGGCTTATCCGCCGTCCACTCTTTAAGAGCGCGCGCGACGCCTCCCTCACCGGCCGCATCGAAGGACGCCGCGTACTCGCTGACGTCGTGCATGAAGACGAAGCCGAAGGGGCGCAGATGTGGCCACCACAGATCGAGCTCTCTTAAGGTGTGCTGATACTGGTGAGACGAGTCGATGAAGATCGTGGCGATTTCGGCACCGAAATAGTCCTGCGCCATACGCGGCAAATGCGGCGCGTCCGAGCTGTCGACGACGAGCTCAACGTATTCGCTGAGCCCGGCACGACAGACCCAGGACGCCGTAAAATCCGTCACATTCGGGTCAACATCGATCGAGAAAATACCATGCTTGAAACCCATACGACGCATCATAAAACCCAATAGCAAAGTAGAAAATCCTTCATAATGTCCAAGTTGCACAATATTCCTTACACCATTTCCTTCGATGAATCCGGAGAGCATGCTGAGACAAGGTATGTTGACCTCACCCGCCGAGCCGCGGCTATCGGTAGCGTCATACCATTGCGTAATGATGTCCCACTCCTCGTCGCTCAAGAGTGCGAAAATCGGAGGAACATAATTGTGATTGGGTATCTGAAACCACCAGTAACGGTTGTGGTGACGCTGCTTAAAGATCAATGACCTCTGTTCGTCTCTCATCTCAGCGGACCCCTTCTTTCTGATGTTGCTCCGCCCGCCATCGCTCCAGATTTGCCTTTGACGATGCACGTTGCAGAAAGAATGAGCCAAACCCGTGCGTGACCACCATTTCCGGCACGCCGTCGACGATTCGATAGCGGTTCAAGCCGCCAAGAGCGACCAATTCCTCTCCCGATCGGGTTACCGGCAACCCAGACGCTGGGCAGATCAGGTAGGGAAATCTCTCCAAAAAAGGCACTGCGCGATCCGGTTTTCGTAAAGGAGGCTGATATTCACCCGGCTTTATCGCCAGCGCGTGGGCCGAATGGAAATGGCCTCGCCCATGGGCATGGAAAGTGTCGTCGAACCCCTGCATCATACCCAACAGGGCCACCGCGGTGAGATGTCCGATCTGAGCCGCCCGCCCGCCCGGGAGCCACTCCGGTCCCATTACTAGTGCACTCTTGAGCAGCTGATGGGTCGTATAGTAAACACCCGAACAGCTAAAATCATCGGTTACAACCTCTGTGAACCCGGCGGCTGTGCACACCTCTTCGAAGAATTGCGACGTATATCGAAGATAATCCTGGGGGCAATCGTGCGCTACGAAATGAAATGGGGCGGCTGTAAGAAGCCAGCCTCCCGGCCGAAGGACCCGAAATGCTTCACGAATGATCTCGTGCGGATATGCAACGTGCTCAAACAGGGCGTTGGAACTTATTCGATCGATTGACTCGTCGGCAAATGGCAACGCCGTCGCGCTGGCGCAGACATCCGGTTTCATGTCCAAGTTGAAGTCGAGGCGAATGAAATCGCCAATATGATGCCCGGCAACGTACTCCTCGACACGCTGATCAGACCAAGCATCAGAGGTTCCAAGCTCAAGATGTACCGAGCGCCCGTTCCTTGTCTTTTCAAAGGCGCGTTCGCACGCCATCTCGAAATCGGGCGCCGCCCGACTTCGAGGTGAGACGCCGGTATAAAGGGTACCTCCCAACTTTCGCAGGCGACCGGCTATCGCCATCGTGTAACTGTCGCGTTCGGCTTGGGGCACGAGGCGTAGGACGCCTTCCACGACAGTCTTAGCCAAGTCAGCAGCAAAGGCGCTGTCCGCCTTTGAGAGGACGTACTCGTGGAACTCCGTGCCGCCGGAGGTGACGAGATGGACAAAGGCGCCAAGCGCGTCGCGAGGCGCGTCGGCAGACAGTGCACGGTACCGCTGCAGATCGATTTCCGGATGCGGCCGATGCCCTAGCTCTGCGCCAAAGCGAACGAAATGAACAAGCGGATTCATCTCGGATCCGAGCGACGCCCAATATTGCTGCTGGTACCACCTGACATCGAAAAATCTGTTCGGCCAACACCCACCCACCGCACCGCATTCAACAAAATGCGTTAGGGGGTTGCTACGGGCGACTGCCAGATCGGGGTGGTCGTGCAGATACTGCCTCGCATCGAACAGAGGATGCGACGACAAACCCTTATTAGCGCCAGTTGTTAAGAAATGCAGGAAAAGATTGCCGGTAAACCGCTCTAGCTCGGGATCCTGTTGCCGGTACCATTGCGGATCAAACAGCGGATGGGGTGAAGCGCCGCGGCACGCCCCCTCCGTAATATAATGGCCCAGGGGAGTGAATTGACTTTGTGAAGCGTCCGGGTTCTCGGTCGCATACCACTCAACGTCGAACAGGGGGTGGGGACGCTTACCTTGCCTCGCTCCCGATTCAATGTAGTGGCGGACCGCGTCTGTCCCCGCACCGACCTGTGGCCCATACTTTTCGAGATACCAATTTTCGTCGAATAGCCTTGATTCCTTGATCAGCCGATGCTCGATCGCGGCCAGATCCTGCAGCACCCGCCTGGTCCCTGTGAAAAGCCATGGTCTGCGCGCGTTCACTTGGCGAAACTCTGCGCTGAAACGCGTCGCGCGATCATGCCGAGAAAACCAAGTTCCGCATCGTAGCCGAAGTTGACTGGCCGGAACCCGATCTCGGAAGCCCATCTTTCCAACGACCGTTCCGTGTAAAACACATAATGCGGCCGACACACTGCCGCCGGCCGGTACAGCGGGATCTGCAAAAAGATCAGTGCGTCTTCGTTTAGGCGGTGCAACTGTGATAGCCAGAATTCCGTCGGTTCAGGCAGATGCTCCAGCACGTGCCACATGAAGAGGACATCGATCTTCGCTTGCACATTGGCGAGGTCGTTGACGATGTCCAGATTGGTGTAGTCCGAACGCGCGCTCCGCAACGAATCGCGTATCTTGGAGACACCCCGCGTGTCCCAGTCCTGGGCGATGACCGACCGGAACCTTTGGCACGCAGCCAGCGCTACATATCCGCGGCCGGCCCCGAAGTCACAGAACACCTGATCGCCGAAGCGGGAGACATCGATGCCGCAATCCGCAAGATACTGGAAATAGCTGCCCGCCTGTTTGACCTCCTGCAAATGGAAGCTCGGCGGATCGTCTGATGTGGCCGCGTACAGGTCGGTTTTCTGGATTTGCTCCGCGGTCGACCCGTGCAGCGATTCATAGGCATATGAATTCAATAGCGCGCTGCATTCGACGCACATCAGAATATCGCAGATGTTGCCGTCGATGTCGCGAGTCACGTCAAACTTGCGCAGCTCGGCACTTCCGCACACCGGACATCGCGTCAACACGTCAGCCATTATAGCTCCGGCGCCCTAGGGCAGTGCTTCTGCGGTTTGAGCGCCGGGTGCATCCTTGGCTCCCTCCAAATAGCCGAATATCAACTCTTCAAGCTGCTCGACCACTTCGATCGCCTCGGGCATTCGGCGGATGAACTCGAACCCGTTCTCCGACATCGATTTGCGCGCGGGTTCGTCCGCCATTGCCCGGCCAATGGCCTGGGCCAGAGCTTCGGGCGTCGGCGGCGCCAGAAAGGCGTTGCCGGCGCCGCCGTAGCTCAGCTCCTTGTGATCGTGATCGATATCGACGACGGGTAGGCCGCAAGCCATCATTTCGAAAGGCACCATCGACGGATTGGTCGATGAGATCGCCACCCCCAGCGTGCCTTCGCGAAAAAGGCTCGCCATTTCTTGCGGCGTCAGCACGTCATGTCTGACGCAGGGAAACGGTACATCGGCCTTCGCCCTGGAACCGAAGAATTCCACCGTGCCGGAGAACCCGCTCTCGGCAACAAACAATTCGATGGCAGCCGCGGTCAGATTCCACAGCCGTCGCGGCATTTCCGGCCGCGCGAAGACGATCAGCCGGTCGTTTGCGCGCTTTATCGCCGGGTCTCGGTAGAAGATGGATTTGTCGATAAAGAAGGGTAGCACGGTCGACGCGATACCCAACTCACGCTTGATGCGATCTCGAACCCATGGCCCGTAGGCAATATTTCGCAAGCCGAGCTGGTAACTGCGCAGCGCCAGAAAGTGATCGTCGCTGATTGGATAAAACAGAGGCTCGTAATCCTGGATGAAATAGAGTCGGGCGTGCGCACAGCCACTTTGCTCGGCAACGATATGGGCGGTCCTCCAGAACGTCGCGATCGCGACATCGCAAGGCCGAATGCGCTGCTCGCCCCAAGTTATGACGACATTGTCGTGGATCCCAAACTCCTTTCGAATGGCGTCGGGAGTGGAAAATTCACCAAGGGTAGGCGTGAAGTGTAGCGCCACGTCATGGCCGCGCTGCGACAGGCCGCGGATCAGCGAAATCGCCTTGCCATGCCCTCCCGAGCCACGCGTCGGTTCGGCCATCACCATGGTGATGGTCAGCCTATCCGCACCCCGGCCAATCCCTCGCCTGTAGGTCTTTATGATCTCGCCATACACCTGGCGCGCGCGGGCGGCCAAGGGTTCTAGACCGTATGTCGACAGGACGTGTTCTCTTGCCGCTGTGCCGACCCGTCGGCGGAGCGACAGGTCGCGTGCCAGCGCGGTGAGCGCGGCATACCAATCGTCGATTGAGCTTGCGACAAACCCCGTCTCACCGTGCCGAATGGCATCGCAAAACACCGCCGTTGCCGATGCTACCGTGGGAACACCAAGACACGCCGCCTCGAAATACTTCAGTTCGCTTTTCGCTGCGGTGAACGGGTTATTCAGCTCGACGGGCGCGATGTTGATATCGAACTCGGTCGTTTTTTGCCGGACATGATCACGCCCGACAGTGGGGTCGACTTCGATCTGCGCCCGACTGTTTCGCCATTCTTCTATCTCGTCGAGATCGAGATAGCCAACAATGCGCAGGACGACATTGGGGTTTTCGGCGAGCACGCGCGCGATGGCGGTAGCGGCGACGCCAATGTCTTTTTGGTGGGTGCGGGTTCCTGGCGTGTACCCGATGACCACCCGTGCCGTCGTTTCCGCCCACGCGCGCGGCGGCGCATCAAGATAATGGCGATCGAGCCCGTTTGGCAGAAGAAAGCTGGGCCTCTTCAGCTCCTCGCCGCGGTCAACCAGAAATTTTGTTGGGAAGGTCGCGAATTGAGTCGCCAGGATCATCGTTCGATAGGCGCGCACCCCTCGGTGATAGGCATCGATCTCGCCTCGCGGGATGAACCGAATGCCGTCGACGAACCTTTCCGTCGCGATCTTCGGCTCGAACACATAGTCATCGATATCGAAGACAGTTGGTATCCTGAGCCGCTCCGCCGCACTGATAAAGGGGGATAGCGGTGCCACGTAGCCAACCCGGGCAAATACGATCAGCGAAAACTCACCGAGTCGATGAATGCTCTTGTCGCAGTCGGTGACAGGTATCCATTCCGCGTCGATACCTTGGAACGAGAGCGCTTCGACGTAGTTGACGACCCGATAATCGTGGCTGGTGATATCGGGGGCACCGGAAACATAGAGCACACGGAACTGACGAACGCTGGGTGGCAGCACCAGCGCGTTTTTGGTGATATCCGTGGCCGCCTCGGCCTGACTCCTCTCCAATGCGAGCGCGCCCTGCCCTCCGGCGCTATCGCCAAATGCGGCGTCGTCCCCCGCGCGTCGGCCCAGCGACCGGAGCTCGGGGGTTGCATCGGGCAAATCACGCGCGGCCATCGTTGCCAGCTGCGCGGTCTGTGCCTCCGGCCAGCCGAGGCTATTCAACCCGGACAGCGGATCGGGCATCGATCGCTGCAGCGCCAAGGCCTGCAAATAGGCGATCTGTGCCTCTTCACGCCGGCCGCGCATCTTGAGCACATGGCCCAATTGCAGATAGGGCTCCGCCGCGGCGGGATCGAGCGCGATGGCGGTGCGATACGCGCTCTCCGCCTCGGGAAGGCTGCCGGACTCCTTCAATGCGTGACCGTATTGCACCCAGATCGGCGGATTGCTGGGATTGCGGTCGAGGGCCTTGCGGTAGAGTTCGGCGGCGATTTGCCATTGGCGCGCATCTCGGGCGCGATCGGCACGGCTGATCAGGCTGCCCTTGCCGGCCGTGAAGTTGTGCCGCCTCATCGGTCCGCGAATCGCGGCGACAGTCAGCGGCTCGTTCTGTGCTGGCATTGTGACACCCGCCGGCATCGGCTCTTTGCGCGAGCTCTGCCCACTCCGATCCAGTAAGCTCAGCTCGCGCGCCGCATCGGCTAAAGAGCTATTGAGCGCCAGAGAGCGCTGGTACGCGCCCCGCGCGGCCGCCATATTTCCTTGGAGCTTCAGAACATGCCCGAGCTGCAGATGCGCGTCGGCGTCTTCAGGCTCGTAAGCGATCGCGGTGCGATAGGCGCTCTCCGCCCCGGTCGGGTCGCCGCATTCCTTCAGTGCATGCCCGTACTGGACCCAGATCGGTGGATTGCGCGGCTTGCGGTCGAGCGCCATGCGGTAGAGACCAGCCGCGAGCTGCCATTGCCCGCCCTCGCGGGCACGGTCGGCGCGGCTGATGACGGACGGTTCGCGACGCGTGCGGCTAAAAAGCGACATCAGCCCTACTCGGGGAGCTCATCGGGTGCAGAGGCGGAACGACACAAACAGTGGGAGCGGGCGGCCTTCGCGCGGCGAACCGTATCGGCCGTTGACCCCTCATGGATTGCCGCTAAAGCCGAGCAGCAACCGGAGCGTCTGACGCCATCCGAGACGCGGTACGCGATAAACGGTACCGGCACTGCTCGCCGCCAGCGCCTGGAGTGCGGCCCGCCCAGCGTAGCGCGCATGGGCAAGCTCGGATTTCAGTGTATCCGCTTCGTGCCGCGCCGCCTTCAATGTGTCGTCGATATCGGTCCGCATCGCCGCGGCGGCCGCACTGCGCTCTTCCGCCTCCCGCTCGGCTCGGAACACTGCGTCTCGCAATCCGGCGACCTGATTGCGCATGCGCTCCAGTTCCTGCTCGCGCACCTGCGCTACGGCGAGTTCCTCGCCCAACTTGGCTATCTCGGCGCGCATTCCCTCCGCCGCCGCCTCCAAGGCATTGCGCTGCGCCACCAACTCGGCATTCGCCGCCGTCTGCCGTTCGAGCTCGCGCGGCGTGATCGCCTGCCGCCCAAGCTGTGCATACATTTCGGCGATCGCCGCCTTGTCTTCCGGAGCGCTCTCAAAGAGCGGCCGCAGCCCCTCGCAGACGATGCTTCCAAACTGGACAACGCCTAGACCGTGGCCGTGCGTGAATTCGAAACAACGGTAGCGGTCCTGCAGGTCGCGCCACAATTGCCAGACCCCGAACCGCCGTTCACGCACATTGATGTCGTGGAAAAGCACGACCGCTCGATCGGAGAGCTTCGGCAGCCAGGATTCGAAATCATGCGCGACATCTTCGTATCCATGCCGCCCGTCGATATGCAGCAGGTCGATTGTACCGTCGCCGAAGTGCGGCAGCGCCTCGTCGAAAGTCGAACGGATTAGTCGGGAAAACCCGGAATATTGACGCTCGTGAATCTCGCTTAGCTTCGTGAGGACCTCGTCACCGTAGAAGCCCGCGTGCGTATCCCCTTTCCACGTATCAATGGCATAGCACTTTGTCATGGATCCCAGGCGCTGCACTGCCTGACAAAAAACCAGATAGGAAAAGCCGTGATGGGTGCCGAGTTCAACGAACGTGCCGGGCCGCAGCGCCTCGGTGATCCAGAAGGCAAAGGGCGCATGCTGGTACCATGCCGAAGGCAGGACATGCTCGGGGTACCAGAACGACGCCGGCGATAGGCAGTATCGGAAGGCTGGAACGTCAACCCCCGCTGCCCCACCCGTCGTCGCTGCGCCGGAGTTGTCCTGAACCGCGGCTTGCAGCCGCTGAAAGCTCAAGAATTGCGTAGCGATGGTTCGCAGCTGCTCGCATGCCGCGGGATCGCGTTCGGCGCGTTGCGCCAGCTTGTACACGGAGCGGATCAGCGGCTGGCGTGCCTCGCCCGGCCCCGGGTCTTTTTCGACGCCCTCGACGCCGAGGATTGCGGAAATCGGCGGATCAGAGTCGAATTCCGGCTGGTCTTCGGCGATTTCGAGAAAATTTCGTAATTTTTTCAGGTTATTCGAGTAATCGTCGAACCAGGACTCATATTCGATCGTGCAGATGCCAGTCTTCTCTGTGTACCGGAAGACATCGAGGGTATACGCGAGCCAGCGATATTCGCCCGCCTCGAGAGATATGCCGTCGCGCGCGCGCAGCGATTGGGCAACGTAGGCCGGATTGCCGAGACAATAAATGATCTTGGGTGTGAGCTTCAGCTCTTTGGTGATCTGATGCCATACCGGCAGCAACTGGACCGTGCGCGGATCGGCAAACCCGAAAAATCCACTCCCAAGCCGTTCCTCGACAAAGGCGGCGATCTCACCCCGGATATCCGCGACACGGGGATCCGACCACCAGGCGACAGGCAGTGCATAGTTGGGGCTCGGGTGACTCTGCTCGAACAAATCTAGGATGCGGCTGTGGAACTTGGCGATTTCAGGCCGCTCCCGATGTTCCGCGGCGCCGTTGCGCTTTGGCGGCTCTAACTCCGGGCTCGGTGCCCTGTCCCTCATCTCGACGCCGAGTGCGCTCAGCGCCCGCGAGCAAAACGACGTGCCGCTCCCCTCCATCCCGAGCACGATGACGATCGGCCGCCGCTGCCCTGCGGCCGGCAGGGAGGCGACCGCGCCCGTCGGGACCTCTCTGATCAAGCGAGCCGGTGCCGCCATACCGTCGTCCATGCCGATCGCCCGTTTACGGTGCCCCGGAACGCGCTCCCCCTGGGCGCAACGCCGACTTTCTAGCCCGCTTGGTCGCGTGGGTAAACACGATCGATCAGCTCAGCCCGGTCATGGTGCGCCGCGGCCCGGCCTTGGCCGCTGTGGCATGCTCGCGGCGGCCCCCTTGTGCTATGCTCCGCTTGCCTCTAAAGATCCGCCAGCGTGGCGTAAAGCGCCGCGATTCGGCTGCATTGGCCAAGAGTTCGGGAGGAACATTATGCCGCGGGTCACGCGTCGTCGCTTTTTGCAGGTCTCCGGCGCCGGTGCCGCCGCGGCGCAGACTGCGGGGATCGCCGGCATTCTGGCGACAGGCCGGGCGCCGGCTTACGCCCAGCAGACGACCCTCCATTGGCTGCGCTGGAACGACTTTGTGCCCGCCTCCGATCAGCTGCTGAAGACCAAGATCGCGCCGCAATGCGAGAAGGATCTCGGCATCAAGCTCAATGTCGAGGGCATCAACGCCAACGATATCCAGGCGCGGATCACCTCGTCGGTGCAGTCCGGCACCGGCCCGGACATCATCCTCGGGCTCAGCAATTGGCCGCAGCTTTACGCCGACAGCGTCGTCGATGTCAGCGACGTGACCGAGGAGATCGGCAAGGCGCAGGGTGGCCATTGGGATCTGTTCAAGATCGTCGCCCATGACGGCAAGAAATGGCTCGGGGTGCCGTGGACGATCGTCGCCGGGCTGCTCACCAACCGGCGGTCGTGGTTTGCCGAGGCCGGCTATCCCGAGGATAAGTTCCCGCAGACCTGGGACGATTACCGCGCTGCCGGCAAAAAGCTGAAGGCCGCGGGACATCCCTTGGGCCAGACCGCAGGTCACACCTTCGGCGACGCGCCCTCCTTCTGGTATCCGTTCCTGTGGTCGTTTGGCGGCCGCGAGATCGCCGACGACAAAAAGACGGTCGCGCTCGACAGCAAGGAAACCGTCGAGTCGGTCAAGTACGCCGTCGCCTTCTGGAAGGAATGCTGCGACGAAGGCGGGCTTTCCTGGGATGATTCGAGCAACAACCGCGCCTTTCTCGCCGGCACGATCAGCTCCACCAACAACGGCGCCTCGATCTACATCGAGTCCAAGCGCAAGCCCGACTCTTATCAGACCGACAAGGGCAAGCCGATGAAGGACGACATCTTTCATACGCGGCTGCCGAAGGGTCCCGCCGGACAGTTCATCTACCCGACGCCGATGACCGACATGCTGATGACCTATTCGAAGAACCAGAAAGCGGCCAAGGATTTCCTGCGCTGGGTCAGCTCGAAGCCGGTGTTCGGCGAATGGTTCACCTCGCAACAGGGCTTTTGCACCGGCCCCACCAAGGATTGGGAAAAGGATCCGGTGTGGGACGCCGACCCGGTCATGCTGCCGTTCAAATCCGTCGGGGAGATCTCGACGCGCTATGCCGGTCATGCTGGGCCGTCGGGTCGCGGCGCGGCCGAGGGGGTGACCAAGTACATCATCGTCGACATGTACGCCAAGGCGATCCAGGGCATGGCGCCGGAAGAAGCCGTCAAATGGGCACATGGAGAGTTGGCCAAAATCTACGCCTGAACCCTAATCGAGGGCCGGAAAGGGCAGCAGCATGGCGACCATCGAAGCCGTAACCCCTCGCGCCTATGCGGGCACGCCGCGGCGCGGCGCAATCACCCGCCTGTTGGAGGACGAGCGCTGGCTCGCCTCGTTCCTGCTGTTGCCGACGATCGTGCTGCTTGGCCTCTTTATCGCCTACCCGTTCGTCAAAGGCGTGTTGCTGGCCGTCACCGATACCAAGGTTGGCATTCCCGGCCACTTTGTCGGTTTGGCCAATTTCGACAAGCTGTGGCACGACGACATCTTCCGCGTCGCGGTCTACAATACCTTCCTCTACACCTTCGTCACGACGATCTTTAAGCTCGTGCTCGGGCTGTGGCTGGCCCTGCTGCTGAACCGCCATTTCAAGGGCAAGGCATTCGTCCGCGCCTTCATCCTGCTGCCGTTCATCATCCCGACGGTGCTGTCGACCTTCGCCTGGAAGTGGATGTTCGATCCGACCTTCAGCGTGATCAACTGGCTGCTGTTCCACCTCGGCATGATCACCGGCCGGATCAACTGGCTCGGCGACCCCGATCTGGCGATCATCTCGGTGATGGTCGTCAATGTCTGGCGCGGCGTGCCGTTCTACGCGATCAGCCTGCTGGCGGGCTTGCAGACGATCAGCCCCGAATTGCACGAGGCGGCGGCGATCGACGGGGCGCGAGCCTGGAACCGCTTCCGTTACGTAACCTGGCCGTTGTTGCTGCCGGTGACGATGGTGGTCGTGCTGTTCTCGGTCATTCAGACCTTCGCCGACTTCCAGCTCGTCTATGTGCTGACCGGCGGCGGCCCGGCCAACCACACGCACCTGTTCGCGACCTACGCCTACCAGATCGGCGTCGGCACCGGCCTCCTCTCCGAAGGCGCGGCGGTCTCGCTGGCGATCTTCCCGGTACTGCTGCTCGTCGTGATCATACAACTTGTCTATATCCGCCGGGTGGAGACGGTCTGAGCCATGATCGAAGGAGCCAGGTGGCGCCGCTGGGTGTTCTTTCACATCCCGCTGCTGCTGTTCATCGTCGGGTTGCTGTTCCCGTTCTATTGGATGATCGTGACGACGGTGCGGCCGGACAACGAGCTGTACCGGCCGTGGAACGCCGCCAACTACACCCCGTTCTGGACGATGCACCCGACGCTGGAGCACATCCGCG
>Ga0210400_10004299_pt1 | contig 12366 bp, 7 predicted proteins | sample IncBWH26MmetaG_FD_155456 | JGI IMG/M metagenome (GOLD analysis project Ga0210400, IMG submission 155456) | Forest soil microbial communities from Barre Woods Harvard Forest LTER site, Petersham, Massachusetts, United States - Inc-BW-H-26-M | ecosystem: Environmental > Terrestrial > Soil >...
TCCAGCAGTGGATGGAGAGGACAACCGGATTTGCCATCAAGTGCGCGACAAGGGCACCCAGTTCTTCACCCGGCCACCGGCCTCTGCAAAACACGACGTTGTCATTGTCGGTGGCGGCGTGAGCGGATTGGCGGCGGCGTATCGCTTGCAACAACGCGATTTTCTCTTGCTGGAAAAGGAACCGCACTGGGGCGGCAATGCATACGCCATGCAGTATGAAGGCAGCACGTACGCCACGGGATCGGCATTTCTGACCAAAGACGAATATGCCTATCACTTCGCGAAAGAGATCGGGCTGACGCCACTGCCTATAAACAGTCCGGACGCGAGCATCATTCGTGGAGAACTGATTCTCGATACCTGGGGCGATGGAGTTGAGAAGCTGCCCTACTCTGCGTCGGTGCGCGAGGGATTCAGGAAATTCAAGAAAGAAATGCTGGCGATGGACGTAAAGAAACGGCACACAGAACTTTTCTCCCTTCCGTTTTCCGACTTCCTGAAGGGATATCCGGCAGAACTTACTCAGTGGTGGGATAACTTTGGGCCATCGAATTGGGGGGCGACCAGCAGCGAGACCGCGGCAGGCCTGGCGATTGAGACATTGCGGGACATGGTCGGGGAAAGCCGGGAGGACGACCGCTACACGTGGCCTGGAGGGTTAGGCCCGATAACCAGACAACTGGCGGACATTCTGGAGCGGAGCCATAAAAGCCACATGGTCGCGGGTGCGACAACCGTGGCCGTAGTTTCTGAAAAGGAAGAAGTGCAGGTTACGTATATGACCGGTGGAGAATTGAAAACGGTCGCGGCGAAAACCGTAATCATGGCAACGCCCAAGTTCATCACCCGGCGCATTGTCGAGGGCCTTCCTGAAAAACAAAGCGACGCGATGCATCAGATTCGGTATATCCCGTATCCGGTCGTGAACCTGATTTTCGATAAGCCGGTTTTCAATCACGGCTATGACACGTGGTGCCCGGGCAATTCGTTTTCCGATTTCATCGTCGCAGATTGGGTGATTCAAAAGCAGCCGGGCTATCAACACAAGTTCAACATTGTTAGCTGTTACACCCCGATGAAAGAAGAGGATCGCGGCTACCTGCTGAATGAAATCGGAGCGCGCAAGATCGCGGCGCACGTGTTGAGCGATTTTCAGAAGCTGATGCCGGAACTCAATGTCGACCCGATCGAAGTGCACATTTACCGGCGGGGACATCCTCTTTATATGTCGACGCCTGGGCTGTACACGCAAACCCAGCCACTGGCGCGGCAGGCCATGGATCGCGTGTTTTTCGCGAACACGGACTCTGAGGGGCCGGAATCGACCACCAACGGAGGAATTCTGGCGGCGCAGCGGGCGGTGAAGGAAGTTGAGGCACGGTTGGCGGGAAAACCGGCGCTGAAGGAAAAGACAATCGCGGGCTGATGTTCTGCCAACTCTTAAGTATTCGATGCAGGCCGCCTCGTTTCTCATTCCACGTAAGTGCGATGTAATCTCCTGAGAACCCTTCACACATAGTAAAGTTATAGAAGGACAGTGACGGAGAGGCTGTTCCGACCGATCGATCCGAGTCGCAAGATATCCGAGTCACCACTAAAGGACAACCACATTTTGAGTTTGAGCATTCGCAACATCGCCATCATCGCGCACGTCGACCACGGCAAAACTACGCTGGTCGATGCCATGCTGCAGCAAAGCGGCACTTTCCGCTCCAACGAGCACCACGTCGAGCGGGTCATGGACTCGAACGAACTGGAGCGCGAGCGCGGCATTACCATTCTCGCCAAGAACACGGCAATCTTTTATCACGATGTAAAGATCAACATTGTCGACACGCCTGGCCACAGCGACTTTGGCGGCGAAGTTGAGCGCGCACTGAAGATGGTGGACGGTGTGATGCTGCTGGTCGACGCCAGCGAAGGCCCGCTGCCGCAGACGCGCTACGTCCTGAGCAAGGCGCTGGAGGCGAAGCTGCCGCCGATCGTGGTTATTAATAAAATCGACCGGCCGGATGCGCGTCCCCAGGAAGTGCTGAACGAAATCTACGATCTGTTTATCGATCTCGACGCTAAGGAAGACCAGCTCGATTTTCCGGTTCTGTATACGAATGCGAAGGTCGGAACAGCATCGACCGACATTAAACACAGCGGCGAAGATCTGCAGCCTCTATTTGAGGCGATCGTGAAGACCACTCCGCTGCCGCAGGGCGATCCCGCCGGCCCTCTGCAGATTCTGGTGGCGAACCTCGACTACAGCGACTACCTCGGCCGCCTCGCCATTGCGCGCGTATTTAACGGAACGATGCACATGGGCGAGGACGTGGTCATCGCCAAGCGCGATGGGTCGATGCAGAAGACGAAGATCACAAAACTGTTCTCGTTCTCGGGCCTGAAGCGCACGGATATTACGGAAACCGTCCTCGGCGATATTGTTGCGGTGGCCGGGGTGGAGGGGATCACGATTGGCGAAACGATTACCGATGCCGAGAATCCAGCGCCGCTGCCGCCGATTGTGATCGATGAGCCCACCATCGCAATGACGTTTACAGTCAACACTTCGCCGTTCGCCGGACGGGAGGGCACCTACGTTACTTCGCGGAATCTCCGCGAGCGTCTGCAGAAGGAATTGCTCACCAATGTTTCGTTGCGCGTGGAGGAGATGGGAACGACCGACTCTTTTAAGGTTCTGGGACGCGGCGAACTGCAGCTTTCTATCACAATCGAGATGATGCGGCGCGAGGGCTACGAACTCATGGTCGGAAAGCCCGAGATCGTCACCAAACGCATTGATGGGAAACTGATGGAACCAGTCGAGCATCTGACCGTCGACGTGCCGGAAAACTTTGTCGGCGTGGTGATGGAACAGCTGGGCTCGCGCAAGGCTGAAGTGAAGAATATGCACAACCACGGCTACGGAAGGGTGCGGATTGAGTTTCGCGTGCCCAGCCGCGGACTGATCGGGCTACGTAGCCAGTTGCTTACGGATACGCGCGGGACGATTGTCATGAATTCCCTGTTCGACGGATACACCGAATGGCAGGGCGAGATTCCGCACCGGCAGACGGGGGCTCTGATCGCGGATCGAAACGGGACCTCAACGGCTTACGCCTTGTGGGGATTGCAGGAGCGCGGCGAGTTATTTGTCGGGGCAGGCATCGAGCTTTACGAAGGCATGATCATCGGCGAGAACGCGAAAGATGACGATCTCGACGTAAACGCAGTTCGCGAAAAGAAACTTACGAACATGCGAGCTTCGACTGCGGACGAGGCGATACGTCTGGTGCCGTTCCGACAATTGAATCTGGAGCAGGCGATCGAATTCATCGCGGATGACGAGTTCGTGGAGATTACGCCGAAGTCATTGCGGCTGCGGAAAAAGGTGTTGCAGTCAAACCAGCGCAAGAAGAAAGCGATGGCGACAGTAGAGGAGGCATGAAGTCCTCTGGCCATAGCGACAAGGCTGCGAGAGACGCGATCCGAATGTTCCTGGTTCCCTGCAGTTGCGGAACGACGTTCGCGGTCGCGGAAAACTACGATCGCCAAGGCACTGCTTGGGGTCGTTATCTAACATGCCCGAATTGCGGCAAGCGCCACGATCCCAAGAATCGCTTACTGCGAGTTGGATATCATCGCGAAGGATATTGGAAGGTTGACGAGTGTTGAGCCGCATACCGTTGTAGCCGCCATGATTTCTGCATATCCGCAAAGAAACAACGGCAGACCAATTCCTAACGAGATTCGAGTCCGCTGCCGCGCCGGCGGCAGTTTTCTTGATTTTGACAGTGGACTTGCACAAACCTGCTATACTTCGTGCCGCATTTGAACTGTTCGCCAGCTCCGGTCTCGATTTTCAGGAAGGTTTTCACCGACCTGCCGGTCTGCCGCATCGAGCTCGCAACTTCGACAGCTCACTGCAGAGGAAGACGCGTGAAGAATATTTTCGTTGGCAACTTGAGCTTTAACACATCGGAAGACGAACTGCGCCAGATGTTCGAGCCGTACGGACAAGTAGATCGGGTCAGCATCATGACCGACCGCGATACCGGACGCTCCCGCGGATTCGGCTTTGTGGAAATGGCCAGTAATGAAGACGGGGAAAAGGCCATCACCGCACTGAACGGCTCGCAAGTAGGAGGACGTACGCTTAACGTGAACGAGGCCCGCCCAAAGACTGAACACGCCGGAGGTGGCGGACGCGATCGCGGAGGTCGTGGCGGAGATCGCGGAGGCGACCGCGGGGGCCGGGGTGGTGGCGGCGGCGGTCGAGGCCGCTGGTAAGTCTAAAGTCTTCAGGACCACAAGGGTTTCGAATTCGCGATTGAGGGCAGTGCGCTTGCCCTCCGCTCTGGAAGGTCCTGCGTAAAATACTAGAAGACCACTCATGCCTTCGCCGTCATGCCGAATTGATGCTTTGAACCTTCCGATGTAAACTGGCGTTACTGGCGCCCGTAGCTCAGATGGATAGAGCGATTGCCTCCGGAGCAATAGGTCGGGAGTTCGAATCTCTCCGGGCGCACCAGATAATCTCAGGTTTCGGACCTCTCACACGCTGAGCCTCCGAGCGGTTCGCTGATTCAGTCGCGTTGCCTCTCTACCTTAAGGTTCTCGCAAAGTCGACCGTCGGGTTGGACTGACGGGAGATTGGAGAGCGTTGCACCACCTCTCCTAGATGGATATGCTGTCCTTGCATTCCGAACGATCAAGTTAACAAATCGAATGCTGGAAAAATCCATGAAGACTCCGACGAGCAGAATAGGGGTGACGTTGGCCTTGGCCGTGATATTACCGGTTACTGCTAGCACGGCAGAAGGGCAAGGACAACCGGCGGCGGGCATTAAATCGTACGAAATCGAAGTGCCCGGCACGAAAGAATGGGTAGACACCAACATTGACGTGCGAGGCGGAGCAAAATTGCGCTTCACGGCTACGGGACAGATCACGTATCCCCCGGACTCATCCTACAGCGGGAGATCGCGAACCTTAGGAACGTTCGGGCCGGATGGACTTCCGCGGGGATTTGCCGACCTCATTCACCAGTACGCTGTCCGAGATGCTGGGCATGGCGCGCTGATTGGGCGGATTGGTTCGGACTCTTACTCGCAGGCGTTCCTGGTGGGCGGCAGTAAGGAATACGATGTGCCGGTAGCAGGAAGACTATTCTTAGGCGTCAACCAAAGTGTGAGCGAGGCTTCCACTGCGGAAGGGAGCTTCCACGCGAAGATCGAAGTGCTGGCAGAAGGGTTGAGCACCGCCGCAAATGCGGGGGGCCCAGCGGAAGCTCGCGTGCCCGGCATCACGCCTGAGTTGCTCAGCAAGATTCCTCGTCGCATTTCCGATCCCGCCGGCAAACCCGGTGACATGGTGAACGTTTTGATTGTGGGAACGCAGGACCAGATGATTCAGGTGTTCACAACGGCTGGCTGGGTGAAAGTCGACGCAAAGGTCGAGAATACTGCCATGAACGCGATCATGGATTCGCTCGAGAAGAAGGACTATCTCACAATGCCGATGAGCACGCTATTTCTCTTCGGCCGGGCGCAGGATTACGGATTTGCTCATGCCGAGCCCGTGAGGGTCGCCATGTCGCGAAATCACTTGCGAGTCTGGAAATCAACCTACGAAGTGGACGGGCGGCCGCTGTGGTGCATTGCGGCGACGCACGACATCGGATTCGAGCGCGACCAGCGCAATAACGGGTTGACACACAAAATCGATCCAGCAATCGATGGTGAGCGCGAATATGTGAATGGAACGCTTTCGGGGACAGGTCTTGTCATCCAACGCGATCATGTTACGCCAGCCGATCCTCTGACCACGGCCAAGACGGCGACCGGAGGCGAGTTTCATTCCGACGGGCGCATCCTCGTGCTGGTCCTGAGCAACACTACGAGGAAAAGCGATTAGAACGGCTCCAGGCGGTTGAATGGGAATGGTTGAAGCGGAGTGCCGCAGATCGTAACTTGCGAAGAAATCAGTACCCGCTTCTTCTATCAATCGTTATCCGGCTCGGTGGGCGGAGTGCGGTCGTTGAGAAAGTGTTCCGCGCTTAAGGGCGCTGCTATCGATTGAAAGTGGAGAGGTGCCTGGTTGAAATCGAAGCAGTCGAATAGATTGTCCGCATGGGCATCCGCATAGCCTAACGAAGGCAGGTCGAAGACCTCTTCGGCGAAGTTCAGGATGCTGCCAAAATCGTGCGTCACATGAGAGATGTGGTTGGGTCTGGCATACGGCGAGACCACGATCAAAGGAACGCGAAAACCGTAGACGTATCCCGATCCCCAGCTTGTGCCATCGCGAATGACTGTGGGCGGAGGAACGTGGTCGTACCATCCGCCCCAATCGTCCCAGATGATTATGATCGCGGTATTCGACCAATAGACGCTGTTGCCGATTGCGTTGACGATCGAAGCGACCCAAGATGGACCTCCCGTACTTGTATTCGGATTGGGGTGGTCGGAGTTCGGTCCTGACGGTATGACCCAACTCATAGCGGGAAGTTGCAGGCTGCTGATGTCGGCGAGTATGGGGACGGGATTCTGAGGGCTATAAATCACTACGTGGTTTAGCCATTCCGAACCTGCGCACGCGGTGGTGTTCGGAGGCCGGGCGCTTGGATCGCAGATGTGTTTCACTGCGTTGGGCCCGGTCCACAAGGATCCTGGATCAGGGGCGTAATAACGCCACGATACTCGCTTCGAGTCCAGTTCGTCGGTAAGTGTTGGGTGTTCGAAGCAAGGATACATGGAACTGGACTCATTTCCGCTAGGATCGATCAGGGCGACCGAGGATCCCGGACTCGCCGCACAGCCGATAGCACCAGTCGGGTTCTCGGCGGCGAACAAGTTGCTGGTAGACGTTGGGGCGGAAGTGCCCGAAATGATGAACTGGTGCGCTGGGAAGCTAGGACCTTCATTCGTCTGAAACATTCGATCACCGAAGGTGTATTGCTCGGCAAGTTGGAAGTAGGGCGCGACATCGGAGGCCTGCACGTAGTAAAACTGCGCATTCGGAGCTCCGCATTTTGAGGAACCCAAACATTGAACGGGGATTTTATCGGCACCGTCCATTTTTCCATCGTCGTACATCGCGGTGAAGGCCGAGTGCGCGTGACTCAGGTCGTAGTCAACACCCAACGGACCAGGCACTAGCGAGATCGGTTCGCCATTGGAATTCAACCCACTACTGGCGATGTCTGCGCCTCTCGCCATCAGCACCGGATCATGAAAGAGGTTATCGGGCGTCCTGTTTTCCTGAAAGATGACGACAACGTGCTGAATCTTTTTTGCGTTTTGCTCGTTGCCACAACTGTTTGCACCGAGTAAAACGGTGGCGGCGGAAAACATCAACAAGTAGTACACGAAGGGAGTTCGAGACATAAGACACTCGTCCGTTGCGCGAGGGTTCAACGTAAGTACGATGTCCTAAGACTCTCTGGGGTTTATTTTCGTTGCCGCATTTTGAGGCTGTTGGTTATTAGCTCAGTTGGTTCGAATCCTCTCTGGCGCCTCACCGAAACCGTATCGCTCGTGAACGCGCTGACCGGCCCGATAATTTTTGACGTAGAGACAGACGTTTCAAAGCGCCGCCAACCTCCGCTGTACGAACAAGAAGTAAAGTGCGAGCAAAATCAGCAGTATCCCGTTTACACCGAGCACCACCGGCGCCGTGAAAACTGGCACCAGCCATCCAGACAAAAGGTTCCCCATGGGCATGCCGCCGCGGAAGGCGAAGTTGTAGACGCTCATTACGCGCCCACGCATTTCATTGGTCGTAATCAATTGCACAAGGGAATTCACCGTGGCGAACACCGCCATCATGGCCGCGCCTACCAGCACAAGCACGGCCCCGCTGAACGGGACAGACTTAGAGAGAGCAAAAGCCGAAATTCCTGCGCCAAGAAGAAGGAGCGCGCCTAGAGCCACGATCCCCTTGCGCCGCATGTTGCCCGCACTCGCAATTATGAGCGACCCAAAGATTGAGCCGAGGCCCATCAGCGAGAGGAGGTTCCCGTAGGTTTCGGGTCCACGATGAAAAATGTCCTTCACGAATACAGGGATATAGGTGCGCATGGGCATGCCTAACGCGGTCATGCAGAAAGCCAGAACGATCAACGCTTCCATCGAGTTTTGCTTGCGAGCGAAGTGGATGCCTTGCTTCAAACTGCTGAACATCGTCTCCGTTGTCTTTACCGGGAGGAAGCGCGTGCTGATGATCAAAAGCGAAATAATCGGCGCCAGGAATGAAATCGCGTTCAGTCCGAAACACCATTTCTCGCCCAATTTTGCCAACGCCTGGCCAGCGAGCGCCGGGCCTACCATGACAGCCACGTTGAACTGAATTGAATTCAGAGCAATCGCGTTGGGCATGTCTTCTTTTTCGACCAGAGTGGGAATCAGCGCCTGGTAAGCCGGACCTCCGAAGGCCTGAGCGAAACCTGCAATGAAAGAAAGGCAAAGGATATGCCAGACGTGCACCAACCCGAAGGCGACAAGGATTGTCAGGGTTCCAGCGGTGGCCATTTGCAAATACTGAGAGCTCAGCAGGACTTTGCGGCGCTCAACGCGGTCGGCGACCACACCCCCGATGAGAGAGAAAAGAAAAATAGGAATTCCGGCAAGAAATTGATCCAGCGCGAGGAAGAATGCAGAATGGCTGAGCCGGTAGATCAGCCAGCCCTGGGCTACGATCTGCATCCACGTGCCGATGCTGGAGGTACAGGCGCCGAACCACATCAGACGGAAATCGCGATATTGAAAGGCTTTAAAGACGCGCCGGATTACTCCAGTTTGCATAGTCTCCGAAGAAGAAGCGTAACATGCCGCTCTACTCATGATTATGACTGACGTCTCTGGGAGGTTTTTGTACTCATCCGATGGGCGCCTGGCGGAAAATTAGTCGCGAAACCCAGCATTTTTTTCAACAAGGCGCGAATTGATGATGAAATCCAGCCTTCAATTTGCCGAAAATTCACGATCATTTCATTGCGTTGTAAAGCTGGCGCTACGACAACTCACCAGAGTAAAAGCAGAGGGCGGCAACGATTGGGACGGAAGTATAATGATGATCATGAGGGGTAGGCGTGAAGCCTGCCCCTCTTGGCTTAGATTCATCCATCCAGTAACTTGAATTGTGGCCCGGTTGCTGGCAGATTCTAAGGCACGCGCTTTCCACGGGCCTTACGCTCATGAGAGTCAACTTCAAATTGGAAGCTCTACTTCGATTCGGCGCGCGAAAGCTGCCCTTAGCCTGTCGCTTCGCGTTATCGAGCGTTTCGATCCTATTGGCAAATTGCGTGTTGCTGACAGGTCAGAATGTGATCCTGACCGGGGCACTCAGCGGCCGGATTACGGATCGCAGCGGAGCAGTGGTGCCGCGAGTTTCTGTGGTCGCGACGAATCTCGGGACCGGAGTTAAATTCTCTACCGCAAGCAACCATGCCGGACTGTACCGGTTCCCGTCGCTTATGCCGGGCACCTATTCCATCGCGGCTAGTCTCAGTGGGTTTCGGGATGTTCAGGCTCTAGCGCTGATACTGGTGGGCAATACCACGTTACAAGACATCAGGCTGCAGGTGGGAACCGGTAGAGACGCAATTACCGTAAGCGGGGTGGCGCCGCTGTTGCGACCTGCGGAATCGTCGGCCAGCACCATCATGGAGCGGTCATTTATTGACGAATTGCCGCTGAACGGGCGCCGTTACACTGACTTTACCGCGCTCACGCCGAATACCAGCTACGACGGCGACACGGGAACCATAAGCATCGCTGGACAACAGGGCGCGGAAGACTCCGGCTATGCCAACGGAAATGGTTCTAACGCTTTCACCGTCGATGGAAGCAACGCCACCAACAACTACTTCGCCGACATTCTAGGGCGCTACCGCATACCGTACCTATACGGCGAGAGCGCAATCGAGGAGTTTCAGGTTTCGGTGAGCCCTTACTCGGCGGTCTATGGAGGCGGAGCGGGCTTCGTCAATGCGGTGACCCGGTCGGGAAGCAATACATTTCACGGCAGCGCGTTCTACTACAACCGGAACTCGGCAACGGGTGCCAACGACGCTATCGATAAGGCCAGCGGCTTCCCTAAGCCTGTGGACACCTTACAGCAGTTCGGTGCCGGAGTCGGGGGTCCGATTCTGCGGAACCGTCTTTGGTTTTTCGTGGACTTTGAGCAACAACTGCGGAACAACCCGATTCCGGTCATCAACTCGGCGTTGGCGACCACCCCAGCGAATCTGCCCTCGTTTCTAACAGCTAATTTCGGAATTCCGGCGGGGACGGCGCTGCCCCCGCCCAACGGCCCCTTGCCTGTACCGGGAGCAGACACCACTGCCGATGTCTTGCGCAACCCGACCGACCCGGTTTACCTGCAGCAAGTGTCAAATGTGGTAAACGCGCTGAACTCGAACCTGGGCACCAAGGGGAGAAAGCGCAACGATATCGTGATCACGCCTCGTTTGGACTATCGGGCCAGTTCTCGCGACGTCTGTTTCTCAGCTTGAATTTGAACCGGTTCAACTCCCCCGGGGGAGTAATCACCGATCCCACGGTCGGTGATTTTGGCTTGCAGACGCTGGCCGACGCTTCCGTCCGCGAATTTCAAGCCAGCCTCGGATGGACGCACACATTCTCCTCAAGAGTACTGAACGAATTTCACGCGGGGACGTCGCAAGACAACGAAATTGCGACACCGACTGGCTTGGCTCCGAACACTCCCACATTGATTCTGGATAGTCCGGCCGCTTTCATTTTGGGCAACGCACCTTTCTCGTTGGGAAGGGTTTTTGAAAAGCAGTGGTCTCTCGCCGACCGAGTCGACTATGTGACGGGTAAGCACACATTGCAAATTGGTTTCGATTTCAGCCGGGCATGGGATGCGGACAATAATGATGGCGGCGCGGACCCCAATGCGGCCGTCCAGTTCGGGTCGCCCCTCGGCAGTTATGAATTTTCGAACCTGGAGGCGTTCGCGCTCGGCCAATACAATGTATTCAGCCAGGCTGCGGGAAAACCCACTTTTTCTTTCGCCGTGCCCTACTACGGATTCTATTTCCAGGATTCGTTTCGCGCTTTGGCACATCTGACCCTGGAAATGGGCTTGCGAGAGGACTTTCAGGTCTACCCGCAGCCCGCGGAGAACCCGGCTTTCCCGCTCACCGGGCAGTACCCCAATCAATTTCAACGCCTCACTCCGCGCCTGGGATTTGCCTGGCAGCCGGCCTCGAAGACCGTGGTTCGTGGCGGATTCGGACAGTTTTATACCAAGGTGAACGGCCTCAACTACCGCAATGCGGTGATCTCAAACGGACTGGCATCTCAGCAGTCCTCGGCAAGCACCAGTTACAACGGAGGGCCGCCGAATCAACAGCTCCCAACGTTTCCCAATATTCTTCCCGCCGATTCTCCTCTCTTTACGACTTCTCCCGATATTTCCCTGGTTTCACCGCAGTTCAGGGCTCCATATATTTTGCAGGCGAGCCTGCAGATTGAGCTAGAGATTTCAGAAAACACCACTCTGTCGATTGGCACCATGTGGAATCATGGTGTGCATCTGCTTTCCGGCAGCGCTTACGACCTCAACCTTAATCCCTTGCACGGCACGACGACGTATGTAATATGTCCTCCCACCGCAACTACAGCCCCGTGCAGCGGGCAAACCATAACCCTGCCGAACATGGACAACGGGCTGCTTACCGAAGGCCGCGTTAACCCTAACCTGGGCCAGATCAACGAACTGATCAGTCCGGGACAAAATCATTACAACTCGTTCTTCGTACAGTTGCAGCGCCGCATGTCGCAAGGCCTTTCCCTGCAGGTTTCCTACACATTCGCCAAGAGCATTATGCGGGACGGAATGGACTTCAATAATCAGTTCGACTTCAGCAATACTCACGCACCTTCCCTGCTGGACCAGCGGCATCGCATTAGCTTTGCCACCGTCTATCGGCCCGGACTCGAAAAACTGGTTAGCACCGACATGGCGCGCGCTTTGCTTTCAGGCTGGAGGTTGAGCAGCGTCATGGAATTCTCTTCCGGCCGGCCTTATGCGGGATTGTTGAGTCCCGCGTGCACCAGTTCCACCCTGTCGTTCAGCAATTGTGACGGCTCGAATGGAAACCTGAACGACAGCGCATTCAACGAAAGCACCGCGAATACCGGAGGTGGTATCAATGGCGCCGGCCCGACGCCAGGAATCGGCCTCAACTCTTTTTACGGTCCGTGGCTGGAAAGGATCGATGTTGGGCTGGGCAGAAGCTTTGCGATTCAGGAAGGCAAGGCGTTGGAATTGCAGGCGCAGGCTTTCAATCTGTTCAACCACGCCAACTACTACGTTCAGAATGGCAACGGGATCAATCAACTGCAG
>Ga0210400_10004300_pt1 | contig 12365 bp, 9 predicted proteins | sample IncBWH26MmetaG_FD_155456 | JGI IMG/M metagenome (GOLD analysis project Ga0210400, IMG submission 155456) | Forest soil microbial communities from Barre Woods Harvard Forest LTER site, Petersham, Massachusetts, United States - Inc-BW-H-26-M | ecosystem: Environmental > Terrestrial > Soil >...
CGAGTTGCCCCGAACTTTGCATGCCTTCGGCTTTGCCGGTTTCGGCTAGGTTCCGAGTTGCCCCGGTGCCTGTCGCCTCCTCCTGCAGCGCCCGCGATGTAGGATTCGGGTTTCCCCTCATCCTGCATCTCCGGCTTTACCGGCGATGGATCATCGAGTCGCCCCGATTCTCGCATCTTTCGGCGGTGCCGAGCTGCCAGTCCTCGAGTTACCCCAAGGCCCAGCCCTTCGGTATCGCCGACGATTCGTTGCCCAAGTTGCCCCGAACTTCGAATCCTCCGGCACCGACTGATGGATATCCGAGTTACCTCGGATCACTCACCATCCGGTTCGCCTTGGTTCAATCTCCGAGTTGCCCCGGAGATTATCCCTTGGCTACGGCAATCAACCAATTTCCAGGTTGCCCTAAATCTCGGGTCTCCTGCCGTTCGCCGATTCACCGCGCTTCGAGTCGCCCCGAATCTTGGTTCCTCGGCTGACCCGTATCTGCTTCCTCGGGTTACCCCGTTTCCGCATCTACGACTGAGTCGATGATGTTTCCCTGGCTGGATCGAACTTTGCATCCTCAGCTTTCACTGCGGATGAATCTTCGGTTTCCATTCAAGTCACAGCATTCCTGATCTGGCTTCCGGCGCTATCTCAATCTCAATCTTTCAATCCACTATCGACATTGCTGCCGACTGCAAACCGCTAAACCGAAACCGTTACTAACGCTTTCTACCAGGCCGGAGCTGCTGTTCCAATCAGCTACAGAGTCACCAGCTAGTTAGAGACAGTAGGCCCACCCAACCTGTGGATGCAAGTGCAAAACCCTATTGCTTTCTGTGGATTTCACCATTCATGGTGCATTCACATTGGAAATATACCCCAAAAACTCTATTCCCGACTTAGTTCAGCAAAATGTGCGCGGTAAGTTGCCGCATTGCACCGCAGGTAAGTTCCGAATAAGTTATAAATGCCCGACTGGTCCTCACTTACCTACAACGGAATGCAACCATTAGTTGGACACTGCCACATTTTGGAGACCTGCGACCGGCTCCATAACGTCCTTCCCAGATTGCCCTCGCTCTTGTACAACAATCTGCACGGGCGTTTGGCGGTCTGGAATTCCTGCCTAGATTCGAGGGCAATTGCATGCAAAATGCGCGGCGGCTACCGGCCACGTGGCTTATGGGCCTTACCAACGCGCCCTTCGGCCTCACCGGCGGGTTTTGCGCAGTCGTCCTCCCCGAGCTCCTCGCCGCCCAAAGCATTCCTGCCGGGCAAATTGCCACGATCGCTGCGACAATCCTGTCTCCCGGCTTCTGGATCTTTGCCATCTCTCCTTTGCTCGACGCCTGGCTGAGCCGCCGCACCTATGCATTGATCTTCGGATCTTTTACTGCGTTATGCGTCGCATTCACCGTCGCGCACCCCGGCAGCCCCGGCCTCGTCGTGGCCGTCATGATTCCCGGCTTTGCCGCCGCCATGCTCTACCAGGGCGCAGTCGGCGGGTGGATGGGCAGCCTGATCGACAAGCGGGAAGACAGCCGCCTCGGTGTTTGGTTCTCCGTCTCCAACCTCGGAGCGGGCGGGCTGATGATGGTCTTGGCCGGCGAACTGGTCAGCCGATTCACCCGCGTACAAGCTGGGACCCTGATGGGCCTTGCCATCCTTCTTCCCATGCTCCTTTTTCTCACAATTCCGTCTCCTCCGTCGCATCGACGTCCGGCGCGAGAGAGCTTCGGCCGGTTCAATCGCGAACTGGTCTCGCTCCTTGGACAGCGTCGCGTCCTCATGGCCCTCGCCCTCTTCGTCCTTCCGGCTGCATCCTTTGCTCTCACAAACGTGCTCGGAGGCACGGGCTCCGATTTCTCCGCCAGCGAACACACTGTTGGCCTCTTTGCCGGTGTCGGCTCCAGCGCGGCTGGCATCGTTGGCAGCCTTCTTCTTTTCCCGCTCGCCCGCCGATTCCGGCTGCGCCGGGTCTACCTTGCCATCGGCATCACAGGTGCCATCTTCACACTGAGCCTCCTTCTGCTCCCACGCGCCCCGTGGACTTTCGGCCTCGCCATCACCGGCGAAAATCTCTTTCAGGCCCTAGCCTTCGCCACTGGAAACGCGATTACTTTTGAGATCATTGGCCCCGACAATCCATTCGCCGCCACGCTCTTCACCGTGCTCACCGCTGCCACTAACCTCCCCATCACATACATGCAATTCCTTGATGGCCGGGGTTACGGATGGCGTGGCCTCACCGGCGCCTTCCTTGCCGACGCAACCGTTAGCATCGCTGCCTGCGTTCTACTCGGCTGGATGCTCGCGCGATGGCAGGCCACTGCCCAGTCAGGCCTTCAGCCGCTCGCTTCGGTCCCCGAAAACGCCGATTGAAGGTTCCCCGGCCCCCCATACACACTGGGCTTGCATTTCACTCGGCTACGGTGTTTCAATCGTGTGTATTGAAACAGGGGTGCTCCACGGTGTGGGGCTGAGAAGATACCCTCGAACCCGATCCGGATAATGCCGGCGTGGGAAGCTTTCGAAGCCAGTTTGGCCAACTTCCTCGAATCTCAGTGCAGTCGCTCTTGTTTCATGAAAGTGAGAACAAGGCATGCGTGCGCGCCAACCTCATCCGGGGCAATTCGACATTCATTTTCTGCTGCGACAACCTGATCGCAGCCATATCTTCGGTTTCCGCATTGGCTACCGACTTCAGAGAACGTCTCTCTGGTTGATGCTCTTCGTCTCCGGCGGACTGAGCGCATGGGCACAGAGCCCTGCGTCCGCAGCCTCCGCAGCGCAAACTCCTAACGCTCCTGAGCCTCAGAATCCGCCCACGAACCCACTCCAACAAAAGCCTGATCGCGTCACTACAACTGTCGTAGTGCACGGTGAAGTGAAAGACGACTATCTCTCCGACGCCGCCTCAGCCGCCAGCTTGGACAACACGCCGCTCAGCGAAACACCGCTCTCCGTCACCGATGTGACGCGCGCCCTCATGAACGACCAGGTATCGCGCCTCCTTTCAGATGTCGTAAAAAATGACGCATCCGTTGGCGAAGACTACGCACCCGTCGGCTACTACGGCGACTTCCAGATCCGCGGCTTTCCCATTGATCTCGCGACAGGCCTGCAGATCAACGGCATGACCATCGCCGGCGAGCAGGATGTTCCGCTCGAAAACAAACAGCGCGTCGAGATTGTCAAAGGTATCGCTGGACTTGAGAGCGGAGTAGCCTCCGCCGGGGGCGTCCTCGACTACGAGACAAGTGAACCAAACCCCGGCGAGCGCCCCTCAATCGACCTCGCCACCGATCAGCGCGGGACTTCGTACGGATCAATACAATTCATCGTGCCTGGATTCCACGGTAATTCCGGCCTGCTGATCACCGCTGCGGGAGAAGACATTCACACTTACGTCGAAGGTGCGAACGGCTGGCGCGGGATGGGCGCGGCAGACGGCAGATGGCAGTTGGGAGCCAACACGCTGCTCATGACCGACTTTGAATATCAACACAAGGTTGAGCGCTCTGAGGCCGGATACCAGTTACTCGGCGGAACGATTGTGCCCGCACCCGTTTATCCCTCGGTGATGCTAGGTTTCCAGCCGTGGTCGAAACCCAACACCTTCGACACTCTCAACGCCGGCGCACGCCTCGAACACAAGCTCGCAGCGAATTGGAACCTTCACCTCGGGGGGTCTTATAGTCACTCGCTTATTGATGACAACGTCATCTGGCCGTACGGCGCAGCGCTCGACTCAAACGGCAACTCGCTCTGTCCCAACTCGCCGCTCTACTTCTTCTGCCCCGACGGCAGCTACGAAATCTACGACTACCGCAGTCCGGGTGAACTCCGCATCGATACCCTGGGAGAAGCTTTGCTGCTGGGCCACTTCACCACCGGCAAGATCAGCCACGATGTAGTCGGCGGAGGCTCTCTCTTCCACCGCTCCGTGGACCTCTCTCCGACGATTGTTTACGCGCCGCTCGGCGTCGAAAATGTCTATCAGCCGAATGTCTCCTACGCCCCGGAAGACCCCTACCAGCAAGCCGGACCCGCCACACTTGCCGACTACGATCACCAGGTTTCCAGCATCGTGCAGGAGCGCGCACATCTCCCCGGCAACGTCGTTCTGCAGGCTGGCGGCCGCTTCGTGCGGGTGACTGATTTCAACTACACAGCGCCTCGAACGCTCTGGCTGCCGCAGTATGGAGCCATCTATTCGCCCCTGCACGACCTCATGATTTACAGCAACTACGGGGCTTTGCTTTCGCTGGGCCCGCAGGCACCATGGTGGGTAGACAACGCGAACGCCTTCCTGGCCCCGTTTATGACGCGTCAGATGGAAATTGGCGCAAAATACGAGCGCCGCATCCTGCTCGCGACCGATGTGTTCCGCATGCGGCAACCGTTCTTCTATCCGAAAGTGATCGCAGGCCCCGACGTATTTTGCCCTACTGGAAACCCCGGCGATCAGTGCTTTGAGTCCGAGGGCCGAGAGACCCACGATGGCATTGAATTGAACGCACAAGGTAAAGCTGCAAACTGGATCCAGCTCAGCGCTTCGGCCCTTGCCCTGCGCGCAATCTCCAGCGACACCGGCACACCCGCGTTCGACAACAAGCAGGTCATAAACGTTCCCCGCTTTCACGCAACCCTGTTCGCCGATGTGCTGGTTCCACACGCCCGCGGCCTGCACGTGATGCCTGGCTGGAGTTACACCAGCCGCAAGGAAGCCACGCGCGACGACACTGTAAGCGTCGGCGGTTATAACCTGTTTAACATCGGAGCACGCTACACACCCGGTGGCGAGGGCGGCCGCGTCACGCTTCGCCTGTACGCTGACAATATTCTCGATAAACGTTACTGGAAAGACACGGGAGCGAGCTACGGTGATACGTTCATTCACCAGGGCGCGCCCACCACGGTGAGGCTCGCAGCGCATTACACGTTTTAGTGATCGCGACGCAGACAAGGAAGAATCGAGTTGAACGAAACGGCAAAAACGCATGGGTTGGATGGAACGCTGGTAGGGCCCGATTGGCCGCCACTTACGTTCGACGAGATTCGCGATTTGCTGGAACATTTTCCAGTTGCAGGCGAGCTGATGGCAATAGCCTCCGCCAGCCCTCGACCTTTCTCAGCAGCAAGCGTCGTCGAAACACGCCTCGGACGAGTCTTTGTCAAGCGACATGCTCGCTCGGTACGCGATGCCGAAGGGCTCATGGAAGAGCATCGATTCATGGACCATCTGCGCGCAAACGGGGCCGGCGTTCCCCGCGTGCTCGCAACATCATCCGGCAACACAGCCATTGAGATTCGTGACTGGACCTACGAAGTGCATGCGATACCCGAAGGCGTAGACCTGTATGAAGACGCTATCTCGTGGACTCCGTTCCGATCAGTAGACCATGCGCGCGCTACCGGAGAAATGCTTGCGCGCCTCCATGTCGCCGCGGCCAGTTATAAAGCTGCTGCAAGGAAACCCCGGCCGCTGGTTTCAAGCTTCACCATCTTTGCCTCGAACGATCCAGCGAGGATGCTCGAGCAGTATCTTGCTGCGCGTACTCAACTGGACCAGGATCTATCGACTCGGCGCGAATGCAAAGAAGCGCTCGCTCTGCTTGCACCTTTTCATAACGAACTGAAGCCGCTTCTGCCTTTCCTCCCTGCGCTCTGGACGCACAACGACCTCCACGCTTCAAACCTCTTCTGGAGCGATGCGAGTCTGCAATCACGCGCAACATCGGTAATCGATTTCGGATTATCCGACCGCACCAATGCCATCTACGATCTCGCGCAGGCTATCGAACGCAGCATCGTGGAGTGGCTCGTGCTCATGCGAGACCCCGAAGGTGGCGAGGCAGTCCCGGTGCACCTTGAACACCTGTGGGCGCTGCTCGCCGGCTATGAGCGAATCCGGCCTCTTACTCATGCTGAAGCCGCCGCACTGGCGCCCATGGTCGCTCTCGGTCATGCAGAGTTTGCACTTACTGAGGCTCACTACTTCCTGGCGGCGTTGCACTCAACAGAGAAAGCTCGCGTTGCGACCAGAGATTACCTTGTAAAGCACGCGCAATGGTTTCGCGGCCCGGGCAAACAAAAACTCATAGACCCTCTCCGCCGCTGGGTCGAAACGCGCGAACACCAGGTGGTGCGCGCATGATTCTTTCGGCCATCGCTCACTATCTCTCTGCAAACTGGGTTGAGCTTGCAGGCTTTGTCGCCACGGCGGTGGGAATCTGGCTGACCACCAGGCGACTCCTGATTTGCTGGCCCGTTGTGCTCGCCGCCGACATTCTCTATCTCGTCGTTTTCTATCGTGCCCGGCTTCTCTCCGATGCGCTGCTCCAGATCTTCTTCATCGTCTTCACGCTCTATGGCTGGTGGCATTGGTGGCGTGGCGTACGGGAACAAGGCGAAGTGCGCGTAGAGCCGCTGGCATGGTCGAGCCTGGTCATCGCGATCTTTGCAGGCGTAGCCGGCAGCTTCGTGCTCGGCGAATTGGCCAAGCGCCTGCACGCAGCCCTGCCCTATCTCGACGCCACACTCACCAGCTTCAGCCTCGTCGGCAGCTGGTGGCAAGCACGCAAACATCTTGCCAACTGGTGGCTTTGGATCGTCGTCAACCTCGTCTACATTGGCGAGTACATGTATAAGGACCTGTGGCTCACCGCCGTTCTATACGCCGGACTTGTTGGCCTTGCCATCCTCGGCCTTCGCGACTGGCGACGCGCCGCGGTCGCCACTCAAACTGCCCTCTGCACCACGTTGCGCAGCGGTTCTCCAGCCATATAGCGTCGCAGCTCGTTTGCCGCAATCTTCAGCGAACGCCGCGCAAACTCCGGACTGGAGCCCCCGACATGCGGCGTGATCAGCAGGTTCGGACACGTCCATAGCGGGTGCCCAACCGGCAGAGGTTCCGGATCGGTCACATCCAGGGCCGCGCGGATCTTCCTGCTTTGCAAAGCCTCAACAAGTGCATCCGTGTTCACGATCGGCCCGCGTGCGGCATTCACCAGCAGCGTCCCCTGCTGCATCAGCGAAAACTGACGGGCGCCGATCAGCCATCGTGTCTCTGCTGTCGAAGGCAGGATCAGCACAATCACCTGCGCCTTCGGCAGCAACGCATCGAGATCTTCGACCGCGTACACCGTAGGATTCTGCCGCGCGGTCCGCGCAAGAGGGATCAGGTCCACGTTGAACGGCTGAAGCATGCGCTCGATCTCCTTGCCGATCGAGCCATGACCGACCAGCATCACCGTTTTCCCGGTTAATTCCTCCAGCATTACCGGCGGATAATGCATCCGCGCATCGCCGGTGATCTCCGCATATTCCGCGCTGGCCTCAAATCGCCGCTTCCACTCGCCCGACCGTTGAATATCGAGAAACAGCGGGAAGTGCTTCAACATCGTCAAAATCGCAGAGAGCGTCCACTCCGCAGTCGAGATATTGTGAGCACCGCGCGCATTGCAGATGGTCACATGCGGTCCCATCGCACCTGGAATCCATTCCGTCCCCGCCATTAGCGACAACACCACCTTCACGCCGCGCAAATGGGGAACGATCTTCGTGTTCCTCGTTGGATACGGGTCCGGAATCCACACCTCGATGTCGACATCGTGATCAAGGTCGCGTGGCAAACGAATCAGCTCGATTCCCGATGGGAAATCGGCAAGCAGTTCGGCCGATAAATTCGCTGAATATCCAACACGAAGCATAGACAAGAAAAATACGCAGAGATTCGTGGTCCTGCTTCTATGCTACATGCTGTGCACTCCAGACTGCGGCACGAAGACGCTCCAAAATGCGTCATGATGGGTTTGAGGAGGATTCATTTTCACGCCTCATGCGATTAGCCAAGGACAGAACGTGGTCGCAACAGCAGCTTGCCGTCAAACTGCGTCTGGACCAAGCCTCAAGCCAGGGCCTGCTGACCGGAGAGCGCAGGCGGTTACTGATCGACGCCACGAAAACTGCCCTTGCCGCGGCTCTATGCTGGTGGACCGCACTTTTCTTCGGTCTCCACGATGGTTATTGGGGAGCCATCAGCGCCATCATTGTCCTCCAGTCCAACTTCGGCGCCACCATTACCGCCTCGCGCGATCGCATCCTCGGCACAACCATCGGAGCGGCCTTCGGATTCGCGTTTTCGCTCTTCGGCACACTTCCGTGGAACTTCATTCTCGCTGTAATGTGTGCCGTCATCCTCTGTGGACTCCTCGGCCTGCGCAACAGCTCGCGCCTCGCCGGGGTTACGATTTCGATCGTGATGCTGGTCCAGCAAACAGGCCCGCACTGGTTGCGTGCGCTGCACCGCGTCGGCGAAGTCTTTCTCGGCATTGTCGTTGCGATCGCAGTTTCGACCCTGGTCTTCCCCGATCGCGCGCGCCTGCGATTGCGCGATGGACTGGCTCAGGAATTCCTTGTACTCAACGCGTTCTTCGAGAGTATTCTGCAGGGATTTCGCGGGCATGCGGCGAAGGACCTCACCGAACTTCGCGAAGACGCCCTTTCCATGCTGCGCGCCAACAATGCACTTTTAGAAGCATCGCGCAACGAACCCTCCGGTGGCCCCGGTTGGCGTGAGGGCTTGAGTATGCTGGCGCAGTTTGGCCGCACAATCTTCGACGTGTTGGTAGCTCTGGAGCTTGCTGTAAGAGAGAGCCACGAGGACAAATACGCCGAGCAACTGGAACCGGAACTCGGCCATCTTGCCGCAGATATTCAGTCGGGATTTCAGTACCTGGCAAAATGCATTCACGGCTGGCGATTCCACATCCCGCCCCTCGATATCAATCTCGAGGAAGACATCGCGCAGCTCGAAGAACGCATGGCCAAAGTGCGGCACACAGGTTCGAACTTCTCACAGGCCGAAATCCTGCGCGCCTATGCGGTTCAGTTACACCTCAAACAGATCGCGCGGCTGCTGCGCTCGTCGCGCGTAGAGACCAGTCGCGCCATCGGTGAGGCACAGCCTAGCGACAGCTAGCCTAGGAATTTACGCAATGCCTCTGCGCAATCCTCGATCTCCTTCGTCGTAATCGCATACCCAAAGCGCAGATGCCCTTCGCCCTGAGCACCGAAGACCGATCCGGGAATGGTGGCAATGTGCGCCTTATCGAGAAGAATCTGCGCAGCCGTGCGGCTGTTCTTGTGAATTTTCTCTGCATCCGGGAATGCGTAAAATGCCCCAGCAGGCGGTTCGCACTTCAGTCCAACTTCGTTCAGCACTCCAACCAGCAAATCCCGCCGCTTTCGATACTCCTCGCGATGCGCGGCAATCTCCGACTCCGGTGTGGTCAGCGCATGAATCATAGCCTGCTGCACAAACGTGGCAACTCCGTTTGTCGAATATAGGACAATCTTCCGTAGCGCCGTCATGAATGGCTCTTTCACCACCGCATAACCTGCGCGCCATCCTGTCATGGCATAGGTCTTTGAAAAGGTGAAACACGTAATGGTGCGCTCGGCCATGCCTGGGAGCGAAGCAATGGAAACATGCTCACCTTCATACACAAGGTCCTCATACGCTTCGTCGGCGATCACAATCAGATCTCGCTCGCGGGCGAAGGACGCCACTTCTTCCGCTTCGGCGCGCGTGAAAACCAGCCCGCTGGGATTCTGCGGAGTGTTGTAATAAATCGCGCGCGTCTTGGGCGTCGAAAACTGCTCCAACGTCTTGCGAATCCCATTACGCCGCGCGGTTGTGGTCGGCACAGAGAGGGGGCGCGCCTGCGCCCCGGTTACAAGGTCGCCGATGGGCGTCCAGTAGGGGCTGAAGACAAGTGCATCATCACCCGGATCAAGCACGCTCTGGAAGGCACCGTAGAGGGCCTGCGAGCCGCCAACCGTTGCGATCACCTCATCAGTCGTTGCGTTGATTCCGTTCCTCGCTGCAAGCTTCTCCACCAGAGCCTTGCGCAACGGCAGCACACCCGAAGATGGCGCGTAATGCGTGTAGTTCTCCACCAGCGCCTTCATCGCTGCGTATTTGATCGCTTCCGGCGTCTCAAAATAAGGCTCGCCGCCATGCAATGAGTGCACCTGCAGGCCTTCAGCTCGCATCTCCATGACCTTGTTGCGGATCTGCACGATATCAGAGAATCCAACCTCATCGAGGCGCTTTGCCAGGCGGATCCCGCTCGGTTTCGTCATGGTCTACAGTCTTCCTTTCGAACCCATTTCAATTGCTGATATTCAAAGAATATCCGATACGCTAAAGCGCGAGCAGAATTTTGAGATCGAGACAGTTTGGTTTTTGAACGCAAAATCAAACCGGGAGCAGATTGGTGTACACCGCCATACCTACGACGGCGTCCACGCGCATCGCATCAAGTTCATCAATCTCCTGCTGGCTGCGGATTCCACCGGCCACGATAAGTTGGCGGCTCGTCAACCCGCGCAAGCGCACGGCGGCATCGATCGGGAATCCCTGCATTAAACCCTCGCCGTCAACATGTGTGTACAGGTACCCGGCCACATGCGGATCAAGCTGCGGAATCGCCTCGTCCGGCGTCAACGCCACCTGTACCTTCCAGCCCTTCACTGCTATGCGGCCGTTCTTGGTATCGATCCCTGCAACTACATGTTCCGCACCCACAGCAAATGCGAGCGATGAAACAAACTCCACGTTCACCGTTCCCTCTTCCGAAAACAAGGCCGACCCAACGATGACGCGCCTTGCCCCGGCATCCAACACGTCACGCGCACGATCGATCAAACGAATTCCTCCGCCAACCTGGCATGGAAGTCGCCGGGCGATTTGCGCGACCAACGCAGAGTTGTCTCCCTGCCGCATCGCTGCATCCAGATCGATGAGTTGCACCAGCGGAAACCGCGAGAACTTCTCAATCCAGTATTCGAAATCGTCAAACGAAAGATGTAGCTTCTCGCCCTGCACCAGCTGCACGATCCGGCCGCCCATCAGGTCAATCGAAGGAATCAGCATGGCAGCCGCACGGGCACTCCGGTGGCAACCAGTTCCTCTTTCAGCGAACGTGCGCTCGACACGCCAAAGTGAAAGATGCTCGCTGCGAGCGCCGCATCCGCCTTCCCTCTGCGAAAGACATCGGCAAAGTGCGCCACGGTCCCAGCACCTCCTGAAGCGATGACCGGAATGTTGACCGACTCGCTGACTGCAGCTGTGAGTTCGCAGTCAAATCCAGCGCGCGTTCCATCCACATCCATCGACGTAAGCAGAATTTCCCCGGCTCCTCGAGCCTCAGCCTCCAGCGCCCATTCGACAACGCGCCGGCCCGCAGGCTTGCGTCCGCCCTGCACAAATACGTGCGCATCGCGCACCGGATCCTCTGCTTCCGGATCGCGTCTTGCATCAATCGCAACAACCACGGCCTGCGCTCCAAAACTGCGGCCAATCGCACTGATCAGCATTGGATCTGCAAGCGCCGCCGAATTGATGCTGATCTTGTCAGCGCCGGCCTCGAACACCTGCTCGGCCTCTTCCGCACTGCGAATGCCGCCCCCTACCGTGAACGGCACAAACAGTTCCCGCGCCGTGCGCCGGACAGTATCCAACAGCGTCTGCCTGCCTTCGTGTGTCGCTGTAATATCGAGTAGCACGATTTCGTCCGCCCCTTCGCGGGCATGCCGCGCAGCAAGAGCAGCGGGATCGCCCGCATCGATCAAGTCTAGAAATTGAACGCCCTTGACCACGCGCCCGGCATGGACATCAAGACACGCGATGATGCGCTTGGTCAGCATGTCCACTCCAGAAAATTGCGCAAGATCTTTATTCCGGTGGGGCCGGATTTCTCAGGATGGAATTGGACCCCCGTTAAGTTGCCGCGCTCGACTGCGGCGGCGAAAGGTTCAATATAATTCGCCACCGCGGCGGTGTCAGTAGTGATGGGAGCCTTGTATGAGTGGGTAAAGTAAACAAAGTCACCCGCCTCAACCCCTGCAAGAAGACGAGAATCGGAACGAGTTTCCAGCGAGTTCCAGCCTACATGGGGAACCTTTTGGTTGCATTCGGGAAATCGCGAGCATGCTTCCTTGAAGTACGCGATCCCCGGCTGACTCGGCGCTTCGCTCGAACCGGCGTAAAGCCACTGCATCCCCACGCAAATGCCAAGAAATGGAACTCCCCGCGAAATCGCTGCTCGAATCGCTCCCGTCATCCCGGTCGAATCCAATCTCACAGTCGCAGCAAAGTGCCCAACTCCCGGCAGCACAATCCGCTCCGCCGACTCAATGAGCGACACATCAGCGTCCGTCACAACTGGCTCAGCGCCCAAGTGCCGCAGGGCCTTGACCACCGATGTCAGATTCCCGGCTTTATAGTCGATGACCGTGACACGCATCAAAGAAGTCCCTTCGTGCTCGGCAACATTTCGCCTAATTGCTTGTCGCGCGAGCATGCC
>Ga0210400_10004301_pt1 | contig 12363 bp, 16 predicted proteins | sample IncBWH26MmetaG_FD_155456 | JGI IMG/M metagenome (GOLD analysis project Ga0210400, IMG submission 155456) | Forest soil microbial communities from Barre Woods Harvard Forest LTER site, Petersham, Massachusetts, United States - Inc-BW-H-26-M | ecosystem: Environmental > Terrestrial > Soil >...
TAGTGTTTGCATTTGCCGCATTTGAACTCGCGGCCAACGCGAGCCGACTACTTTTCCAGCGTTATTCTTTGCGAATCTGCCGCTCATGAACCAGAGCGGTCCTGTCTCCACCAAGATCGACCTGATATCGCAGACCATCAGTATGGGTGATAATGGCTTTGACAATGCCTTCTTCAAGTCTTCCGTGATGTAGATTAACCTTCACGCGGTCGCCAACGGCGACAGACTTGTCATTCTTTTTGACCACCTATCCCCCTTGAAAAATAGCTAGTGCACTCTCCGTTACCGAGTGAGTTTCACCAACTCGCGGAGCCTCCGCTTCTTCGTCTCTTCAGCGGGGTTCCGGCCAGATGATCTAAGCCAGCCGAACATCTTATCTACTTGGATTCGGTGAACGGTAGGCTCCTCGACAATTAGACAGACACGATTGCCGCAGAAGGATATTTTGTCTTAACTACAGTTATTTTTACTACCCTTGGCCTGCGACGCTCTTGACCTGACCGTTGACAATGTCGCAGGCCCTCCTCTAAAGCTCAGTTTGATTTTGCGGGGTTTTTGGGTGCGTCGATGAGCGCCTTGTACTCCTCCGAAAGGACGCGAATCTGGTCCATGATTGCGTCGTACTCGCTGGTATTCGGCTTCGTTAGTTCCAGCTTTTTCCACAATTGTGTGATGCGCTGCAAACGGTCGTAAATTCTTTCCATCCTCGCCCCGTGATAGTCCTCGCCCTTACCTGTTTCCAGATTCGCCGGAGTGCCCGTTTTTTGGCAATGGGACTGTGCTTATTCCGTTACACGGAAAACGTACACGCGGCCAGGCGTCATCGCGCCAATTCCTCCTCGCGTGGATACTATCACCGCGCGTAAGCAGGGCAACATCCGACTGGCCTACTTTTTAACAGGCTTGTATTCCTGGCACTTGCAGCCTGGATGATTGCAAGGAAGCTCTGTCGGAAATATCTAGAACGTGAGCGGAAGGCTATTGGTTTGGGTGTAATTCGCCTCAGTTTATAGTTCACGCTGGTCCCATCTGTCACAACTTGCAATCTTTCTTGTATTGTTCGACCAAACGCAAAAGTCCGTTTCCCTCAAAATAGGGACTCGTCAAAGATTTCTCAACCATTAAGCGCCATAGAGACCTTCTCATCCCTCGCGTCGGACCCGTTTTGTCATTCTCTCTTCGCGCAAGTTCGCGGTACGAGTCATACGCCAATAAGTCTGCCGTTTGAAGCTGCGGGAATGTTCGTACGTTGGGGGGAGAGGGAGCTAGTGTTGACGACATCGGTACTTCTAGGTAGGCTTACGGCAACCGTCGATATCGTGACGGCCACATAACCCACCCCGGCGTATTTTCACACTCAAGGTCAACGAAGGAGCCTCAACATGAGGATTTGCTTCAAGTTCGGCGATGTTGAACACTGCTATGACATTCCAGTAATCGAGCTTCCATTCCGGTTTCATATACCTGGTCCCGGACCTGTAAATTACCCCGCGTTCCTCCACGACGCGACGGTTCTCGCAACGGTTAATGCGGCGATAGCGAAAGTGTCTGACCAAACTGTACAAGAAGCACTACGTGCAGGAGTTAGTTCAGCAGTCCAGGCTCTTAAGACACGCGGAGGGGCGCATGTTGGTAGTGTCAGCTTGAAATAAAACCCATCTCGTAACGCTGTAAGCAGCGAAACACAATTTTGGTTTCGCTGAAAACCACCGTGCTTTCTGGCCCGTTCGTTTCCCCTTCCCAAAGTGTTGATTGAGACGAATGGATTAATCCAGAAGCATGGCGAGACCAGGTGGAACAAATATCCGGCCAGCGACAGCTTCAGTAATCCCGATAATACGGTCGCTGAATCATTGTGCCGGCGAGAATGCTGGGCCCGCACCATCGAAGTGTAAGCATTCTTCAAAACATGGTCCAGGTGCGCGACGGGGATAGCTACTCCGTCGCGTTTTCATTTGATTGTCGGTTTTCCAATTCTGTGAACGTGGTTGCAAGACGATCACAGCCTGAGTTTCACAATAATGCCCAAGAAAATTCAAAATACCGCGTAAGCGCGGAAGGAAAAGCGTTATGTCAAAACAAATAGAAAGATTCGCTGGAGGCTACGTAAATGTGTGGATCCAGTGGACAGGAAACACCGATATCAGGAGAGCAGCAAAGTTTGTCTGCACTGTTGTCTGCCGATTTCTCTGAGAGATTTGCCCAACAGACTTCGACTCTTCAAAACCTAAACACCATGCTTACCGCAATTGCTGAAGCAGGACCGGATCAACAAGGATTCGGCTCTCAGGAGTTGGCCGCTCTTAATACTCGGGCTGGCGAAGGTGTAGGAGCAAATTACGCTAAAGCATCACAGGCTTTGAGTCACCCTGACCTGTTCACACAAACCGATTTTCATGGCCGACACACAACCCAGCTCGAAGTCTCCTTGCAGGTAGCTCAACAGCTAAAAGTCGTTCGCAAGCATTGATTCAAACGGAACACCGCCCTGGCTAGGTCTGAGTGAGTACAGCCGGACAGATCGGTTCTCTAGGGAAGCATTGTCGGCTCAATTGATTAGATGGTATTGCATCGACCGGTTCAGCCCACATACACAACCGGACAGACCTCGGCCCTTTCGATGACTAATCTGACTTTTCTGCAGTGTTTCATGTATTCCAAATATCTGACAAAGATACAGAATGAGCGATGAGGAACTGGCGGGCGGAGTATCCAAAAAAAGGAGAAACAAAATGGACGAATACAACAAACAATCCGGTCAGACTTCTTACGGAGAAGGAGCAGGATCTGGCGGCGCGGGCACCGCTGCGCGCGTGAAGGAACAAATTTCTGAGACGGCCGCAGATGTTAAGGACAAAGTTACGGACTTTGGCCGTAAAACTGCCGAAAAGATTGACGATTCGCGTGAATCCGCTGCCGGAGCTTTGGACCAGACAGCTATTTCACTGCACTCGGGCAGTGACAAACTGGCCAGCGTGGCCCACACAACCGCGGACAAGATTCAGGCCACCGCAGACTATGTTCGTCGCACCGATTTGAAGGGCATAACTGAAGACGTTCAGGGCCTAGTGAAACGTTATCCCGGACAGGCACTGGCCGCGGCTGCAGTGCTGGGCTTCCTGATTGCTCGCGGTCTGCGCGGCCGTGATTGATTCCGTCTCGCTGAGGAGTTCACCATGGCAACATCTCAACGGCGGCGGTCCGTCCCAGAGGTCCTACAAGATATTGTTGGCAATCTACAAGAACTTATTCGGTCAGAATTTCTTCTCGCGAAGACCGAACTGAAGGAAGAAGCTAACCACGCGGCCAAACCCGCGGCCACATTCGGGGTGGGTTTGATTTTGGGCGTCTGTGGAATGGGTTTTCTGCTACTGGCAGCTGTGTACGCGCTGGCTCTGGTAATGCCCGTCTGGCTGGCGGCTTTGCTTGTCGGAACAAGCCTTGCTTTTGTGGCCCTTGCGCTTATGAGTTCAGGCGGAAAGAAGTTGAAGCACATTAATCCTACTCCCGACAAAACCATTCAAAGTCTAGAGGAGAGCGTCCAATGGGCGACACATCAAATCAAATAGAACGACACATTCAGGAAACACGTAACGATCTCGGCGACAATTTCAACGAGTTGCAAGAAAAAGTAAGAACTGCGGTTGATTGGCGCGCCCAATTTGAAGAGCGCCCAATGACCATGATGGCTCTGGCATTTGGTGGAGGCATATTGCTGTCGGCATTGTTACCATCCCAGCGCACGTCCAGTCGAAGGACCTCAGCCAGTAGGAGGGATACGTCCTCAGAGCGACATAGATCAGATCTCTCGTCTAAGCTCCCCAACGAATATAACGACAATGCAGCTTCGCCTCTAGGGGCCTGGGACGCAGTGAAAGGCGCTTTGGTCGGTGTGGCAACGACCAAACTAAGCCGGTTCATCGAAGACGTGCTTCCCGGGTTCACAAGGGAATTCACCAGGGCGCAAGGCGGTGAGGACCCTGATCGATCCGACCCACTCAAACCAACCCGTCAAAAATCCACCGCCGCCGGTGCTGATTGACTCAGGATGGGTCGCCGATGGCCGCGTGTAGCATCAATGAGTTATAAGTGTGAAGCGACTCCCCAGACGATGTGAAACTTTGGGACTTTTGGGACGAGGCCATCAAGATCAATGGAGCCGATGCGGACCTTCATCGGCGGTATCTCTGGGATGCGATTGCCGCCCGTGATTTTCCGGAGTTTGAACTTGGTCTTCAGATCTTTGACGAAGAGGTGGCGGCCCGATTTGAGTTTGACGTGCTTGATGCCACGAAGCTTATTCCTGAAGAGCTTGTGGCGCTGCAAATGGTGGGTAAGATGGTTCCAGACCATAATCCTGACAATTTTTTTGCCGAGACTGAGCAGGTGGCCTTCTGCTCAAGTCATCTGGTCCCAGCGCTGGCTTTGAAACTGGCTGGCGATCCAAATGCCGAAACCTTCTTGATGGATGGAAGGCGGCACTGTAAGGCTGTGGGGTTTTCGGGCATCCCATCGTTGTCAAAGAGAGCGGGAGTCGAGGCAGCACCAGGCATCGTAGAGATCACTAGTCATGCAGGAGCGAGAGCTTTCGTTTCAGCGGCACGCACAGGCCAATTCTGGGACAGAGAAGCCGAGAAGTGAGAAACATTCGAAGGCCTACTGAACTCGGGACGCCCCGTTTGAGAAAGTGTGCACCTCGGGGGGCGGCTTCAGCAACGGAGCTGCGGTATCACTCAAACCTGGCCTTCATTAAGCATATTGGGAAGGTCAAACAACACATACAACGCAAGTTTTAGTTTGAGATCCCTGGGGTGCGCATGCCATTTGGCTGCGCATAATCTTATCGGCGGCGCGAACAACACATTCGAACGTATGTTTAGGTGAGAAATGAACATAAGGGAAGCTACTCAAAGTTATGAAGGGTGGATGAGGAAATGCAACAAAGTCATTGAAGCGGATTTACGGCTAAAGCACCAACAAATGAAGAAGGATTTGTTCCTTTTCTTTCGAGGCACCTACTACCGGTGGGCACAGCTCTTTCCGGAAGTCTGCCCCAAACTTGCTCGCGCGCCAAAGGTTTTGGCTTGCGGAGACCTACATGTGGGTAGTTTCGGTACGTGGCGCGATGGCGAAGGCAGGCTTTCTTGGGGCGTCGACGACTTTGATGAAGCATATCCATTGGCTTACACAAATGACCTGATCCGTCTTGCGAGCAGCGTGAAAATCGTGACCGATTGCGAGCAGCTCACCATTAAATTGAAACGAGGGTGCGAAGCAATCTTGGATGGATATGAACAGGCTCTACGAACGGGAGGGAGGCCAATTGTTCTGGCGGAGCGGGAAAGGTATTTGCAAAAGCTCGGCATTGCTTCCATAAAGCCTTCCCGGGAGTTTTGGGACAACTTAAATCGTTTGCCCGGAGTGTCGGGAGCATTGTCGCGAGGTTTGAAAGCCATACTTCAAAAGACGTTGCCTTCGCAGGCGGATTACAAACTCGTACGCAGAAAGGCCGGGATGGGGAGCCTAGGGCAACCAAGATTCGTGGCTGTCGCCGATTGGCAAGGTGGTTGCATTGCGAGAGAGGCCAAGGCATTAGTTCCGTCGTCCTCCATGTGGGTAGCTGGTAGAATCGGAAGTGGCCAAGGCTACTACCAAGAAGCAATGGCAGGCGCGGTCCGCTCGTGCGATCCCTTCCAACGAATCATGGGCGGCTGGCTGATTCGGCGTTTATCTCCCGATTCCAACCCCATCGAGATTGCCGACCTTCCACGAAACCGCGATGAAGAGACGCTTTTGCATGCCATGGGAATGGAAGCTGCAAACGTTCATCTCGGGACCAAGAGAAGCGTCGGGAGTATTTTGAAGGATCTGCGTAAGAAGAAGCCGAACTGGCTCCGCGCCGCCGCGAAAGATATGGCCAAAGCCATGGAGCAGGAATGGAACAAATACAGGAAGCTCTGAGAAAATGCCGATGAGCCTGGACCTTCGAACTGGCAAACCCGTTTGGAGTATCAATAAGCTTCGAATCGCCCAACACAAAAAGCTTACGAACAATATTCGCAGTGAGGTCGTCGTAATCGGCGGCGGCATTTCTGGTGCCCTAATCGCCCACAGGCTGATCAATCTAGGCATGCAAGTAACCATCATTGATAGTCGCAAAATTGGGGCAGGAAGTACCTCGGCGAGCACGGCGATTCTGTCCTATGAGGCGGACGTTAATTTAGGAGAGCTCATCAAACAAATCGGTCGACGCGCGGCCGTTAGAGCTTATAGGGCAGGCATAGAGGCCATTGAATCCATCGGCGAGACGATCAAAACACTCGATGACTCCTGTGATTTCAAGAAAAGACGCAGCTTGTATTTGGCCAGCGACCTCAAAGATGTCAAGCTTCTGGAACGTGAGTGCAAAACGAGGCAGAAATATAATTTTAATGTCACGCTTCTTCAGAAACACCAGCTCGCCAAGTTGTTTTCCCTGGATGCGCCTTGCGCGATCCTCAGCGAAGAAGCAGCTGAAGTCAATCCGCTGAAACTGACCTTGGCTCTCTTTCGATGCGCGCAAGGGAAAGGGCTGAAAGTCTTCATCCATACAAAAGTAAAAACCTATCGTCGTCAGGGAAAAGAATCTGTGCTGACAACCGATGATAACGTTCAGGTCCGGGCACGCCATGTTGTTTTTGCTACAGGTTACGAATCACAACAATGGTTGAAACAGAAGAGCGTGCGCCTCGTAAGTAGTTATGCGATCGCGTCTGTCCCTGGAATGAAGTTTCCCAAGGGTTAACTTGCCTCCGTCCAACAGTTTCTGAATAGCACTCCTGCCTCCCCGTGTTTTTGCATTTTCGGCATCCGGTGAACCCTTAGGAACTAAACGACTTGCGAATCCGGTCATATTGTGGAGTTTTGTCACTAGCAGGCGCTCGAAAAATCGCCCGCCCGCTCAAATCAGCAACCCCGGCACAGTAACCGACACAAGACTGTCTAGGGTAAGGACTCACTCCACCTGGTCAGGACGTGCACGTTTGCCGGATTCAGGAAAATTAGAACGGGTGGGCTTTCCGAACCACGCTTCCTTTCCAACCAGGCCGGCCCGGTCTGCAAGTCGATTCGCGTGAAGCCTCGCAGCCGTGACAGTCGGAGCCTCCATGGTCATCTCCGGAATCTGGGTACTAAAGACTATTTTAGGCCTTAATACAATCTTTCCTGCATTGATCCAAGAATTAGTTGTCAAATATTATTTGACGAACGTGAGGGGACTCACGAGATGTGGAGTTATTTATGCTGGAGATATTGCGGGTCTTCGGAATGGTGCTAAACGCTTTCGCCATTGTAGTTCTTGGAGCGACTCTTGTCGCAATTTTTGGGGCTATTGTTTCCCTGCTATGGGAATGGTGGTCAACCAAAACCGGATCAGCGGGCCAGAATCAGCATCCACACACAACCTAATGGAAAAACAATTCATAACTAGCTAGGTGGTTGGAGATGATAAGAGTCTTTGCTGAAAATGGACTAATTGCAAAATCCAGGTCGAACTAAACTGACTCGATGACCTCGACGTTACCTTCCTTGCGAAGAACATCTACAACTATCCCCCCTTTGTGGCGCCGGATATTGAGATCAGAGCTAGCATCGCCGATTCTCAAGTTTTCGATCTTAATCTCGTCCAGACTCGGTGGAAGAGACGGATTCTCGAAGTGGATTTGGTGCTCTTGGGCCCGTACGTTCAGGCCCAGGCAAGCACTCATCAAGAGGTACACACTGCCCGCAGCCCAGGCCTGGGGTGCACATGCCATCGGGTAGAGAGTGGGACCACTAGAGTCAGGACGTTTGTGGAAACCACAGAATAGTTCTGGCAATCGATGCAAATCCATATGCACACTGGCTTCATGGAATCCATCCATGATCGACGAGACTGCCTCTTGATGCCCATACAACGAAAGACCCCGGCCGATGAGGGCATTATCATGGGGCCAAATTGAACCGTTATGGTACGACATCGGGTTGTAGCGGGATTCCGACGCCCCAATAGTCCGTATGCCCCAGCCGGAGAAAAGCTGGTCGGTCATGAGCGAATTGGATAGGGCTTGAGCATGCAACCCGGCACCGTCACTCGTGTCCAAAAATCACGCGATGGCGGTTACGCTGTCGCATTCGAATTTGATAGTTCTACTCCGCAACTCTGGTCGCATATGTTTCCTCCGAAAGATAGGAAAGTCGAGCGTTTCTGAACATGCCTGCACACCAATCCTCGTGGCTTATTGTTAGGGCCGGTCACGATTGTTTGAATTCCAAATCGATATCCCCTTTGGCGTAGTTGCGAGTCCGCTAGGTCTGGCGGTCCACAATCGGGGTTCATGCCAAGAGCTGGGAACAAGCCGTAACACACGACGCGGCTTCTCAGATCGGCTGATGCTCTGCCGAACACACCCGAGTTGGAATTGTCAAAAGTGACATGCCAAGCCGGGCAGACACACTCCTGCTTCGAGAGGGCAGCCATATTGAAGTTAGGATTTGCCGTTGGGAATGTCTTGCGGAGACGAAAAACGCGAGACGAACGGGCGATCCGCAAGGGCATCGTGCATCGCTGCAACCAGGTCGGTCTCCATGAGCACTTTCGCGACATAGCCCAGTCCTCCCGCAGCAAGGCAAGTGGCCAAGATGTCGGCGTCCTCGTGCGCGGTAAGAAATACGATCTTGGCCTTGTTGCCGCGCTTTTTGAGCTCCCTCGCGACGTCGATTCCGCTTAGCCCGGGCATCGAGATGTCCATAACGACGATATCCGGCGCAAGAGCCAGCGTTGCATCGAAAGCCGCTTGCCCATCGGTCACCATGGCAACGATTTCGAAGTTTTCTTTCAACAGGGTGGCGACGGCGCTCAACACCTGCGCAACATCATCGGCCAATATCACGCGGTTGAGCCTCATCGGAGCTCACCCCCGAGCTGTGTGTCAGTTCCAAGTGATGGACCAAGCATGAAGAACAAGTTCCGCGTGTAGAGTGATCTCCCGCCTGGAGCCAAATAAATTCACCTTGCAGCAGGACTTTTAGAACCATGGTGCGCGCATTCCCGGTGGTTGCCTATTGGTAGTTTTTACAATGAGGGAAGAAAGACGCGGACACTAGATGGAGATAATTCTGCGCTTGATGGCGTACTGTACCAGGTCGGCATTCGTTTTCAGTTGTAGAAGTTCCATTACGGCATACTTGTGGGCGGCAACCGTGCGTTTCGTGATTTTCAGGATGGAGGCGATTTCTTTCATCGAACGCCCTTCCGCCAGGAGTTGAATGACTTCCCGCTGTCGAGGCGTGGGTTCAGCCACATGCTCCCGGGCTTTGGGTTCACGCAGGGAGATTTTGGCCTGGCCCTCCGCGGCGCTGGGCGTCACATAGGAACCGCCCTTCAGCACTTTTTCAATTGCCTCCATGAGTTCGAATGCCGCCCCCTGCTTGAGCAAAAATGCCGAAGCGCCGGCGCGAAACGCTTCGCCAACAAGCTCGGGATCCTCATTCATGGTCATGAAGATAAATTTTAGCTTGGGCATGACTGGTTTGAGGTGCCGGGCGGCGTCCAGGCCATTCAGTTGAGGCATGGCAATGTCCAGCACGACGATCTCCGGTTGCAGTTTGGCGGCCGCTGTCAGCAGCTCTCGTCCATCGCTCACCATGCCCACAACTTCGCAACGAGGTTCCAGCACACGCTTCAGCGCATCAAGGAGCATTTGATGGTCATCCGCCAGGAGTACGCGGGGACGACTCGAGGTTCTATTTTCCTGCAGCATGTGCTTTTGCCTTTCCCCCAGCCACGGGGAGAGCAACGGGCGCCTCGGCCACAATTTCTGTTCCGCGACCGGTTTCCGACTTTACCAGAAGCCTTCCTCCGACGAGCCGAAGCCTCTCGCTCATCCCGATCAACCCGATTCCAGCCGCGGGATTCTTGACGGCAGGGTCGAACCCCTTTCCTTGGTCGGAAATGCGAAGGCTGATCCCAATGGCGTTTGCATGGAATTGAACATGCGCTTCCCGGGTGCCGCTGTGTTTCACTACGTTACCAAGCGATTCCTGGGCCACTCGAAACATGCACAGGGCCACGTCCTTCGGGACGTCAACGGGCTCCTCGCCCTCACTGAAATGTATTTCGATCTTGTACTTCTCGCTGATTTCCTTGCAGAGGCCGTGGAGAGCCGGCACCAGCCCCACGTGCTCCAGTTTGCTGGAGTGGAGTTGATGAGAAAGGATGTGAAGGTCCGAAGACATCTCCTTGGTTCCCCGCAGCATCTCCAGCACGCTCTCGCGCTGCTCCACTTCGTTCGGTGACAATTTTTTCCAAAGCTGGCCAAGTCCGATGCCGAGCAGCGCCAGGCGCTGGCTGAAGTCGTCATGAAGTTCCCGGGCGATGCGCGAGCGCTCTTCTTCCTGGGCGGTAATCAGGCGGCCAGTCAACAAGTGCAAGGATTCCTCGGAGGTTTTGCGGTCCGTAATGTCGATACACGAACCAATATATCCAAGGAAGGTGCCATCGGATTCAAACCTCGGCACGCCAATATCAAACAGCCAGCGATACTCTCCATCGAAACGCCGGAGACGGTATTCCAGTTCGAAGTCAAGGCGAGCGTCAAACGACGCCGAGTAGAGTCGCAAACAGTGGTCACGGTCGTCCGGATGCACCCCCGATAGCCACGCATCGCCCAGCTCTTCTTCCAGGGACCGGCCCGTGAATTTCAACCAACCCTGATTGAAGAAAGTACAAAGTTTGTCCGTTCCGGACATCCAGATTAATGATGGCGAACTATCCGCCAGCAGCCGGAAGCGTTTTTCGCTTTCGCGAAGCACCAGTTCGTCTTGTTCATGCTCTTCTACCAGTGACGCGAGAACCATGAAGGGCGCCGCAGTGAACAGCAAGAATAGCTGCAGCGAGAGCACGTTGTTGATTGGGTCCATTCCGTTGAACGGTCCGCGGTCGTGGACCTCGCCCCAAATAGAGAATAAGGCAACGATGGAAGCCGAAGTGCCGGCGCCCGCGGTGCCAAACCGCAAAGCGGACCAGATTAGAAATGGCACCAGAGAATAAAGGAGTGGCGGGGGCAGGTCTTTCTGATGAGCGATGAAAATGAAATAGCTCAGGGAAACGGTCGCAGCGATCAGCAGGATTGCTTCCAGGTAACGGGTGCGAGAGGTCGGTATCCGGGCTTGTGCATTGCCGACACACCCAAGAAAGGCGGGCGTTATAGTTAGAAAGGCCAATCCCTCCGACAGAAAACTAATCCTCCAACTAATCCAAGGATTCCCATTCAGGCCGTGGAGGCCAATGGACGATACAACGAGCGGCCCTAGGATCAGCGCAAAGAAGGAATACTTGGCGAGGGCTTTCAGGCTGTTCAAGCGGGGCGCGCCATTCAGGGAATAGCTGACACCCCAGGCAACCACAAGAATCTCGAGGAGATCGGCAAGAATGAGCCAGGCAATGGCGTGAAGCGACACGCCGGCTTGCAGGTCGTAAACGACAAAACCTGCCAGGCCTGCTGGAAGAAGAATCGGCCAGATTTTCCTCGGTGATATCAGAAGAACGGCAACCAGGAGCGCACACCCAGGCCACAAGGGCCAGAGGGCTTGGGGCTTTGTGATGATTAAGAATCCTCCAAGCCTTGCGGCCCCGTAACATACCGCCGCCAGCAGGCACGATAGTAAAACTGTGTGGAATCGCAAACTCAGGTTCGCGATGTCCCATCGTGACCCGTTGTTATTGCGTTCCATGACTTGCCTCTCGGGCCATGGCTGCGCACCACCTCTTGGGCCGTCCCATCAGCTGGACACGTTTCCCTGGATCTCTACCGACTCTGCGATGTCGAGTGGTGTTCACGGCTGTACTCAGGACACACGGACAGTTGCAGTCAGGTGGCTGGACTTATGGACGGCAAAAAGCGCACTGCTATTCAATGGAACTTAGAGGGGCTTAGGAGACTCTCAGTAGGCGGTGGAGAGTCCTTCACAGATCATCTTCAGGTAGCTAGTGCGATTCGCTCACTTCTGAATGGCCAAACTCCCGGCCACTAAACTGGTTGAAATATATCAAAACTATCGGCTGTATCACCCAAGTTTTTTGACGCCCGTCGCACAACAACTTCTTTCGATTCCGGGCTGCCGGAGAATAGCAAGCGGTGCAACTATGCCTTCCGCATGTCGTGGAGAACAGCCGACTTACCGGCGATTCATCTGCTTAGCCTCAAAAAGCCAGGCAGTAACGCTGTGGAATGCAATCCTTTCGGGTCCGCTGGCTTGTTATTTCTGACAATGGTAACGGGTGGCCGCAAATGAAAGCATCATTGCGTCAAAGTTGACAGATTTTTTCTGTTCAGGAGGGCTCCC
>Ga0210400_10004302_pt1 | contig 12361 bp, 9 predicted proteins | sample IncBWH26MmetaG_FD_155456 | JGI IMG/M metagenome (GOLD analysis project Ga0210400, IMG submission 155456) | Forest soil microbial communities from Barre Woods Harvard Forest LTER site, Petersham, Massachusetts, United States - Inc-BW-H-26-M | ecosystem: Environmental > Terrestrial > Soil >...
GACGGTCACTGCGCCTCGCTCTTCCCCGGCTCGGCTGCCCTTGACGCCCCCGACGACGTCCTGGTGCTGGCCGACAGCGATCCCAACGACACCAATCCCCATGAGCGCATCACCCTGACCCTGCCGGCCATCGCCCGGGCCCGCCTGGTCGTGTTCACCGTGGCCGGTGCGTCCAAGCGCGATGCCTTCGCCCGGGTGCGCAAGGGTGAACCGCTTCCCGCCGCTCGCGTCCGGGCCTCCGAGGTGCTGTGGTTGGTCGACCCCGAGGCCGCCGGCGACCAAAGCGGCGCGTGACCATCCTCCCGACCAGCCACGATGACATCGGTCGGCCGTCGGAACCCCTCCGATAAGGTGACGCCAATGTCCGACACGACCGGCTCAGCGATCCAGGGAACCTACGATGGCGCTGGGTTGCTCGACGCCAACCTGGACGAGCTGCAGGCCGAAGCCAGGCGTCGGCGGGCCGAAAGCCACGGCACTCGGGTCACCTTCTCCCCCAAGGTGTTCATTCCCCTGACCATGCTGTGCCGGGACCGCTGCGGGTACTGCACCTTCGCCAAGGCCCCGGCCCGGCTCGAGTCGCCGTACCTCCCACTCGACCAGGTCCTGGCCATCGCCCGCGCCGGCCGCGACGCCGGCTGCCACGAGGCCCTGTTCACGCTGGGCGAGGGACCCGAGGACCGCTACCCCGCCGCCCGGGCCTGGCTCAGCGAGCACGGTTTCACCTCGACTGTGGACTATCTGACCCAGGCCTGCCGCGCCGTCGTCGAAGAGACAGGGCTGCTCCCCCATGCCAACGCCGGTGCCCTCGGCATCGCCGAGCTGACCGCCCTCCGCCAGGTGTCGGCCAGCCAGGGGATGATGATCGAGTCGGTCAATCCCGACCTGGCCGCCCACCGATCGGCACCGGACAAGACACCGGAGCGCCGCCTGGCCACCTTGGAGGCGGCCGGCGAGGCCGCCATCCCGTTCACCACCGGTCTCCTGGTCGGCATCGGCGAGAGCCGGGCGGACCGCCTGGCCACGCTGACCGCCATCGCCGCCAGCCACGCCCGTCATGGCCACGTCCAAGAGGTGATCGTCCAGAACTTCCTGCCCAAGCCGGGCACGTCGATGCACTCGGCTCCCCCGTGCCCGACTGATGAGTTCCTCTGGACCATCGCCGTGGCCCGGCTGGTCCTCCCGGCCGGCATCCATCTCCAGGCTCCTCCCAACCTGTCGGACGACCTCGGCCCCCTGCTCGATTCGGGGATCGACGATTGGGGTGGGGTCTCGCCCGTCACCGCCGATCACGTCAACCCCGAACGGGCGTGGCCTGCTCTGGAGATCCTCCGGGCCGCCACCGAGGCGGCGGGCTACACGCTCGCCCCCCGCCTGACCCTCTATCCCGAATTCGCCAACGACCCGGAGCTTTGGCTGTCCGAGCCCATGCGCTTCCCCGTCCTCGACGCCGCCGACGCCGAGGGCCTGGGCCGTGACCACCCCTGGTGCTCGGGGGGCGAGTTCCCGCCGCCCCAGCTCCTGTCGGTGCCCGGCGCCGTCCGCACCCCCCCGCCGCTGGCCACGTCGCCCACGTCGGGCAGCGCCGTGGGCGACGTGCTGGCCGGGGTGGCCCTGGGCCAGGAGGTGGGTGAGGACGAGATCGTCACCCTGTTCTCGGCCCGAGGGCCCCAAGTGCGGGCCGTGGCCGCAGTGGCCGACTCGATGCGTCGAGACGTCGTGGGTGACCAGGTCACCTTCGTGGCCAACCGCAACATCAACTACACCAACGTGTGCACGTTCAAGTGCCGCTTCTGCGCCTTCTCCAAGGGTCCGCTCTCGCTCAACCTCCGGGGCAAGCCCTACTTGCTCGAGCTCGGCGACATCACCGAGCGGGTGGCCGAGGCCGAGCAGCGCGGGGCCACCGAAGTCTGCCTCCAGGGCGGAATCCACCCCAACTTCGACGGTGACTACTACCTCGAGGTGATCAAGGCCGTCCGGGAGGCTTCGGCCACCATCCACATCCACGGGTTCACCGCCCTCGAGGTGACCGAGGGAGCACGCCGATCCGAGGTGTCCCTGGCCGAGTACCTGACCCTGTTGCGGGACGCCGGACTGAAGACGTTGCCGGGCACCGCGGCCGAGATCCTCGACGACGAGGTCCGCAAGATCCTGTGCCCGGACAAGATCAACACCGAGGAGTGGCTGTACGCCCACCGCACCGCTCACAGCGTCGGCCTCCGCTCCAATGTGACCATCATGTTCGGAGCGGTGGAGCACCCCCGGTCCTGGGCCCGCCACATGGTGCGCACCCGGGCCCTCCAGCACGAGACGGGCGGATTCACCGAATTCGTGCCCCTTCCCTTCGTCCACATGGCCACCCCCATCTACCTCCAGAAGCGGTCGCGGCGCGGACCCACGTTCCGCGAGACCCTCCTCATGCATGCGGTGGGCCGGATCGCCTACCGGGGAGCCATCGACAACATCCAGGTCAGCTGGGTGAAGATGGGCACCGAGGGCGTCCGTCAGCTCCTCGGGGCCGGAGTCAACGATCTGGGCGGCACCCTGATGGACGAGAACATCTCCCGGGCCGCCGGGGCCAGCCACGGCCAGATGATGGACGTGGACAGCTTCCGGGAGCTGCTGGAGCCCCTCGGACGCGAGCTGGTGCAGCGCACCACCCTCTACGGTCGGGTCCCCCAACCGCCGGGCGGGCACCGCGGGTGGGATGCCGACGCCGCCCGGCCCATTGCCGCCTCCCAATGAGGTGATCGACCCGGGGGCGCCCGGCCGTGGCCCCGATCTGCCGGCGGAGGACGCCTTCGAGCGACTGGTGGTGGAGCTGGGCGGTCCGTCGAGCTCGAGGGCCCAGCGCGCCCTGTACCGGTCCATGGTCGCCACGGTCAGGGAACTGGCCCACGAGAACACCGACGTCATCGACCTCAAGATCGCCGATGCCGCGCTGGCCGAGATGTCCGAGGCATTCCGGGTCTTCCGCCCCTTCCGCGACGTCAAGAAGATGACCGTGTTCGGCTCGGCCCGGACGTTGCCCCATGACCCGGTCTACAGCCACACCCGGGAGCTGGCCAGCTCCATGGCCCAGACGGGCTGGATGGTGGTGACCGGAGCGGGACCGGGCATCATGGCCGCGGGGATGGAGGGGGCGGGCCGCGATCAGTCGATCGGCGTGAACATCCGCCTCCCGTTCGAGGGGGGAGCCAATACCTTCATCGCCCAGGATCCCAAGTTGGTGGAGATGCGGTACTTCTTCACCCGGAAGCTCATGTTGATCAAGGAGTCCGACGGCTATGCCGTGCTCCCGGGGGGATTCGGCACCCTGGACGAGGCCTTCGAGCTCCTCACCCTGTTGCAGACGGGTAAGGCCGCCCCCGCTCCCGTCGTGCTGCTCGACATTCCCGGAGGCAACTACTGGAACGAATGGGATCAGTTCCTGGAACGGGCGGTGGCGGCCCGAGGGCTGATCTCTCCCGACGATCGTTCCCTGTTCGTCATCACCGACGACATCGCTCTGGCCACCGAGGAGCTGACCGGCTTCTACCGGAATTACCAATCGATCCGTTGGGTGGGCGATCTCTTGGTCATCCGGATGCTGACCGCCCCCAGTTCCACCGAGCTGGCCGAGCTCAACGAGCGGTTCGGCGACATCGTGGCCAGCGGAGTGATTCGTCACACCAAGCCCCTTCCCCCCGAACGGGCGGGGAACGACCATCTCGACCAGCCTCGACTGGCCTTCCGGTTCGACAAGTTCCACTACGGGCGGCTTCGTCAGCTGATCGACGCCGTCAACCGATTCACCGGAGAGGGCTCTTGAACCGCGAGCAGCGCCTGGTGGCCCTGGCCGACCTCGGGGACCGCGACCCGACGCTGCACGAGCTCATCGAGCGCTACGGTCCGCCACCCCTCCGGCCCCGGGTCCCTGGGGCCCGGCGCTTCCACGCCCTGGCCCAATCGATCCTCTACCAGCAGCTGGCCGGCAAGGCCGCCTCCGCCATTCACCGACGGTTCGTCGCCGCGCTGGACGGGTCGGTCACTGCGGCCAGCGTGCTGGCCGCGCCTCCGGGTCTCCTGTTGTCGTGTGGGCTGAGCCGAGCCAAGGCCGCGGCCATGGAGGACCTGGCCGAGAAGGTCGCGACCGGAGAGGTGAACCTGGACCGGATCGGGCGCCTCTCCGACGAGGCGGTGATCGAGCAGCTGGTCCAGGTGCGGGGCATCGGTCGCTGGACGGCCGAGATGTTCCTGTTGGCCACGCTCGGGCGCCTCGACATCTGGCCCACCGGAGACTATGGGGTGCGAGTGGGCTTTGCCTCCGCTTGGCGCTTACCCGACGTACCCTCACCCAAGGAGCTCGAGGTGCTGGGCGAGCCCTACCGACCGTATCGAAGCCTGGTGGCCTGGTACTGCTGGCGGGCGGCGGAAGACAGGGCCGGGGCCAACGCGCCGGCCGTCGTCGTATCGAAGTGATCGAAGGGAGAGTGGCGTGAAGGACAAGCCCATCCGGCTCGTGCTGGCCGACGTCGACGGGACCCTGGTGACCCAGGCCAAGGAGCTCACCGATGGGGCCATCGCCGCCGTGCACCGACTCCATGATGCCGGCGTCCTCTTCGCCATCACCAGTGGCCGTCCGCCGAGGGGCATGTCCATGCTCATCGAGCCCCTGGACCTGTCCACGCCCGTGTCGGCCTTCAACGGGGGTCTGATCGTGAACCCGGACCTGTCGGTGATCGAGCAGAAGGAGATCGATGTCGCCGTGGTGGCGCCCATGCTCGACCTCTTGGGCTCGTGCCAGCTCGATACGTGGATCTACCGGGGCGCCGACTGGTACGTCCGGGATCCTGACGGTCCCCATGTCGACCGGGAGGCAAAGACGGTGCACTTCGCACCCACCGTGGTCGACAGCTACGACCAGTTGACCACCGATGTGGCCAAGATCGTCGGGGTGAGCGACGACCCCGAGGCCGTGTCGGGCGGCCAAGCGGCGGCGCGCGCCCAGTTCGGGGACCGGGTCTCTGCGGCCAGCTCGCAGCCCTACTACCTCGACGTGACCCACCCCCAGGCCAACAAGGGCGGTGTGGTGACGTTCCTCTCCCACCGGTTCGACCTACCCACCGACCAGATCGCCACGATCGGGGACATGCCCAACGACATGCTCATGTTCGCCCCGTCGGGGTTGAGCATCGCCATGGGCAACGCCTCGAGCGAGGTGCAGGCCTCAGCCGATCGGGTCACCTCGTCCAACGAGGACGAGGGATTCGCCCACGCCGTCGACCGTTTCGTTCTGGGGGACGATTGACGAGTCGGGCCTCGTCGGGCCTGACGAGCGGAGCGGCGCCCGCTCGGCCTGCTCGGCTCGGTCAGGGGCCGTCCTCGAAGGCGAAGCCCGAGGCGGAACCACCCGCTCCGCCCGTTCCGCTGAGCAACGTGGCCGCCTTGTCCACGGCCCGACGGGCCCTGGTGATCCGCTTCTCCTCGGCCACCAGGACGGGGTCGGGCTCCCCTCCGGCCCGAACTGAGTCCGAGGCTTGACGAAGCCGGTCAATGGCCAGGTCGGCCAGCGATTCCGAGATGGCCGACAACCGGTCGGCCACATCGGCCAGATCGTCGCTCACTGTGGCGATGGGGGGATGACCTCGATGACGTCGAGCCTGCCGTCGGCGTGCTGTTTCCGGATGACCTTCTTGTCGAACTTGCCCACGCTGGTCTTGGGGATCTCGTCGACGAACGCCCACCGCTCGGGCAACCACAGCCGGTGCACGCGGTCGGAGAGGAACTCGACCAGCTCGTCCGGCGTGACCTCGGATCCCTCGCATCGGACCACGGCGACCAGTGGTCGTTCGCTCCACTTGGGATCGGGAACGCCGATCACCGCGGCCTCGAACACGCCGGGGTGGGCCATGACCTCGTTCTCGAGCTCGACCGAGGAGATCCACTCGCCACCGGTCTTGATCACGTCCTTGGTGCGATCGCTGATCTGCATGAAGCCCTTGGTATCGAGCGAGCCCACGTCGCCGGTCCGCAGCCACCCGTCGTGGAAACGGTCCTCGCTCGGGTCGCGGTAATACGAGCCGGTAACCCAGGGGCCCCGGACCTCGAACTCCCCCACGGTCGTGCCGTCGTTGGGCAGGACCGATCCGTCGTCGGCGCAGATGCGGATCTCGACGCCGGGCACAATCCGACCTGCCTTGCTGCGCCAATCCAGCTCATCCTCGGGGGTGGCGCTGCGGGGTGGGATGGACAGGGCGCACAGCGGACTGGTCTCGGTCATACCCCAGCCCTGGACCATGTCGATCCCGAACCGCTCCTCGAACTGCTTGATCATCTGCCGGGGCACCGCGGCACCACCGCCCACGATCATCCGGACCGACGACATGTCGACCTCATGGGTCTCGGAGTAGCGCAGCACATCGTTCCAGATGGTGGGCACCCCTGCCGTCAGGGTGGGGTGGAGGGCGGCATTGATGGCGGCCAGCGGCTCGGCTTGCAGGAACTGCTGGGGCATGACCAGGTCGGCCCCGACCATGAAGGCGGCGTACGGCGTACCCCAGGCGTTGGCGTGGAACATCGGCACGATGGTCAGCACCCGGTCCGTCTCCTTGATGCCCATCGACGATGCCGAGGTCACCGCCATCGAGTGCAGGTACGTGGAACGATGGCTGTAGACCACGCCCTTGGGGTTCCCGGTGGTGCCCGAGGTGTAGCACATGGCCGCGGCCTCGCGTTCGTCCAGTTCAGGCCAATCGAACCCGACAGATTCGGCGCCGAGCAGCTCCTCGTAGTCGTGGGTCTCCCCCAGCGGCGAGTCAGCACGGGGATCACCGCCGGCCACGATGAAGTGCTTGACCGTGGTCAGCTGGTCGCGCACCCGGGCCAGGAGGGGGACGAGCATGTCGTCGACGATGATCACCTTGTCCTCGGCGTGATTGATCACGTAGGCCAACTGGTCGGGGAAGAGCCGGACGTTCAGGGTGTGGAGCACGGCGCCCATGGACGGTACGGCCAGGTACACCTCCATGTGGGTCTGGTTGTTCCACAAGAAGGTGCCGACCCGATCGTCACCGGTGACGCCCAGCTTGCGGAGGGCGGCGGCCAGCTGGTCCGTCCGGTCGCCCACCTGGGCGAAGGTCGCCGCGTTGTGCTCGCCCGCCGGGCCGGTGACCGTGAGCACCTGGCTCTCGCCATAGACGGTCCGTCCGTGGCGGAGGATCCCACTGACGAGTAGTGGACCATCTTGCATGGTGCTGAGCACGGCGTACCTCCCTGGACACTGGTCTCACGAGCATATCGATGCCGGTCGGGACAGGCGTTGGCCGCCCTTGCCACCGGGGCCCGGGCGATGGTGTACTACGAGTGCGCCTCGTCGTCTGCCTATTGCGGCGACGGACCGTCGGTCGCCGCTCCTCGTCGAGGACGGCATCTGAGTCGGCCGCTCACACCCTCGTGTGCCGGTGGGAGGGCTGCGCCGTGCGGCCTGCCCACCCCGGATGGTTCGCTGCCCAGGACCACGCCCTATCGCGCTCGGCGCGTTCGCTCGGACGATCGAGTCGAACGGCCCGTCAACCTGGCCCCCGGTTCTCACCCGTGGCCGCCCGGTCGGGCCCTGGTCGTCGACCCGTGTGGCCCGGAGCCCGACCACAAACCAAAAGGAACACTCATGCCCCTGCGCACCGTCGGCGCCATCGGAGGCGGGCTGGTGCTGGTCGTCATGCTCGTGGCTATCGCCGCGGTGGCCGGTCTGGCTTCGCTGGTGGGGCTGGGCTCCACGACGTCGTCCTCCACCATCACACCCTCGGGCCGAGCGCTGGCCGACATCCCACCCGAGTACCTGCAGACCTACCAAGCGGCGGCAGCCACCTGCCCAGGCCTGCCCTGGACCGTGCTGGCCGGCATCGGCGAGGCCGAGACGGGGCAGGGACGGAACACGCAGATCTCCTCGGCCGGCGCCGAGGGGCCCATGCAGTTCGAGCCGGCCACGTTTGCCGAGTACGGCGCGCCGGTGCCCCCCGGGGGGATCAACCCGCCGACCCCCTTCGACCCGGTCGACGCCATCTACGCCGCCACCCGGTTGCTGTGCGCCAACGGGGCCAGAGATGGCGCCAATATCCCCGGCGCCATCTACGCCTACAACCACGACCAGAGCTACGTGACCGAGGTTCTGTCCTACGCCGCGGCCTACGGCGCCCCTGACCCCACCTCGACCCGCTCGGCCGCGGCCACCGCCATCAGCTACGCCGCGCACCAAATCGGCACCCCGTACCTGTGGGGCGGCGAGACCCCGGGGGTCGGCTTCGACTGCTCCGGTCTCACCCAAGGCGCCTACAAGGCGGCCGGCATAGCCATCCCCCGCACCTCCGAGGAGCAGTGGCTGGCACTCCCCCACGTGCCCCTCGACGGCCTCCAGCCCGGCGACCTCGTGTTCTTCAACCCCGGCGAGGACTCCCCCGGCCTCCCGGGCCACGTCGGCATCTACCTCGGCAACGACGAGATGGTCGATGCGCCCTACACCGGGGTCGACGTCAGGATCGACGGCCTGGGCGGCACCCAGCCCTTCGGCGCGGCGCGGCCCGGCGGATGATGATGCTCGGCGGTGACAACCGTCTCCTGGTGCACACGATCGAGGGGTTGGTGAGCTGGGGACGATGAGTTCCGTTGTCGGTCGCCGTCTTCCCTTCAGGAGCGGCCACCCGGCCCCCGGCAGGGAGAGCAAGATGCAGAGCACCGTGGTGCGCTACCAGGCCAAGCCTGAGCGGGCCGAGGAAAACCGGCGACTGGTCGAGGCCGTGTTCGCCCAGCTGGACGAACGGGAGCCCAAGGGCTTCACCTACAAGGTCTTCCAGCTCGATGACGGGGTGAGCTTCGTCCACGTGGTGATCGAGCACGACGTGGATGACCCCGACTCGTTGCAGTCCGTGCCGGCCTTTCAGGCCTTCGTCGCCGATATCGCTGACCGGTGCGATGTCGCGCCGTTGGCCATGGGGGCAACCATGATCGGGAGCTACCGCTGACCGGGCTCAGCACCGCCAACGAGTGGCCCGGGGACCCAGCGCTTCGTCGGTCCCGAATCCGAAGATCAGGTCAGGATCGATCCGGTCCACATGCTCAGCGCAGGGCCAGCTGCCCCGGGGTGAGGGGCGCAGGCAGCTCGGTGGTGCCCATGAGGTAGCGGTCGACCGAGGCGGCGGCCGAACGGCCCTCGGCGATGGCCCACACGATCAGGCTCTGGCCACGGGTCATGTCCCCACACACGAAGACTCCGTCGACGTTGGTCGACCAGGTCGAGTCGGCGGCCACATTGGATCGGCCGTCGACGTCGATACCGAGCTCGGCCACCACGCCGCCCGGCTCGGGGCCCATGAAGCCGAGGGCCAGCAACACGAGCTCGCACTGCAGCTCGAAGGTGGTCTCGGCGATGGGCGTGAACACCGGGCGACCATCGTTGCCCACGGCCACCTCCACCTCCTCGCCCCGCAGTCCGCTCACGTGTCCGGAACCGTCATCCACGAACGCCACCGTGGTCACCCCGAACATCCGCTCGCCGCCCTCCTCGTGGGCCGCGGAAGTGCGGAGGATCAGGGGCCAGGTCGGCCACGGGTTCTCGCCCAGCCGATCCGAGGGGGGCTCGGGCATGATCTCGAGCTGTCGCACCGACAGGGCCCCCTGCCGATGGGCCGTGCCCAGGCAGTCGGCCCCGGTGTCCCCGCCGCCGATGATGACCACGTGCTTGCCGTCGGCCGAAATGGGCGACCGGGCCAGCGCACCCTCTTGGACCCGGTTGGACGGCTTCAGGTAATCCATGGCCGGATGAACACCCTGGAGCTCCCGTCCGATGGCGGGCAGGTCACGGGGGACGGTGGCGCCGCCCGCCAGCACCACGGCATCGAAGTCGTCACGGAGCGACTGGGCCGCGATCACGGTGACATCCTCGGCGGCTGCCCCGGGCACCTCCGGCGCCGGCGCTCCCACCGACACGCCGCACCGGAATTCGACGCCTTCGGCCGACAACTGTCCCAGCCGACGGTCGAGGACCGCCTTTTCCATCTTGAACTCGGGGATGCCGTATCGGAGCAGACCGCCGGGCTTCTCCGCCCGTTCGAAGACGACCACGCCGTGTCCGGCCCGGGCCAGCTGCTGGGCCGCGGCCAGGCCCGAGGGACCCGATCCCACGACGGCCACTCGCTTGCCCGTGGACGTCCCCGCCTTGACCGGTTCGACCCAGCCCTCGGACCAGGCCCGCTCCACGATCTCGTATTCGATCCGCTCGATGGCCACCGGGTCGGAGTTGATACCCAGCACGCACGCACCCTCACAGGGCGCCGGGCACAACCGTCCGGTGAAGTCGGGGAAGTTGTTGGTGGCGTGCAGCCGGTCCATGGCCTCGGACCAGTCGTCCCGGTAGACCAGGTCGTTCCATTCGGGGATCAGGTTGCCCAGCGGGCATCCCTCGTGGCAGAACGGGATGCCGCAGTCCATGCAGCGCGCCCCTTGCTCGCGGGAGGACTCGACCGGGAAGGGCTCGTAGACCTCCTTCCAGTCGCGCAGGCGGACGGGAACGGGACGCCGAGGCGGCAGCTCCCGCCCGAATTTGAGAAAGCCCTTGATGTCACCCATGATCGACGCCCCTCAACCGTGCGGTGCGGCCATGACCGCCTCGTCCACTGACCGGCCCTCGGCCACAGCCAACTCGGTGGCCTCGAGCACCCGCCGGTAGTCCCGGGGCATCACCTTGACAAACGACTCCCACGTCGTCGACCAGTCCAACAGGATGTGGCCGGCCACCTCGGAACCGGTCTCGTCCCGGTGCAAGATGATGCGGTCCTTCAGCCAGATGCGATCGTCGGCCGACAGCGGCTCGAGATCGATCATCTCCGGGTTGTAGAGCCCGTTGAAATCGTCGTCCCGGTCGTAGACGAAGGCCACGCCGCCGGACATGCCGGCACCGAAGTTGCGGCCCGTGGGCCCGAGGACCACCACCCTCCCGCCGGTCATGTACTCGCACCCGTGGTCGCCCACGCCCTCGACCACGGCGATGGCCCCGGAGTTCCGGACGCAGAAGCGCTCCCCCACCTGACCGCGGATGAACACCTCGCCCGACGTTGCGCCGTAGAGGATCACGTTGCCGGCCACGATGTTGTCCTCGGCCACGAAGGGCGAGTCCTCCGGTGGCTGCACGATGATCCGGCCGCCAGAAAGGCCCTTGCCCAGGTAGTCGTTGGTATCGCCGAACAAGCGCATGGTGACGCCCTTGGGCACGAAGGCACCGAAGCTCTGTCCGGCCGAGCCCCGGAAGGTCAGGTCGATCGAGCCCTCGGGCAGGCCGAGGCCGCCGTGGCGCTTGGTGATCTCGTGCCCGAGCAGGGTGCCCACCGTGCGATCGACGTTGGTCACCGCCAGCTCGGCTCGCACCGACCCCTCGAGCTCGATGGCCGGCCGGCACGCCTCCATGAACTGGTGGTCGAGAGCCCGGTCGAGCCCGTGGTCCTGCTCGTGTACCTGGTATCGGACGGCTCCGTCAGGAGCCTCGGGGGCGGCCAGGATCGGAGCCAGATCGAGACCCGAGGCCTTCCAGTGGTCGATGGCCGGGGCTGTCTCCAACAACTCGACCCGCCCGATGGCCTCCTCCAGCGAGCGCAAGCCCAACTGGGCCAAGTATTCACGCACCTCTTCGGCGATGTACTCGAAGAAGGTCTCCACGAACTCGGGCTTGCCCGTGTAGCGCTTGCGCAGCTCGGGGTTCTGGGTGGCGATGCCCACCGGGCAGGTGTCGAGGTGGCAGACCCGCATCATGATGCAGCCCGACACGACCAGGGGGGCGGTGGCGAAGCCGAACTCCTCGCCGCCCAAAAGGGCGCCGACCAGCACATCCCAACCCGTTTTCATCTGGCCGTCGACCTGGACGACGATGCGGTCGCGTAGGCCGTTGGCCATCAGGGTCTGCTGTGTCTCGGCCAGGCCCAGCTCCCAAGGAATGCCGGCGTGCTTCAGCGAGGTCATGGGGGCGGCGCCGGTCCCACCGTCGTGGCCGGAGATGAGCACGACATCGGAGTGGGCCTTGGCCACCCCGGCAGCCACCGTGCCCACGCCCACCTCGGCCACCAGCTTCACGTGGATCCGCGCCTCGGGGTTGGCCGACTTCAGGTCGTGGATGAGCTGGGCGATGTCCTCGATGGAATAGATGTCGTGGTGGGGCGGTGGCGAGATGAGCCCCACCCCCGGGGTGGTGGATCGGGTCTTGGCGATCCAGGGGTAGACCTTGGATCCGGCCAGTTCGCCCCCTTCACCCGGCTTGGCCCCCTGGGCGATCTTGATCTGGATGTCGTCCGAGTTGACCAGGTACTCGCTGGTCACCCCGAACCGGCCCGAGGCCACC
>Ga0210400_10004304_pt1 | contig 12358 bp, 8 predicted proteins | sample IncBWH26MmetaG_FD_155456 | JGI IMG/M metagenome (GOLD analysis project Ga0210400, IMG submission 155456) | Forest soil microbial communities from Barre Woods Harvard Forest LTER site, Petersham, Massachusetts, United States - Inc-BW-H-26-M | ecosystem: Environmental > Terrestrial > Soil >...
ACGAGGCGATTGTTTCAGAGCAGGGGATCACGTGGGCCGGGGCATCGCACGCCTTGGTAGAACAGGCGCGGGCAGCGGATTCAAACAAGGGGAAGTACGGCCACGTGCTGGTGGTTGGCGGTTCGGTGGGGAAGTCAGGCGCGCCGGCGATGACCTCGATGTCGGCGTTGCGAGCGGGCGCGGGGCTGGTAACGGCTGCGGTGCCGAGTTCGATTGTGGCGCAGGTTTCGGGCTTTGCGCCGGAGTTGATGACACGGCCGATGATGGCGAGTCCCACAGGCGAGTTGGCGAGCAAGGGAATCACGGCGCAGCAATTCGAAAAATTAATTGACCGTAAAACGGTGATCGCGGTGGGGCCGGGACTGGGCGAGGGACCTGGAACGGAAATCCTGCTGGAAGCCCTGCTTTCGGATACGAAGCTGCCGGCGGTGATCGATGCGGATGGATTGAACACGCTGGCGGCAAATCCGTTTCTGATGGAGAAGATGACGGAAGTTGCAAAGGCGGGGCGGACGGTGGTTCTGACGCCGCACCCTGGTGAAATGGCTCGGCTGGCGGGAAAAAACGTGGCGGAGATACAGGCAAACCGCCTGGAAGCAGCAAGGAATTTTGTCCGCGAAACCGGAGTGACCCTGGTGCTGAAGGGATCGCGTACGCTGATCGCACATCCTGACGGACGCGTGGCGGTGAATACTTCAGGGAATCCGGGAATGGCGAAGGGCGGCAGCGGCGATGTGCTGACAGGCGTGATTGCAGCGATGCTGGCGCAGTTCAAGGACGATGTTGCGAGTGCGGTCGAGGTGGCGGTTTATCTGCACGGACTGGCCGCGGATCTTGCGGTACGAGATATGGATGAGCACACACTTCTGGCCACCGACAGCCTGCAATATTACTCGCGTGCCTTTCGTTATCGGCCTTTACGCTTTTCGAAAGGCCACCAAAGAGGGTATGTTTGGTTGCAGGGACTGCCTGCCGCAGGTAAGCTGGGCATGCACTCCTCAGAGGCAGAATGAGCAAGGAAGCCCCAGTCGCCGAAGGACGGATTCACGAATTTGTAACAAAGAGCGGCGCCGACACGGTGGAAGTGGGGCGCAAGCTGGTGAATTTGCTTGCACCGCCGCAGTTGCTGATTCTTCGCGGAGAGCTGGGCACGGGCAAGACGACACTGGTGAAGGGCATCGCACAGGCGCTGGACGCCGCCGAACCCGACGAGGTTACGAGTCCCACCTTTACGCTGCTGCATGAGTATGACGGCACGCGCGAAGGGAAGCCAGTGAAGTTGTTCCACCTGGATGTGTACAGGCTGGAAGGCGAGCGGCAACTGGAGACGCTGGGGCTGGACGAGTTGCTGACGCCAGATGCGCTGGTGCTAGTGGAGTGGGGCGAAAAGTTCAAAAGCATCCGCAAAAAAGCGACGGGAGAGATTGCGATTGCCTCGGCTGGTGGCGACGCACGAAAGATTTCGGTGACGCTGAAGGAATAGCTGCGACGAACGGCGCGATCAAGCGACGAAGCGCTTCTAAAACGCGGGGCGATGGTCAAGGAGATCGAATCATGCGGCTGACTTTCGTGAGTTGCATTCTGCCACTGGCCTTTGTCTCGACGATGTCGCTTGGACAACCGGCAAAGCCGCCATCGACACAGCAATCCACGCAGCAAAGCGCGGTGAAAGATTCGGCAGTCCCGGGCGCACAAACGAGGGTTGCACAGACCAGGAAGACACATCATCGGGCAACGCCGAAGCGGTATTCGAAGGCAGGCCGCGGAGGTAAGCGGGCTGCTTACCGGCCTGAGTACACCCAAAATTCAGTTGAAGTGATCAACGGGGCGTCAACGAAGAAGGTCGTCTTCCAGTCCGACAAGACTGTGCCCGCGGGCGGATCCGCGAAGGATGCGCCTGCGCCTTTGAAGGTCGAGGTCATGAACGGGACTTCAGCGGACACGCAGTATTTCTACGCAGGAAACGGGCAGGCACAGGCCCCACATGCCTCGACGGAAAAGCGTCCGGTGGTGATTGGGATTCAATCGGCCGACACGCACGTCGCAGGCGGCAACAAGCATCCTGTGGTTACCGGCGTTACGACGGCGGAGTCGGGCGATGCGAAGAGCGCGAGCATCGGCGGACCTAAGCTGGCCACTGGACTTGCTCCGCAGCCGAAACGACCGGACTATCAGCCGGAGACACACTGATCCACTGGTTCCTCTTTCTATGCGATCGGATGTTCGAGATGCGTGTTGCGGATCGTGCGACGCGCCAGCTGCGGTGCTGTCGCGGCAGGTGGCCTGGCTGCAGTGGATCACGCTCACCTGGATGGCGCTGGAGTGCGGTGCTTCGTTGTGGGCAGCCGCGCAGGCGCATAGCGCGGCGTTGCTGGCCTTCGGAGCAGACAGCCTGGTAGAGATGCTGTCGGCCACGGTAGTGCTGCTGCAATTTGTTCCGCGATTCCCTTTGAAGAAAGAGCGTGCAGACAAAGCGGCGGCGGCGTTGTTATTTCTGCTGGTGGCGGTGATAGTGAGCATCGCATGGGTGGGACGCGCGCGGCCGATGGAGACAAGTTGCATGGGGATCGCCGTTACGGCGCTGGCGCTGATGGTGATGCCGATGCTGGCGTGGATGAAGCGGAGACAGGCGCGGCTAATGAACAATCGCGCGCTGGCTGCGGATGCGACGCAATCTGCGACATGCGCTTACCTGGCGGGCGTTACGTTGCTGGGATTAGCGATCTACGCAGTATGGCGAGTTCGCTGGGTCGATACAGTGGCGGCCCTGGTCGCGGTGCCATTGCTGATTGTAGAGGGAAGGCGCGCATGGCGGGGCGAAGGCTGCAGATGCATTTGAATGCGATATTTCGGGAGGCACCGGGGAGTCGGGCTGTAAGATGTTGGCTATCCTGCAGTAACTTTCCGGAGGGTCCTGATGCGTGCGTTACGCCTGTCTTTGTTGGTTTGCGTTGCTCTTTTTCTGACTGCAATTGGAGCGGTTTTTGAACCGGCCGGAGCACGCGCGGCTACGAAGCCGCACATCTACCAGCATCCAGCCTTGAGCAGGGATCTGATTGCGTTTGGCTATGCGGGTGATTTGTGGACGGTGCCGCGCGCTGGCGGCGTGGCAACGCGCCTCACGACGGGTGTGGGCATCGAAACAGAGCCGATTTTTTCGCCGGACGGCAAAACGATTGCGTTCACAGGCGACTACGACGGGAACACCGATGTGTTCACGATTGCGGCGACGGGCGGCGTGCCGTTTCGGGTGACGTATCATCCGGCGGCAGACTTTGCGGTGGCCTGGACGCCCGATGGGAAGAACATTGTGTTCCGGTCGACGCGGATTTCGCAGAGTCGGTACACGCAGTTGTACAGCGTTCCGGCGACGGGCGGGATTGCCAAGCCGCTGCCGTTGCCGATGGCGTACCAGGGGCAGTTTTCGCCGGACGGCAAGGAGATTGCTTACTCGCCGCTGCCGCCGGCGTATGGCTTTGACTACATGACGTACGTGGCGTGGGGCAATTATCACGGCGGGCGTGCGAGCACGATCTGGATCACGACGCTGCCGGGGTTGGAGTCGGTGGAGATTCCGCACGAGGTGGCATCGGATTTTTCGCCGGTGTATGCAGACGGGAAAGTCTACTTCCTTTCTGCGCGCAAGGGTAAGGCGACGATTTACAAGTACGATCCGGCGGCGAAGACGGTGACGCAGGCGCTCGCCAACGATGGGCCGGATATTCGCTCGCTGCATGGGGAGGGCGACACGCTCGTATACGACCGGCTGGGCGAGATTTATCTTTACGACACAAAGGCCGGGACCAGCAAGCTGGTGCCGATCGAGATTGACGCGGATCTGCCGGAGGTACGGGCTCGAATTGACAGCGTCGGTGACGAACTGGAGAATGCTTCGATTTCGCCGACCGGTGTTCGCGCGGTAATTGAGGCGCATGGAGACATCTTCACGGTGGCCGTGAAACATGGGCCGACGCGCGATATCACGAATACGCCAGGCGTGATGGAGCGTGAGCCGGCGTGGTCGCCGGATGGGCAATCGATTGCATATTTCTCGGATGAGTCGGGAATGTATGCGTTGCACGTAGCGCCACAGACGGGGAGCGCGGTGGCGGGAGCGGCGGCAGTGAAGAAGTTCGCGGTGGGTCCGGAGCCGGCTTATTATTTCGGGCCAAAGTGGTCGCCGGATTCGAAGAAGGTAGCGTTCTATGACAACCGGCTGAACACGTACATGGTCGATACGACGACGGGCAAAGTTACGACAGTCAACGACAAGAACGTATATGGCGGGTTCTCTAGCGGGACATTTTCTTTTGCGTGGTCGCCGGATTCGAAGTGGATCGCCTATCCGCGGTCGATGGCGAATCATTTGCACGCGATCTTTTTGTATTCGGTAGATTCGGGGCAATCGACGCAGGTGACGAGCGCGATGGGCGATTCGCGCGAGCCGGAGTTTGATCGCGACGGGAAATTTCTTTACTTCATCACGAGCACGAATGAGGGCGCGACTTCGGACGGGCTCGACATGACGAGCGATCTCTACCAGGTTACGTCGAACATATACGCGGTGACGCTAGCGGCGGAAACGGCGTCGCCGATTGCGCCGGAACTGGAGGATGAGAAGGCTCCCACCGGGGAGAAGGCTTCGTCGGAGGAAAAGGCGGAGGGCAAGAAACCCGAGGGCGGCGACAAGGGCACTGATGCGAAGGAAGGCAGCGGCGACGAGAAGGCGCATGCGAAGCCCGCGCCGAAGCCGGTGAAGGTGGACCTTGAGGGAATCGAAACGCGCATTGTGGCGATGCCGCTGCCGGCGAGTGTGTACACCGGCGTGACAGCGGGGCTGAAGGGCAGTTTGTACTTTACCGAGATTGCGGCGTCAAGCCGTTTTGGCGATCGCGGAGCGACGTTGAGCCGCTGGACCCCGGAAGAGCGCAAGACTGAGAAATTGGCGGAGCATGTCGAGGCGTTCGAGATTTCGGCTAATGGCGAGAAGATGCTGCTGGCTCTGGGGCATCCGCGGCCGGAGGGTGGAGAGATGCCGCCAGGCGGTGGCAAGCCAACGTGGGTGATTGTGCCGGCGAATGCTCCGGTGAAGGCGGGTGAAGGCACGCTGTCGTTTGCGGATGTGAAGATGCGGGTTGAGCCGCATGCTGAATGGGCGCAGATGTATCGCGAGGTGTGGCGAATCGAGCGCGCGTTTTTCTATGATTCGAATTTCCACGGAACGAACACGGTTGCGGACGAGAAGAAGTACGAGCCATACGTGGAGTCGATCGCGTCGCGCGCGGATTTGAATTACATCTTCCAGGAGATGCTGAGCGCGTTTTCCGTGGGACACCTGCGCGGGAATGGTGGGCAGATTCCGGATGCGAAGCATGTGCCGGGCGGGCTGCTGGGCGCAGACTACGAGATCAAGAACAATCGCTACTGCATCGCGAAGATTTATACGGGCGGGGATTTCAATCCGCGGGAGAAAGCTCCGCTGGCGCAACCGGGATTGAACGTGAAGGTGGGCGATTGCATTCTCGATATCAACGGGCAGGAACTTACGACAGATGTCGATATCCAGGAGCCGCTAGAAGGAACTGCGGGCAAGGTGATCAGCTTGCGGATCGCGGGTGAGGATGGAAAAAATCCGCGAGACATTTCGGTGACGCCGATTGCGAGTGAAGCGGCGATGCGCAATGTCGACTGGATCGAGGGTAATCAGAAGAAGGTGGATCAGCTTTCGGGCGGCAAACTGGCGTATGTCTATTTGCCGGACACGGGTGAGGGCGGGTTCACGAATTTCAATCGCTATTACTTTGCGCAGACTGAAAAGCAAGGTGCCGTGATTGATGAGCGCTTCAACGGTGGCGGGCAGGTGGCCGATTACTTCATTGAAGTGCTGGGGCGCCACATCGAGTCGTACTGGGCACCGCGATACGGCAAAATCGAGCACACCCCGAACGCAGGTGTGTATGGGCCGAAGGTGATGATCGCGAACGAATTTTCGGGGTCGGGTGGCGATGCGTTGCCGTGGTTGTTCAAGCAGGCGAAACTTGGGCCACTGATAGGGAAGAGGACCTGGGGCGGGCTGGTGGGCATCGGGCCGATCCCGGTGCTGATGGATGGTGGACACGTGACGTCGCCGAGTGTGGCGTTCTTCTCGCCGAAGGGTGAGTGGGATGTGGAGAATCATGGCGTCGATCCGGATTACGTGGTGGAGCAGGATCCGAAGGCGGTGAGCGAGGGGCACGATCCTCAACTGGAGAAGGCGGTTTCGCTGGCGCTGGAGGAATTGGGCAAGTCGACGCAGCCGGAGGTGCACAAGCCGTCTTATCCGAATTATCACAAGTAAGTTCGGATGGGGATTCGTGGTCTCCCATTCATGGGACTGAAAGACGTCCCATGAATGGGGCACAGTGACTTCACTTATTAAATTGAAAGACTCCAGGTCTCAGAATCGAGACCTCGGGCGCCCACTTCCTCAGTTGCAGACATCTCTTTGTTGAAGTCATATCTTACCGATGATGAGAATTCCTTTCGAACAAGTTCAGGGTCGGCTTGCAGAGGTTTTGCGCGGGCTGGGGTTTAGCGAGGTGCGGGCGGAGTTGTGTGCGCGGCTGTTTGCGGAAACCACTTGCGACGGGGTCTATTCGCACGGCGTGAACAGGTTCGCGCGCTTTGTGACGATGGTGAGGTATGGGGGCGTGGATCCAGTTGCGGAGCCGAGTGTGGTGGCGCAGTTTGGGGCGATGGAACGCTGGGATGGGCGGCGGGGCGCGGGAAATCTGAACGCCCATGCGGCGATGGGGCGGGCGATTGCGATCAGCCGGGAACACGGGATCGGCTGCGTGGCGATGGCGAATACGAATCACTGGATGCGCGGTGGGACGAACGGATGGCAGGCGGCCGAAGCGGGAGTGATTGGCATGTGCTGGACGAACACGATGCCAAATGTGCCGCCGTGGGGTGGTGTCGAGCCGGGGATAGGGAACAATCCGCTGGTGATGGCGGTGCCGCGTGCGAAGGGGCACGTGGTGCTGGATATGGCGATGTCACAGTTTTCATACGGGGCGCTGGAGAGCTATCGCAAGCGCGGGGAGTTGCTGCCGGTTGAGGGTGGATTTGACGCCGAGGGAAAGCTGACGCGTGATCCGGGGGCGATTGAGAAGTCGCAGCGGCTGTTGCCGGTTGGGTTCTGGAAGGGATCGGGACTGGCTGTTGTTCTAGATTTGGTGGCGGCGATGACTTCGCTCGGAAATGCTACGCGCGCGATTGCGAATGATCCGCTCCGCGAGACGGGGCTGTCACAGATGTTTGTGGCGTTCGATCCGCAGGCGCTGGGAGGTGCGACGCGGATGGAGCAGATTGCGGATGAGGTCGTGGAGTCATTGCATCTTTCGCGGCCGGCGGAGGAAGGGAAGCCAGTGCGCTACCCGGGGGAGAATACGTTGAGGCTGCGGGAAGAGAATCGCAGGCTCGGTTTGCCGGTGGAGCAGGCGGTGTGGGACGAGATTCTGCGGATGCGACGATAGGTTGGACCTATAGCGCATCCACAATTCATGTAGCCATTCCCGGCATCGATCAAAGGTGGCTTTTTCTTGATGAAAAAGCCACTGGCTTCGCGGCTTCGGAATACGGCAATCAAGTGGTGGCAGCCAGCGGAGTTGATCGGCATCAGCGAGCGGCGGATGCGACGATGGCGGAAGCGCTATGAGGAGCAACGCTACCAGGGCTTGCTGGAACCGGCGACGGCGGAAGCCAAACCGCCGGCGAGTGGCGAAAGAGCAGGCAGAAGAGGCCAGTGGCGGAGTTCAGAGCTTAGTTTGGTGCTGTAGTGCGAATCGCAACAGCGCATTTGCACCTTCGATCTCAAGCTTTCTACATATGTTGGTCCGATGGTTTTCTACCGTCCGGTAGTGGATATTAAGCTCCTGGCCAATCTCCTTGCTCGACTTGCCTTGTGCGATGAGCTTCATAATGTTGCGTTCTGATACAGTGAGGGCGTCCATCGGGCTAACGTCAGCGGTGGCTTTGGGGGTCGTACGTCTCTTTACCAGCAGATGCGTCATGCCCTGGCTGACATACATCTGGCCGGCGCTAACAGCGCGTAAGCCCGCAACGATCTCTTCGGAGGCGCCGTCCTTGAGCAGATAGCCCTTTCCCCCGCAAGCGATGGCGGTGTCGAAGAAGTCGGGATCTGTGTGCAACGTCAGAAAGACAATCTTTGTCGTCATCCCCAGCTTTTGGAGTTCACGAGCAACTGCGAACCCATCCATCTTCGGGATATCCACGTCAAGGACGGCGATATCGGGCGAGAGGCGCCGAATGAGTTGGAGGGCCGCCTCACCGTCACCAGCTTCACCGACGATCTCGATTCCATCGTGCTCTTCAATGCTCGACCGAAGACCCCTGCGAACGATAGGGTGGTCATCTACGAGAAGGACTCGGATTGCATTGTTCACGATCACCTACCCGATATGAATTTCGACAGTCACTTCAGTACCATAGCCGACTCTGGAACTCACTTTGAAAACACCCCCAAGTGAGTGTGCGCGTTCCACCATGCCGGACAGGCCAAAACCATGGCGACCCGTTTGCCGATCAGGTTCCTGAGAGATGAACCCCTTGCCGTTGTCATGAACCGTCAAGACTACGAGCTTATCCGTGCGGTCGATGCGAACATCGACCTGAGTCGCATTTGCATGTTTCATCACGTTGGTCAGGGATTCCTGCACAATTCTGTAGAAATTGATGCGCAAATCTTCCGGAAAGACGTCGTCAACATTATCAAGTTTCGATTGAATAGCGATACCGGATGATTCGGAGACGGATCGAATCACTCCGGCAAGTGCCTTCGTCAGTCCAAGCCTATCGAGCTGAGATGGACGAAGATTGTAGGAAATGTCCCTCGTTTCCTTGATCGCTGCGAGTGTCTCTGCACTGATTTCTTCGAGGATCCGGGATTGTTCCTGACCAGAATCCGCCGCCGGTCGGTGACGGGCAGCGTTACGCGCGAGATTATTGATGATTACGAGCCGCTGCCCTATGCTGTCATGCAGTTCGGCAGCGACACGTTTTCTCTCGCGCTCCTGCGATGCCATCAACTCCTGAGAGAAAGCCTGTTGAGCTGCTCTCTCGGCATCGATTTGAGAGATCCTTAATCGCCACGCGATCATTACAAAACACAACAGGATCATCATTATGACGGCAGAAAACCACCCTGTCTTATAAAAGGGAGCCAGCACACTGATATCGATTGTTTTATCTTCCGAATTCCAAAGCCCGGTGCTGTTGCCGGCAATTACGTGGAATTTGTAGGCGCCCGGGGGGATGTGCGAATAGTAGGCCGTGCGTCTGCTTCCCGCGTCGATCCAGTTGGAATCCAGGCCCTCGAGCTTATACCGAAACCGAACCTGTTCAGGCTTAACGAAGCTGGGAGCGGTGTATTCAATTTCGAGATTCTCATCCGCCGGTTGCATCGTCAACGGCGCCTTGGTCGACACCCCCTGAAGATCGATATACGCACTTTCAATCAGAACCGCAGGCGGTGCGGGGTCCTGCGCGATGATATTCGGATCGATAGCTGCCACTCCATCCTGTGTGGGGAACAGCAATTTCCCGTCCCGCGTTTTTACACCGGCCGGCCACAACCCGCCATTACATTCTTCATTGATCATTCCGTCGGCACGGCCATATGAGGTGGAAGCAATCGTACGCCGCTTTCCGTCTGCAAAGTCGTTCAACTCCTGTTTATTGACACGATAAATACCCTGGTTCGAACTCATCCACAGATTCCCGTTGGGTGTCTCCAATATTTGAAACACGCCGTTGCTGAAGAGCCCATCGCGTTTTCGATATCGAGTGAGATGAGTCCCCTGCAGACGTCCAAGTCCGTTATCGTACGTCCCAATCCAAAGCGTTTGATCGCTGTCTTCATAGAGCGATCGGATGTTATTGCTGGGCAATCCATCCGCTTCGGTTAAATGACTGAAGTGCCCATCGTGAAGACGGCTGAGTCCTCCATAGCCGCCGAACCATAGATCTCCCGAGGCGCTCTCGATGATGACTCGGATATCGGATGATGCCAGGCCATCATGCGGAGTCAGGAAGTCAGTAACACCATTTTTGAAGCGCCACAATCCCCGATCAGAGCCAAACCACAATGTTCCCTGGCGATCCTGCAAGATAGCCTGAACTACGGTTCCTTCTGGCAGAGCGGGAGACGAAGGTCTTTGGAGATGCCCGTTGCTGAGGACAGCAAGGCCACCGTGTGTTCCTATCCAAAGCCGCTCTTGAGAGTCTTCGGCAAGCGCCGTCACAAGTTGGGAAGGAAGGCCGTCAGCAACGCCGTAGTTTTTGAATTGTCCGTTGTATAGACGACTAAGCCCCTGCGCCCAGGCTCCGATCCAGATGGCTCCTAGATGATCTTCGAAGATCGGATACACACCGAGCGCAAGCGATTTGTGGTTCATTGCGTAAATCGCGACTGTCTGCTTTTGCAGTCGATACAGTCCTTGTCCTTCTGTGCCGAGCCATAGATTCTGTTGCTTGTCTTGAAACATCCGGGAACATAGAAGCGCCGTGACTTTTCCTCCAGATAGATAATCGACAAAGCGATCGAGACGAGCACGGATGTGAACACTCCACAGGTGGCCGTTGGAGCCGGGATACGAAATCTTTGCGGGGTGAGTGACATGCGCAAACTGGCTACCGTCTGTTCCCGTTGTGATGGTTGCCTGCTTGCCGTCAAGGGTCTCTATCCAGAGGGTTCCGGCGGGGTCGCGCGCAATGCCCCATATGGAAGCGCCAGAAAGCCACGGTGGCAAATTGTACTTGGAAAAATGACCTGCCAGAAAAACATACAAGTAGTTGGCGTCGCTTCCCCAGAAGCCCTCCGACTCCCAACGGAGTGGAATGTAGCTGATCTTTGATCCCTTCGGCGTAACATCGAAAAAGCGGCCCGCGTTTTCGTCCCATTGTTGGATCGTGCGATCGGAAAGAACCCAGAGATGTCCCTCCGAATCAGACGCCAGTGCTCGAGCCGTACCACTGGCCAGCCCCAGTTCAGATCCAAAGGTGTGAAACTGACCTTGATGATAGCGAGTGAGTTGGCCGCCCTCGGCAGTCAGCCACAGATCACCGGCGCGATCCTCACACATAAAACTGAAGCGGTTGGAACCAATGCCCGGCGTGTTGCTCTTATCGAATACGGTAACGCGCACGCCGTCGAACCGAGCCAAGCCATTGAAGGTTGCCAGCCAGAGATAACCATCCGGAGTTTGCGCGATCGCGCGCACGATGTTCTGCGGCAGCCCGTTCTCTGTCGTCCAAACGTCGAATCGATACTGAGCGTTAAGCAGAGCCGCGCTGTAGATCGCCGCAAACAGGTATACGAGACACCGACGCGCCGTTATGAAGCGAGGGCATTGCCGGTTTCTCTGTCCAGAGTTGGCTCGTAACATTTGCTCGGCGGCGGGGAATCGATGAGAGCTTAATCGTTTCGCACGCGGGAACGTTTGGGTGCGATCTTCTCGCCCGTGTGGAACTACACGGATGCCAGTGTAGAATCTCACAGATTTTCGCGTGGCAAACTCAATTCTTTCCAAAGTGATGCGCTCGTGTGCCCAATGTGGCCGATCAATATTCGGCCCTGAGCGGCAATAGCGCCGATCCACACACCTGTGTGGAACCACACGACCCCTCATGTAACACCGCACAGCCGCTCGTGTAGCGACCTCTATTCTTTTGTGCGCCTAACTCTCCTAAGCTGGTTTTCGAACAGCACACCTTTGAATTTGCTGGATGAAAAGGGGGTGCACATCAAGTTCCACAAGGTGGCTTTATGACAACGAAACTCATGCAACAGGTCCTCCTGAAGGGGATATTCCTGGCGCTGATCTCAGGCGCACCGCTGGAGGTAGCCGGGGCTTTCCAAACCACGACTCCGACGCAGGGCGCGCCGCAAGCGCCGCCGGCAGCCAATGCAGCTGCGATTAATCCGCCTGCTGCGGCACCGATGACCGCTGATCAGCTTAATGCACTGGTAGCTCCAATCGCGCTTTATCCCGATGCGTTGGTAGCCCAGGTGCTGGGTGCTGCAACCTTTCCTGACCAGGTAGCCTTTGCCGATGACTGGCTCGCGCAAAACAAGAGCCTTACCGGAACCGCTTTGACGCAGGCGGTCAACCAGCAGCCATGGGATACGAGCGTGAAGGCGTTGACGCAGTTTCCCAGCGTGCTCGATGAGCTGGCGAAGAATCTTGCCTGGACTTCCAGCCTGGGACAGGCCTTCGACAATCAGCAGGCGGACGTAACGGCAGCGGTGCAGACCATGCGCGCACAGGCGCAGGCCGCGGGAAATCTCAAGTCGACT
>Ga0210400_10004305_pt1 | contig 12356 bp, 9 predicted proteins | sample IncBWH26MmetaG_FD_155456 | JGI IMG/M metagenome (GOLD analysis project Ga0210400, IMG submission 155456) | Forest soil microbial communities from Barre Woods Harvard Forest LTER site, Petersham, Massachusetts, United States - Inc-BW-H-26-M | ecosystem: Environmental > Terrestrial > Soil >...
ATGCGATCCGGTACAGGGATAGCGCAGCGCGTATCAGCCACCGGGCCGCGCCTTGTGCGGACCGCTGGCCAGCCAACCCGCGCGCCGGGCGTGGCGGCCGGGCTATTCGTGTGGCCTCACAAGGACGGGCTGGACAGCGACGCGCGGGCAAATTTCTTGAGCCCCACCGGCTTGCCGAACAGGTATCCCTGGACCCGGTCGAAACCGATCTCGTTCGCCGCGGCGAAGTCAGCGCGGGTTTCCACGCCCTCGGCAACGACACTGGCCCCGTACTCTCTCGCCAGTTCGATGATGCGGCTGCACACCGTGCGCTTGAGCCGGTCATGGGAGCAGCCGGTGACGAACTGCCGGTCGACCTTCAGTTCGGCGAAGGGAAAGTTTTCCAGCCCCATCAGCGCCGGCCAGTCGGTGCCAAGATTGTCGATCGAGACCGCGATATTCTTGAGCCGTATTTCCTTCGCGACGTCTATCAGGATGTCCATGTTTTGAATCGCCTCGGTGCTGTCGATCTCGATGAGAAATCCGCCGAACGCCGGATGCGACGGCATGCGCCGGCAGAAATTACGCACCGCTCCGCGGTTTTTGAGAAAGGAGACCGGCAGGTTGATCGAGATGTCGGTGGCGTTTTGCGATCCGACCAGATAGCGCCAATCCTCGATGGCGCGGTCGATGACGAAGTCCGACAAAAGGAGCGAATCCGGATCCTCGTCTTCCGGGATGAAATAGGCCGGCGTCACCACGCCCCAGTTCGGATGCCGCATCCGAACCGATGCCTCGGCGCCGCAGCGCGCAAGTGTACGCGCGTCGACCTTTCCCTGGTACCAGAGCTCGAGCCAGCCGGCGTGCAATGCCTCGCTCGCCCGCACGGCGGGGCTGGCTGCCGGTTCGCTCGGGATCAGCATGGATATCCGCTCCCGCAGCGTATCGGCCGAGAACGGCGTGGTAAGCGGCGGCAGCATGGCAAGGCCATGTTCCTGGCCAACCTGCTGCACTGCCCTGACGAGGATCGATTCGCGCGTGCCGATGGTGAGGATCTTGCCGCTGAACTCCCGGCGAACGAGCCGTTGGAGAACGTGGCCGGCATCGATACCATCGGAGGACACGCCGAGAACAATGATGTCCGGAAGCTGATTCTCGAAGCTGGCCTCGAGTTCGCCCGCGTTTGCGCATTCCATGGTGACGAGGCCGAGATCTTCGATGATCTCGGAGAGGAATGCGCGAAGATGTTTCTTGCCGTCCACGACACACGCTCGAGGCACCACTTTTCGGCGACCAAAAGCGGCGTATCCTGCCCGATTGTCAGCAAATCCCTGTTTTGTCATTCGCTCCCCTCCGTCTGATGCCGAAGGATGCTTTAGCGGCGCGCATGGTTTCAAATATGGAGATTGTTGCCCGCAGGTTTGAATAATTCGAATAACGTTAAAGCGTACATGATGACTAAATTTTTATGCAAAGTTGAACCAACACCAATGGATCGGGCGCTGGCGCCACGCTCGGCCGAACTTTCCGTCAAGGCTCGCCCCACTTTACGAACTTGCGCGCAATGGCGGGCGGAAGATTCAGGCAATGACCCGGGTGCGATGCGTGGCGGGAATGCGGGCGCCTGTCCTGACGTCATGGCGTCCTGGCTGTCTGACATTAGAACGCGACACTACAGCGGCGCGGCGCTCTCGCTCTGTTCGCGCGACAGATTTGAGACCAGCGAGGCCGCCACGATGACAACCGCGATCAATCCGATGATCAGGGTGCAGATGGCGTTGATCTCGGGCTTCACGCCGAGCCGCACCTCCGAATAGATCCGGATCGGCAGCGTCGCCGACCCGGGGCCGGTGGTGAAGCTGGCGATCACCAGATCGTCCAGCGACAGCGTGAAGGCCAGCATCCAGCCCGCCGCGATCGAGGGCGCGATCAGCGGCAGCGTCACGCGCAGAAACGCCCGCGCCGGATCGCAGCCGAGATCCATCGCCGCCTCCTCCAGGCTGCGATCGAGCGCGCCGAGCCGCGACTGCACCACCACGGCGACGAAGCACATGGTCAGCGTGGTGTGGGCGATCGTCACGGTCCAGAAACCGCGCTCGGCATTGATGGCCACGAACAGCAGCAGCAGCGACAGCCCGGTAATCACCTCCGGCATCACCAGCGGCGCATAGAGCATGCCGGAAAACAGCGTGCGGCCGGCGAAGCGTTCGCCGCGCGACAGCGCCACCGCGGCCAGCGTGCCGAGCAGCGTCGCCAATGTCGCGGACGTTGCCGCCACCCGGAAACTCATCAGGGCCGCCTCCAGCATGGCGCGATCGCTGAAAAATTCGGCATACCAGCGTAGCGACCAGCCGCCCCACACCGTCACCAGCCGCGAGGCGTTGAACGAATAGATCACCAGGATCACGATCGGCAGGTACAGAAACGCCAGTCCCAGCGCGAGGGATGCGACGTTGAAGCGCGAGAGTTGGTTCGTCCGGCTCATCGGCGCCCCGGCAATACAGGATGCAAACTTCCATTATGGGTGGGGTTGATCGCCGCGAGTTCGGTACACCCCCTCTCCCATGGGGAGAGGGTCGGGGTGAGGGGGTACGGTCTATCGATGGACCGGATCCCCTCACCCGGATCGCAACAGCGATCCGACCTCTCCCTATGGGAGAGGTGGAAGAAGCACCTTCGTAGCATCACCATCACTGCGCGCCTTCGAGCTGGCGGCGTTGCAGCCGGTCGTACAGCAGCAAGGGCGCCAGCAGCACCATTAGCAGCACCACCGCCGCGGCCGACGCCACCGGCCAGTCCTTGTTGGTGAAGAATTCCAGCCACAGGGTCTGGCCGATCATCAGGGAGTCGGAGCCCGCCAAGAGATCAGGGATCACGAATTCGCCGACGATGGGAATGAAACACAGCAGGACCCCGGCGCCGACGCCCGGCAGCGACAGCGGAAACGTCACCAGCCAGAACGCCTGCCGCGGCGAACTGCCGAGATCGCCGGCCGCCTCCAGCAGCGCCGGCTCGATCCTGGCCAGCGTCGCGTAGAGCGGCAGGATCATGAACGGCAGATAGGAGTAGACGATGCCGAGATACATCGCACTGTCGGTGGAGAGCCACACCACCGGCGTCGAGACCAGATGCAGCGCCAGCAGCACCTGGTTGAGCAGGCCGTCGTGCTGGAGGATGTTGATCCAGGCATAGATGCGAATGAGAAACGAGGTCCAGAACGGCACGATCACCAGCATCATCGCCACGCTCTGCCAGCGCGCCGGCAGCCGCGCCATGCCGTAGGCGATGGGATAGCCGATCAGGAGCAGGATCGAAGTCGAGACCGCTGATACCACCAGGCTGCGCAGATAGGACAGGACATAGAGGTCGTCGGAGACCAGGAGCTTGAAATTATCCAGAGACAGTGCCGACAACGCCGCCTTGATCGCGCCGGCTCCTGCGGCGAGATCGAACAGTGGTGTGTACGGCGGCTGCGCGATCGCGGTCTGCGACAGACTGATCTTCAGCACGAAAACAAACGGCACCAGGAAGAACAATGCCATCCACAGATACGGCGCGATCGCCGCCAGCCGCGCCGGACGCGTGAAGATGCGGCGGCCGCTCATTGCTCCAGCACCACGCAATCGTCCGGGGTGAACCACGCCACCACGCGCTGGCCTGAGCTATAGGCATCGAGATCGAGCCGCGCGGTGTTGGCCATCGACGAGCGCACCACCGCGCCAGAGTCGAGCTTCACCCTATAGGTCGTGAAACCGCCGAGATAACCGACATCGGTCACGATGCCTTCCATCCGGTTGATCGCTTGGGCGTTGACCACATCCGAGGCCGGGCCGCGGCGCGACAGCTTGACCTTTTCGGGGCGGATCGCGACGCAGACATTGGTTTTGGTGACCGGCTGGCGCGGCTGCGCCGCGAAGATGGTTCCGGCATCGCGCGTCGCAACCGCGAGGCGATGGCCTTCATGCCGCTCGACCTGACCCTCGAACAGGTTGACCTCGCCGACGAACTCGGCGATCCAGCGCGACGCCGGTGCCTCGTAGAGTTCGCGCGGAGTCGCGACCTGTTCGAGACGGCCGGCATCCATCACGCCGATCCGGCTCGCCACCGTCATCGCCTCTTCCTGATCATGGGTGACGATGATGAAGGTCATGCCGAGGCGCCGCTGCAATTCCATCAGTTCGAGCTGGGTGCTTTCGCGCAGCTTCTTGTCCAGCGCCGCCAGCGGTTCGTCGAGCAGCAAAACCCGGGGACTCCGCGCCAGCGAGCGGGCCAGCGCCACGCGCTGCTTCTGGCCGCCGGAGAGCTGGTCGGGCTTGCGCTTCTCCAGGCCCTCGAGCTTGACCAGCGCCACCATCTCGGCAACGCGGGTAGCGATCTGGGCCCTCGGCATGCCGGCGCGCTTCAATCCGAACGCGATATTGTCGCGCACGCTGAGATGGGGAAACAGCGCGTAGTTCTGGAACATCATGTTGACCGGGCGCTGGTGCGGCAGCAGCTGCGCGATGTCCTTGCCGTCCAGCAGGATGCGGCCCTGGTCCGGCGTCTCGAAACCGGCCAGCATCCGCAGCAGCGTGGTCTTGCCGCAGCCGCTGGGGCCGAGCAGCGCGAAAAACTCGCCGGCGCGGATATCGAGCGACAGCCGGTCCACCGCCCGGAAGCCGCCGAACTTCTTCACCACCGCATCGATGCGCAGCAGCGGCGCATCGGCCGCGACCGCGGCCTGCGGTTCGGGTGCTGGCGAATCCGCCTCCGTTGCGATTTTCGCTGCTTCCACGCTCATGACCCCCGCCAGCCCCATCGCCGCCGCAAGCTAGCGGCGGAACAGCCCCGGCTCAACCGCGGTGCGGCGCTCGTCGGCATTATTCTCGATCCCTCACCGCGCGGTCGCCATGAATGCCGCCAGCGCGTCGCGTTCGGCTGGCAGCATGGTCAGGCCGAGTTTCGAGCGCCGCCACAGAATGTCGTCGGGAAAACGCGCCCATTCCCTGGCCATGAGATAGCGCACCTCCACGCCGGTCAGTTCCGGGCCGAAGGCGGGACCGAGATCGGCCTTCTCCCTGGCGTCGCCGAGCACCGCCGGAAGGCGCGAGCCATAGGCTTCGACCAGGCGCCGGGCATGGTCTTCGCCGAGAAAGCGCCAGCGCTCGCGCGCGAGATCGACCTGCGCGTCGAACCGCTCCCACGCGAAATCGCCGCCCGGCACCGGCGCGCCGGCGGTCCAGCGCGGCGACATCGGGTAGAACGGCGTGAGCCGCGAGACCGCCCACTCCGCGCGCCGCCGCGAGGTCGTGACCTCGCCGCCGAAGATCGTCAGCAGTGGCGCCTTGCTACGCCCCGCATCGAAGGCCATCCCGCCCTCGCCTGCGGGGCGCGTGCCGACAGGGCCCATGACCGTATTGACGCCGCAGACGGTTCTGATCACGTCCGATGGATCGATGCGCTCGCGAAAATACCGGTTGGCGGCGTCGCAGAGATAGGCGACATCGTCCGCCGCCGCCGACACCACGGCGGGATCGCCCTTGAACGGTTTCGCAACCGTGCCGATCAGCGTGAAGTCGCGCTGGTAGGGGCTGGCGAAGATCAACCGCCGGTCGCTGTTCTGGAACACATAGACGTTATCGGTATCGAACAGGCGCCTGACGACGATTTGGCTGATCTGGGTGACGGCGGTGCGGGGCGGCGGCATGCGCAGGATGGTTTCGGCGACCGATGCGATCCAGGCACCGGCCGCGTTGGCCAGCGCCCTCGCGGTGATCACCTGCCGACGGCCGCGATCGATCACCACCAGCCGCCAAGTGTCGAGCCGGTCGGCGCGAACGCAGCGCGCGCCGGTTCGGATATCGGCACCCCGCTCGGCGGCGTCGAGCGCATTGGCGATCACCAGGCGCGAATCGTCCACCATGCAGTTGGAATATTCGAATGCGGTGCCGAACGGCCGCTTCAGCGCATTACCGATCGGATGGTGCGTGACATCGACCGTGACCGAGCCCGGCAGATTGCCGTGCGGGGCCAGCCGGTCGTAGAGCAACAAGCCCAGCCGCAGCAGCCATGGCGGGCGTTCGTCGGAATGCGCCGGGATCACGAACCCGATCGGGCGCACCAGATGCGGCGCGATCCGTATCCAGACATCGCGTTCGGCCAACGCCGCGCGCGCGCGCAAAAAGGCCCGCCGCTCCAGCGCGGCAAGATCGCCACCGATCATGCGCGGCGTGGCAGAGGACGCCGCGGCGCCGAGGTCGCCTTGTTCGAGCAGGATAACCCGAAGACCGCGCCCGGCGGCGTCGCGTGCAACGCTGACACCGTTCAGGCCGCCGCCGATGATCGCAAGGTCGTAGTCCGCCATGCCCGATGTCTATCGCGTTTTCGAGCGAGGCGGATAGCGGTTCGCCTCATGAAAACGCATCAAACAGGAAGACATCGTCAACAAGACTTCGTCAACAAGACTGCTTCAACAGGACTTGGCTTCGGTTCTGCCTATTCAGAACCGAAGTTTTTTAGCCGGTCTTGCGCGCAGGTTCTATGACGTTGCCGTCGGCGCAGCCGACCAGCGCGGCATACTGTCCGATCGGCAGCGGCTTGCCGATATAGAAGCCCTGCACCGCGTCACAGCCCACGTCGGCGAGGAAACCAAGCTGCTCCTGGGTCTCGACGCCCTCGGCCACGATCGACATTTCGAGGCCGTGACCAAGGCCGATCACCGCGCGGACGATCGCCGCCGATTGTGGATTGCGCCCGAGATTCATCACGAAGGCGCGGTCGATCTTGATTTTGTCGAATGGAAACGCCTGAAGATAGCTCAGCGAGGAGTAACCGCTGCCGAAATCATCCATGGAAATGCGCACGCCGAGCGCCTTCAGCCGCCGCAACAGCGCCAGGCCGCGGTCGAAATCCTCGATCAGGACGCCCTCGGTGATTTCGAGTTCGAGCCGGTCCGGCGCAAGGCCGGTTTCGATCAGGATGGAGTGAACCAGGCCGACCACGTCGCCGTGCATGAATTGCGCCGGCGACAGGTTGACCGCGATCTGGAGCGGCATCGGCCACGACGCGGCTTCCCGGCAGGCTTCGCGCAGGATCCATTCACCCATCTCGACGATCAGGCCGCTTTCTTCCGCGATCGGAATGAAATCACCCGGGGAAACGAAGCCGCGCACCGGATGGAGCCATCGCGCCAGCGCCTCGAAGCCGATGATTTCGCTGGAGGCAACGGTCTCGCGCGCCATCGCCTGCGGCTGATAATACAGCGACAGTTCGCCGTTTCTGATCGCCACCGAGAGATCCTGGTGCAGCACGCGGCGATCGCGGATCTGCTGGTCCATCTCGGGCTCATAAATGCTGATCGAGCCGCGCGACTTCGCCTTGGCGCGAAACAGTGCCGCCCCGGCGTTGGCCAGCAGCGAGGCGGCATCGGCGCCATTGTGCGGGAATATCGAAATGCCGGTGGTGACGCCGGTGCGAACCGATTTGCCGTCGATCATGAATTCGTTGGCCAGCGTTTCGGCGAGCTTTTCGGCCAGCAGCATCCCGGCGACGGGCTGCTTGCCGTCGATGATCAAACCGAACTCGTCACCGCTGAGCCGGGCCACGACCCCGCCCCGCGCCGAAGCCTGAATCCGCCGCCCGACTTCGATCAGCAATTTGTCGCCGGTCGCATGACCGAACACGTCGTTGATTTCCTTCAGACCGTCGAGGTCGATGGACAGCACCGCGAATTCCTCACCGGTGCCTTCGCAGGCTTCGATCATCTGCGCCAGCGCCTGCAGGAACGCCGCGCGATTGGGCAGATCGGTCAGCCCGTCGTGATACGCCATGTGCGCCATGCGCGACTCGGTCTGGCGGCGGTCGGTGACATCTTCGTGTGTCTTGATCAGATATTGCGGTTCGCCGGCGTCGTCGAGCACGGTCATGCGGCGCGTCAGGAACAGCCGCAATCCGTCCTTGGTGCTGATCGGGTGTTCTTCGGTGAGCAGGCCGCGTTTCCTGATCGCCGCCTCGTCGCGCGAGATAATCAGCTTGGCTTCTCGCGGATTGAAAATATCCGCGGCGGTCAGGCCGGTGGCATCCTCGCGCCGCCGGTTGAGGATAGTCTCGGCGCTGCGGTTGGCCAGAAGATATCGCCCGTCGCTGACGCGCTCGACGATCAGCGAGACGGGAATGTTGTCGACGACGAGCTCGAGAAATTTCTTGGTGTCTTCCAGTTCATGGGACAGCGAACGGCGTTCGGTGACATCGTCGAACAAGGCGATCAGGAACTCCGGCTCGTTCCGGTCGTTACGCGCGACCACGCGGTTGCTGGCCAGCACGCGCTTCTTCGAGCCGCGCTCGACCACGAATTCGTTGCGGTAATGGCTTTCGGGCGAATTGACCGCCGCCAGGTCCGCCGCCTCGATGCTTGCCGCCGTGGCGGGACGGAAGATCTCATCGGCGCGCTTGCCGACGATCATGTCGCGCGAGAAGCGCGAGAAGCGTTCGAATGCGCGATTGGCGAATATGTAGCGGCCATCCTCGATGTTCTTGGCGGCTACGCATACCGGAATATTCTCCAGCACCGATTCCAGGAACTGCTTGGTCGATGCAAGCTGTCGCGCAAGCTTGCGCTGCTCGCTGCAATCCTCATGCGTCGCCACCGAACCGCCGTTCGGCAACAGAAAATATCTGACCCGAATGGATCGTCCGCCGGGCAATTCGGTAACGAGGCCTTCCGGTTTGCCGGCCTGACCGTAGAAATCCTCGACGCCGACGTCGAGGACGCCGCGCTGGCGCCGCAGCTCAGCCAGTTCCGGTCCGGACATGTTGTCGGAAATATCCGAACGCTCCAGGCCATAGATCTCCAGATAGAGATTGTTGCAGAACACGATCCGCTTCTCGGGATCGGTGATCACCACACCCTGATTGAGATTGTTCAGGGCAGAACTGATGAATGCATTTCGGCGCAAATGCGAACGGTTGACCTTGCGCAGCGCCGAGAATATCCACAGCGCGATCGATGCCAGGAACGAGCAAACGACGACGCCCCCGATCAGCACTTCCCACGCCATATCGGGTTCGGCGGAGCTGATATAGCTCGCCGGCGCTATTTCATCGGAGACCGCCCAGGCGACCCCCAACGGCACAACGGCAGCGATCAGCCCAGCTACGACCCGAGCCGGAACCGATACCTTGCCGTCTGCCTGCCAATTCTTGCCAGCCATCAGTCACCCGCGGATTTCTGCGGCGGAGTGTCTGGCTTCACGGGTTTGGATCAGGTAAACGCGTACCCCTGCCGTCCGAAAATGCGACTTAAATTACGGCAATTGCCCTGACATGATTAATGCGTCACTAACAACTCGGGTTGAAAGAATTCAGAAAAGAATCAATAGGTTGTAAAAAAGCCGAATCCACAACCAGAGCGCTAGGCTGCAGGCGCGATTGGTCATCAAGGGAGCCCCAAACAGGCGGGGCTGAGCAGCCCACAATTCCGGATCCGAACTGCGAATGGACAAGGTCGAGTGCGTCGTTATCGGTGCGGGGGTGATCGGTCTCGCGATTGCGCGGCGGCTGGCGCAGGCCGGTCGCGAGGTGATCATCCTGGAGGCGGCGGAAGGTATCGGAACCGTCACCTCGTCGCGCAACAGCGAGGTGATCCATGCCGGTATCTATTACCCCGCCGGCAGCCTGATGGCGCGGATGTGCGTCAGCGGCAAGCGAGCTCTCTACGAATATTGCGGGGAGCACGGCATTCCGCATCGCAACTGCGGCAAACTGATCGTGGCAACGACTCCGAAGGAAACCGCCAAACTGCAATCGATCCGGGCTCATGCCGAAGCCAACGGCGTGCTCGATCTGCAAACCCTTGACGGCGATGCCGCGCGCGCAGTCGAACCGGCGCTGAACTGCGACGCCGCCCTGCTCTCGCCCTCCACCGGCATCATCGACAGCCACGCTTACATGCTGGCACTGCGCGGCGAGGCCGAAGATGCGGGCGCCGCCTTTGCCTTTCACACCCCGCTGTCGGGCGCCAAGGCGCGCGACGGCCAGATCCAACTCGATGCCGGCGGCAGCGCGCCGATCTCGCTGGAATGCCGGCTTCTCGTCAATGCGGCGGGGCTCGGTGCATCGGCGGTCGCACGCAGCATCGACGGCATGCCGATCGACTTGATACCGCCGGCCTATCTGGCCAAGGGAAATTATTTCAGTTGCAGCACGCGGGCGCCGTTTTCGCACCTGATCTATCCAGTGCCCGAGCCCGGCGGATTGGGCGTGCACCTCACCCTCGACATGGCGGGCCAGGCCCGGTTCGGTCCTGACGTGGAATGGGTCGACAGCATCGATTATGCCGTCGATCCGGCCCGAGCAGACAGATTTTATCCTGCGATCCGGCGCTACTGGCCGACGCTGCCGGACGGTGCGCTGATGCCGAGCTATTCGGGGATACGGCCGAAGATCGTCCCTCCGGCGGTTGCAGTGCAGGATTTCCTGATCCAAGGCCCACGCGATCACGGCGTCGCCGGCCTGATCAATCTGTTCGGAATAGAATCGCCCGGACTGACATCGTCACTAGCGATCGCCGATTACGTCGGCGAACTGGCAGACGTCACTGGCTAACCCGCCAGCAATGAGCAACGCCATGAAGGGCATACCCGGCTGACGTCAAAGCCGGTCATCATCCGCCATCGGTCAGCGCAACGCGCTGCCGACCGATGGCGGATGATGACTTTAAGAGATGACTTTATTATTTGTATTATTTGTGGATACGCGAGCCGACTAATGGAGCGTTTCGCTCGCGGTTTGTCTCAATCGTTCGATCTCGTCTTTTACCATCAATTTCCGGCGCTTTAACTCGACAATTTGCAGATCGTCCGTTGAAAGGTGCCGGAGAGCGTCATGCAATTCGTTTTCGAGAACCTTGTGTTTCCGTTCCAGTTCAACGAGATGCGCCTGAATTGCCATACGAAGCCTCCTCGGTTGGATGAGACCTCAGATTTGATCCGAACAAGCGAGTGTACACAAGTTGCCGAATCTGTCGATGAGCATCGAAGATGGATGGCGCCCTCATATTTCGCCATCATCTGTAACGAATCGTGAGCATGGAACCCGGCTATGTATCGAACTCAAAATTCGCACCCACCCCGCCGCCGGCTCCGGCTTGCGGACCGGACCGCCAGGGCCGATATTCTTTGCTCGGCTTCCGCAACCTATCCAGTCTCATCCGCGTTTTTCGGCTAACATGCACCATGACCGACGAAGATGAGCGCGAGCTCGAAGCGGAGCTTGCACGGCTGCAGCAGGAGCACCGCGATCTCGACGCGGCGATCGATGCCCTGCATCAATCCCCCGCGCCGGATTTGCTGCGGCTACAGCGGCTAAAGAAACGCAAACTGCAATTGCGCGACCGCATCGCCTTCATCGAAGACCAGATCACGCCGGATATCATTGCGTAAGGTTTGTCATTCCACCCGGGGGCTTCGGGTTGCCGAAAGGCCGATGCGCCTCACCCCCAGCGAAGCACCGATAAACCGCGGATTTTGTTTCAGCTCCCGCATGACGGATTTCTCGACTCGTGGTTACGCCCGCGCTAGCGTTTGCCTCGGCTCGCAGAGAAGGCTGATCATGGCGACCAACTTCAGCACGGATATCGCTGCCGTGCAGAGCATTTCGGCAGTCCCGCGCATTCTTGAAGTAGTCTGCCGGTCGACCGGCATGGGTTTCGCCGCCGTGGCACGCGTCACCGAGCAGCGGTGGGTTTGCTGCGTGGTGCGTGACGAAATCGCGTTCGGCCTGGTCCCTGGTGCAGAACTGGTGGTCGAAACCACCCTTTGCCACGAGATCCGGCAAAACCGGGAAGCCGTCGTCATCGACAATGTGGCCGAGGACGCCGCCTATTGCGGGCATCGCACACCCGCGCAATACGGCTTTCAAAGCTACATCTCGATTCCGATCGTACTCTCGGACGGGACTTTCTTCGGCACTCTTTGCGCCATCGACCCCCGGCCGGCGCGTCTCAACACCCCGCAAACCGTCGGCATGTTCAAGCTGTTCGCGGAACTGATCGCAACCCATCTCGATGCGGTCGATCGGGTAGCCGCCAGCGAAGCCACGCTGTCAAGCGAGCGCGCGACGTCGGAACTGCGCGAGCAGTTCATCGCCGTGCTCGGACACGATCTGCGCAATCCGCTCGCCTCGATCGCGGCCTGCGCGAAAATGCTCGCGAAAACTAATTCGAACGATGCTGCGGGCGAGATCCTCGGATTGATGCAGAAGAGCGTGGCGCGGATGTCGGCGCTGATCGACAACGTACTGGATTTCGCGCGCGGCCGATTGGGCGGCGGGATTTCGCTCCGACGCTCGCCTCAATCGCTGGCGCCGGTTCTGACTCAGGTGGTTTCGGAACTTCGCGCCAG
>Ga0210400_10004306_pt1 | contig 12354 bp, 11 predicted proteins | sample IncBWH26MmetaG_FD_155456 | JGI IMG/M metagenome (GOLD analysis project Ga0210400, IMG submission 155456) | Forest soil microbial communities from Barre Woods Harvard Forest LTER site, Petersham, Massachusetts, United States - Inc-BW-H-26-M | ecosystem: Environmental > Terrestrial > Soil >...
GCCGGCACGCGGGTTGCCACCATCTTTCCGAATTACTATCGAACCAGAAGAGGCTTCCACTTGCGGAGGCTGCAGGTTACGCTGAGCGGAGCTAAAATAGGTGCGAGAGTTGGAGCTATACATGAAAAAGCCCGTCCCGGTGGAATCTGCCTCTGCATTAATCGACGAGAAGATCAAGGAACTTGGGGACTGGCGCGGGAAGACGCTCGCGAAAGTGCGCGCAATCATCCACGAAGCAGACCCTGAGATCGTCGAAGAGGTGAAGTGGGTCAAGCCGACATCGCCGGGGACTCCCGTCTTTTCCCACGGCGGCATCGTCTGCACGGGAGAGACGTACAAGAACGTCGTCAAGATGACATTTGCCAAGGGAGCTGCGTTGAAGGACCCTTCAGGTCTATTCAACTCCAGCCTCGACGGGAATGTCAGGCGCGCCATCGACATCCACGAAGGCGACAAGGTCGATGAGGCGGCCTTAAAGGATCTCATCCGCGCTGCAGTGGCGCTCAATCTCAAGGGCAAGAGCAAGCCGAAGCCTCGGCGAGCGAGCAGCAAGCGGACCGACTAGCTTCATCCCACCCCAGCAAGGAAAGGCGCCTTGCCGGGAACCCCGGATCGCAGGTCCCAGCCATATCTCCTCCCATAGGGGAAGAGCTTCGGCGCCTGCCTCATGCCCCAAGCAGTTCGGGATTGAAACGCCCAACTGGCCGCCTAAGGAGGCTCAAAAGTCGTGGATCGAGGGGATCGCAAAACAATAGGCCAACCACGCTCGCGGAGGCGACCAAGATTCAATTCAGTTGACGAATATTTAGCCTCAGTGGACCCTACGAAAGAAAGGACCCTCAGGTCTGTAATTGATTTGATTCTTGCCCAATTTCCAGAACTAGAGTCCAAAATTTCCTGGAATGTACCTACCATCCACCGGAATGGGAAGTATGTAGCTGGCATTTGTGCCTACAAGCATCATCTAACATTTTCACCCTGGAGTCCTCGTGTAATTTCAGACTTTAAGGTGAGGTTGGGGAAGTTTGTCGTCTTTAAGAACTGCTTTCAGATCCCTGTTGATTGGGAAATCGATAGAAAATTAGTGAAGGATTTGGTCCGGGCCAGACTAGCCGAGCTGGATTAAAGAATATCTTTGCTGTTGTTCCAATCAAGATTGATTCAAGTCCAGCAAAAATGATGGATAGGTTTCGGTGATTCTTGACGTCTGGAGACTTTGAATATCCGGCCCATTGAGGCTTATACTTCCCGATGTTGGTGCGCAATAACTGGATGGCTGTCAAAGCTTCATGCTTTGTACTCTGGTCTCGCCTAAGAAATGTACCTTCCTCCTGGCGAGATCACGCCAGTACCGAAAAGGCATTCCTGCCTGTACGAGTGAGGTTGTATGAACTCTCTCCGCTCTCACATCCAAGACTGGCGCGAGATGGCCGCAGCCGATCCTATGAGGGCGATCACGGCAGAGCGCAAGCAATGGGACATGGAAGAGTTTTTCGCCACGGCCAAGCCTCACATGGATGAACTGTTTTCGGTTGCTGCCTCAATTGGAGCCCCACAGCAGTTTGACCGCGCCTTAGATTTCGGGTGTGGCGCTGGCCGCTTCGCTCGCTACCTATCGAGTCGCTTTACTGAATCCTGGGGCGTAGACGTTTCGACGGAAATGATTGATCTGGCAAGGCGATATTGCCCGCAATGTAAATTCCACCTGAACACCGCAGCGGATCTGAGCATCTTTCCGGATGCCCATTTTGACCTGATCTTCAGTTTTCTGGTCCTGCAACATCTTCCAACTCAAGACCTGATAGAGCAGTACATCCGAGAATTTCTCAGGATCCTCAAACCGGGTGGCCTCGCCGCTTTCCAGGTGCCAGACCATCTCAGTCTACGCTGGAGGATACAGCCCCGCCGCCGCCTTTACGGCCTCTTGCGCCAAATCGGATTTTCTCCAGATCGCCTGCATCGCTGGAATCTACTCCCTATGCGCCTGACTGCCATTCCTGAACATCGGGTTCGCTCCATCGTCTTTGTATCCGGAGGAGAGGTACGTCACAGGGACTGTAGCGGAATGTACTACTGCGTCAAATGCATCAAACACGGCGCAATATCCATTTCGTCGTGATCCCGGTAGAGCCCCGTGCGAGATGGTCTCCGGCAGTGGCCCGCTGGAGCTGTTACTTGTCTCGTCTGCTCGCGGTCTAGGCTAAAACTTAAAAATGCCTGGCATTTTAGGAAATAGCGTACCTGGCGACATAGGTTCGAAAAAATGCCCGAAGATTGCCGCTACACCCGCTACGCCGCTACATTTCTCCCTCGTTTTTCCGAAAAGTTATTTGTATACAGTTACTTACGCCGGTAAATCAGATCCAGAAAAAGCCATTTTTTTTGCCGCTACAACCCGCTACAAGCCGCTACATTTTAATTCCTGCATTCCAAGCCAGCATATTTTGAACAGGTTTGTTGAAAACATTGGAGTTATCGGTTTTCCTGACGCCTTGAGGCCGATTTCTGACGCCCTGAAGTCCGGTTATGACGCCCTGAGTGATATTTATGACGCCCTGAGACCTGTTTCTGACGACCTGATTCCTGGTGATGACGACTTGAGTTTGAAGAAGCATTCGGTTTTTCAGAGGGTTCATTTTGTTCTGCCTGAACCTTGAGACAAGCGGCATTTTTGTTGGCTTGGGAGCCCTTGTCTCCCATCCTTCGCAAAAAACGCGAAGGATGGGGCACCCGATCGCGTAGGCGCAACCACGTACGGGCCGACTGCGGATTCATATTCCTTCGCCTTGGGTGGACACACGAATACCAACCGAAAAAATGGGACCACGAATTTTAACGTCCTCGCGGATGACGCAGATTTCAAGAGCCTTCCCCTTCGGTAGGCTCAGGGTCTCGCCTGCCGGCTCACGCCGGCAAGGCGGCTCAATTTGATTATATAAGTATTACTAAGGCGCGACCAGGAAAATTTACCCCTAAATTTGGACGGTCTTAAGACAGCAGCATTCAAAGCCTGCTTACGTTATAGTTCGATTGTCTCCAGGTTCTCAAAAAAACGAGAGAAAATGCAGCGGCTATTTTGGGAGGCTATGCATTTTGTGGAATTGAGCATAGGCAGTCATCCCCGAAGGGATGGTTGAAACTCTCCAGAAACTCCAGGGTAAACTACAGGAAATAGGCGGATGGACTCCGAACGTATGGGAAAGACGCAATCACAACGCAAGGTCCCTCACGGCCTACTACGCGCGCTGAAGAGAACGCGCGCTCCGTTGACGGCGTTCGGGATGACGATTCGTCTTTAGAGAGAGAGTTTCTGGTTTACGCAACCATTCCGGCAGGCGTGGTCGAGGCTGTTACATGTCTCGTCCGCGCCGCGGCGAATACAAAAAGCTAAAATACCCTAACGACCGGATGAGCTTGTCTCTCAAAAAAACGCTCCGCGTTGGCTTTGATGCCCGGTGGTACAACGATTCCGGAGTCGGCACTTATGTCGCCGAGCTGCTGAAGGCGATGGCCCCACTACAACAGGGCTTCGAATTGATTGTCTATGAAGACCCTGCGAATCCCGTCCCTGGGTTGGAGCACCTGCCGCTGCAACGGCTTCCGGTGCGTTCCGGCAAGTACTCCGTGTCCGGGCAGCTTGAACTTGCTCGGAGGCAACGAAGAGACAGGTTGGATGTCTTCCATAGTCCATTCTATGTTGTGCCTTTCCTGGCCGGCTGCCCGGTCGTAGTTACGCTGCATGATCTCATTCCATTTGTTTTTGATATCGATGCGTGGCCCAAACGGTCGCTAGTCAAGATGGGGTATCGGGCGGCAGCGCTCCGTTCCGCTCATATCATTACGGTTTCCGGGCACACAGCACGCGACGTTCAGAAGATTCTGGGAGCTCCGGCGGCAAAAATCTCGGTTGTCCACAACGCTGTCTCATCTTTAGCATTTCACAGTAGATCCGATGCGGCGGAGCTTGATTATCTTCAACAGAAATATGGTGTGCGCCGGCCTTACGTCGTGGCTGCCAGCGCGAGAAATTGGCGCACCAAAAACCTCGCCATCGCTTTGCAAGCATTGGCGCTGGCTCAAGAGCAGTCGGAGTCTACATTTCAGACGGTCATCTTTGGCCCTGAAGAGGGCATTCAGGCCATGGGAGGCGACGATACCGCCAAGTGCCGGCACCTAAACGTGCTAACAACGGGGTATGTCGCTGCCCGGGAGTTGAGCATGATTTTTCGCCACGCCGAATTATTCATTATGCCGTCGCTGTATGAAGGATTCGGCCTTCCTGTTCTGGAGGCCATGGCGTGCGGCTGCGCCGTTATAACTTCGGATGCTGGATCTTTGGCGGAAGTGGCCGGGGAAGGCGCTCAAACATTCGATGCTCTCGACGCAAATGGCATGGCCCAAGCCGTAGTTGAACTCTTGCGTAACCCTCATGTATTAGAGAAGTGGCAGAGACTTGCGTTGCGGCGAGCGGCAGATTTTTCCTGGAGAAAAGCAGCGGAAGAGACCATCTCGATATATCATCGAGTAAATATGCGGAAGGTTGATCAAACGTAAAACATTTTCCGCAAGCCATGGTGGAAGAGCGGCCTTTAGGCCCGCGGTAATTGAAATAATGAAAGCGAAACATTGAAAAAAGGCTTTGGCCCTGGCGGCTCAAAACTGGCCGTTTATTGAGATGGCTTGTGGGCAAGGCACTAAAGCAATCTGGAGCTTGAATTGGCTGCTTCAACCGCTGAGCGGTACCAAAGTACTGCGCGTTTGTACGATGCTCCTATCACAAGATGGGGCCGCACGGCCAAGAGGACTGTCGATGTCACCGGCTCTGCTTTTCTTCTTGTCTTGCTGATGCCGGTGATAGTTGTTCTTATCTTCCTGATCCGCCTGGAAGATGGTGCACCGGCCATTTATCGCCGTCGAGTGATCGGTCCACGAGGCGAATTTGATGCGTTCAAGCTGCGCAGCATGCGGGTGGATGCCGATAAAATCCTTGAGCGAGATCCGGTTCTACGGAAGGAGTTTGAGATCAACTTCAAGCTCAAGAACGATCCGAGGATCACCCGCATAGGGGCATTCATCCGAAAGTTGAGCCTGGACGAATTGCCGCAGCTTTTCAATGTTTTGCGTGGGCAGATGAGCCTGGTGGGGCCGCGCATGATTACTTCGGCGGAGCTTGAAAAATATGGCGAGGCCGGCTGGATCTTCAGCAGCATGAAACCTGGGCTGACCGGATATTGGCAGGTGTCTGGACGGCAGGAAGTCAGTTACAGCGAGCGCGTGGAAATGGATTTGCATTACGTTACGAATTGGTCGTTGCGGATGGATGCAAGAATTTTGCTTCAAACTCCGGTGAGAGTATTACGTGCGGCAGGAGCGTATTAATGGCAAATGTGTTGGTCACGGGTGGCGCAGGATATGTAGGTTCAGTGTGTTGTGCTGAACTTCTGCGTCAGGGACATGCAGTTACGGTCGTGGACGATCTTTCGACCGGTTTCAGAATATCGGTGCCCAAGGGGGCGGCCTTTTTTGAATTGAATATCGGCGACCGCGCGGGCATGGAATCGCTGGTCAGTAACATCAGATTTGATGTCGTCTTCCATTTTGCCGCCAAGGCCAAGATCCCCGAATCCGTCAGCAATCCCGGCCTCTATTTTCAGGAGAATGTATCCGCCGGAATTACCATGCTGGAAGTCTTGCGGGCGGCCGATATCAGGAATTTTGTCTTCTCCTCTTCCGCCGCCGTTTACGGCACGCCGGAAAGAATTCCTATTCACGAGGATGATCCTAAGAAGCCGGTGAATTCCTACGGAGAGACGAAGCTGATATTCGAGCAGATTCTGCGATGGTACGCTGAGGCTTACGGATGGAGCGTGATCGCCTTCCGCTATTTTAATGCGGCAGGCGCTACCGCCGACCTTGGAGAGAGACACGATCCCGAGACGCACCTTATTCCGCTCTTACTCCAGGCGGCGGCTGGCGAGCGGGAGTTCTTCAGCATCCATGGCGCGGACTACGACACGCCCGATGGCACCTGCCTGCGTGACTACGTTCATGTGCTGGATATCGCCTCCGCCCATATTGCCTCCCTCCAAAAAATGAATCGGCCCGACATGGTTTCCTACAATATCGGATTAGGTCACAGCTACTCGGTACGCCAGGTGTGCAACGTCGTCGAAAAGGTCCTGGGTTTGCACATCCCTGTGCGTTTGAGCGGACGCAGATCGGGCGACCCGGCGGTACTGTGCGCGAGCCCTGAACGCATTGTGCGGGAGTTGGGCTGGAGTCCGAAACACTCTTCTTTGGAGGAGATCATCTCATCGGCCTGGCAGTGGAAATGTAGCGCTTCGGCCGCACATGCTTCCGCAACCGTACGGTAGTCCCATGCTTATCGTCCGCAGTCCGGTACGCATCAGCTTTGGTGGCGGCGGAACAGACTTGCCCAGCTACTTCAGAGCCTATGGTGGCGCGGTGCTCAGCGCAACCATCAACAAATACTTCTACACGATCGTAGGCCCGCGAACGGATGGGCATGTTCAGATTATCTCCTCCGACCTTCACGCGTTCGAGAGCTGGAGAGACCTTAAAGCGGTCCGTGCCAAGGGGCACATCTTGGAAATTCCCCTTGCAGCACTTCAGGAACTGGGCCGTGAAGTGGCGGTTGATCTCTTTCTGGCCTCTGAGATCCCCCCTGGAACGGGATTGGGATCGTCCGCAGCCGTATGCGTGAATGTAGTTCACGCCATGGCCTGCTATCTTCAGGTTCCGCTCTCCCGGCAGGAACTTGCGGAAAAGGCCTTTCACATTGTCAGCCAGGTGCTGGGCAAACCCGTGGGCAAGCAGGATGAATATGCCGCTGCCTTTGGCGGGCTGAATTTTATTCGTTTTGACCGGAATGGTTCGACCCATGTTGAACCGCTGGCGGTCGTCCCGGACATCCTGGCTGCCCTACAGCAGAAGTTGATGCTGTTCTACACCGGCGCCACGCGCGATTCCTGTTCAATTTTGAAAGAGCAGCAAGCGGCGGTTCAGGCAGGCAAGAGCGTGGCTGTGGATTCACTGCATCGGATTCATGAACTGGCTGGATACATGCGGCAGGCCCTGCTCGAAAAAGATCTCAGGAAATTTGGCTCGCTGCTGCACGAGGGCTGGGAGAACAAGAAGCAGATCTCCTCTATGATCTCGAATACGGCAATTGATTGCCTGTACAAGCTGGCCCGTGACCATGGCGCCCTGGGCGGCAAGATCACCGGCGCCGGTGGTGGCGGCTTCATGCTGCTGTATTGTGATGAAGAAAATCAACCCGCGGTAAGAGAGGCTTTTCTCGGCCAGGGTGTCCGGGAGATGCGGTTCGCCTTTGACGTTGACGGCTCCCGTGTCGTGGTCGACGACCATTTAGCGGTCGACGATTGGGCTTACGCCTCAAGAATCTAGTCTCCGTGGGCTTTCGGGGTACACTCAAATGCATTGGTCATTACTTCGTCATTTCTCCACTTCATCACTTCTGCCTGAATCAAATGCTTAATGCCGGTTAGAACTTTGCGACTGATGGCAAAGCGCAAGGTCCCTCCGATCTGCCCGCGCTGGCGCGCGAGTAGACCTCCGGATGATGAGTTGGTTTCTTCTGCGGCGAAATTTCTAGAGAAGGCCTTGACCTAGAGCATACTCTAGCATGTCTAATGGTTGAACGGCGTCGAACGCACCCGAAATCAGGCGTCATGAAGATATTGGATGTCTAAGACATTGCATATAGGTGAACTCGCCGCGCGAGCGGGACGCAGCATTCATGCGATTCGGTGGTACGAGTCGCAGGGACTGATACCCGGCGTGGTGCGCGACGGCGGCGGCCGGCGGGTCTATAGCGAGCTTCACCTTAGCTGGCTCGACCTGATCCACCGGCTGCGACGGACCGGAATGTCGATCGCCCAGATGCGCGAATACACGGCGTTGGTGAAGCAGGGCAGCGGGACCTTGCGGCAAAGACAAAACCTGTTGTCCGCACACCGTGCTCGGGTAAAAGAAACCATTGCTGAGTGGACCCTGGCTCTGAAGTTGATTGATAAGAAGATCGATTTCTATGGCGAGTGGCTCACTACCGGCAAGCAACCAAAAAACCGGTTCCCGCAGGTGACGCGAGAATCGCAAAGGAAAAGGAGATAGTGATTTATGAGCACCGCCAAGAACAAAGAACTTATGCAGGAGATTTTTTCCGGTCTTTCACAAGGAAATTCCAAACTGTTCGTCGAAAGCATGGCGGATGACTTTCGTTGGACCATTACCGGAACGACCAAATGGTCCAAGACGTATGACGGGAAACAGACCGTCCTGACGGAGCTATTCGGGGCGATGCGCTCCAGGCTCGCGGACAAAATCATGACGACCGGGCACCGGTTCATTGCAGATGGCGAGCACGTAGTGGTTGAGGCGCGTGGTCACAACACGACCAGGTCGGGGATTCCGTATAACAACGCCTACTGCTTTGTGTTTCGTCTGGCCGAGGGCAAACTGCGCGAAGTGATCGAGTATCTGGATACGGAGTTGGTCACGGCAGCCCTGGGAAATCCAGAACCAGACGGCCGTTGACAAAACGCCCAAAGCAACCCCCTGAAATCCAGCAGACGGAGATGCAACGCTCGGAGCTGCGGGAATTATTGGCGGCTGCACAAATAAAGTCCCTCTAACACAAAATCGATCGGGAGAAAATGAATGAGAGCCGGCCCCGAGGCAACGACTGATAATGGAGCATCTTCATAGTTGGTGTAGATAAGATTTGTGTCAGGGCACAGCTTGTCCTAGAGGTGAGCTTGTGAGCCGAAGGAAAAAAATTTACTCGTGCCGCAAGCAGAGGAAGATGTGCTCACGGTAAGAACCAACCGAATTCAATAAGGACTGTGGGACGATGCTACAAGCCGTAATCTTTGACTTGGATGGCGTAATTGTGGACAGTCACCTGGCCCACAAGCAGGCCTGGAAGAGCTTCTTGAATTCTCTGGGGAAAGAAGTAACGGAACAGGAGCTGGAGTTTGTGGTGGAAGGCCAAAAACGTGAGGCCATTCTGCGCCATTTTCTGGGCGATCTAAGCCCCAACCAGATCCGGCATTATGGTGACGCCAAGAATTTATTCCTGAGAGATGCAATACCGGAATTGAAGACAGTTAATGGCTTAAGCCAGTTTCTCCGCCAGGTGGAAACAGCCCGCCTGCCGATCGCCCTGGCCAGCTCCGCCAGTCGCAGCCGGGTGGAACTCGTGCTTGCACAGCTCAACTTAAAACGGAGTTTTAAGGTAGTTGTTACGGGCGATGATGTGTTCCAGGGGAAACCAGATCCTGCCATATTCCGTATTGCCGCCGAAGGTCTTGGTATCGAGCCGTGCAACATTCTGGTCTGTGAAGATGCTGTAAACGGCGTAGAGGCGGCCAAAGCAGCAGGAATGAAATGCCTGGCCATAGCCACCGATGGCCGTGGGCCAATTCTAGAGAAGGCAGGCGCTGACCGGATCATGCCGGATTTCACGTCCGCAAAGCTGGAGGAACTTTGTGAGCTTTTCACCGGCGAACTAAAAACCTAGTCCTACCACTGATTTCCACTGAGGCCACTGATCGGAAAACCAGCAGTTAGCAAATAGCAATTGGCAATTGGCCAGATCCATGGCTCAAAAGCCGAACCTTACCGCTGATTTCGCTGATGAACGCTGATCTTGGTTTGGGCCGCGCTGTGCCACCAGTTTTAAACCGCTGTACGGGCCAGGACTTTACGGTCGGCTTTGATCACCAGTTCTGAAAAACGCTCCATCTCTTCCAGTTGTGGGCTGAATTGCAACAGCAAGAGATCGACGCCTGCATCTTCGAACTCCGCAATGCGCTCGGCTACCTGCTCCGGGGTACCGACTAATCCTGAGCGCAGCCCACGATTGGAGACAGAGTAGTCTTCCAGGGAGACTCGCTGTTCCAACTGCGTGTTGGCCAGCCATTGCTGATAGTTCCCGTAACCGGCGGCATTCTGTTGAACATCCGTGATGCGGCGCACTTCATCACGCGCTTCTCTTTCGGTCTCGCGGACCACCGCGTAGGCGGCCACGCCAAACTGCATCCGAGGCAGGCCCGAGTTCTTGCGCCGTGCGGAGAGATCGTTGATCTTTTCGCGAATGCGATCCGGCGGATCGCCATGCATTACGTAGGCATCACATTTCTGCGAGATCAGGTTCTTGGCGGCCTCGGACTCTCCACCCGCATAAATCACCGGACGGGGGCGGGAAGGCCGGGAGATCGGTTTGGGCTGAAGCACCAGGTCATCCACTTTGTAATATTTGCCGTGGTAAGAAAAGTGGTCATCTTTCCAGGCCTGGTCCACAACATCAAGCCATTCCGATGTGCGGGCATAGCGGTCATCGTGCTGGTCAAAGTGGACACCGTATTTCTTTGCCTCTTCCGACCACCAGGAAGAGACCACGTTCAGCGAGACTCGGCCTCCGCTGATGTGGTCAATGTTCGCAGCCTGCTTGGCCAGCAGCGCGGGGTTATGAAATGTGGGCCGCACCGCCACCATCAATTCCAGCTTCCTGGTTACGGCGGCCAGCGCTGCGGCCGTGGACCAGGCGTCCAGGGAAGGTGCTTCCGGCCCTTTGATGTCATTCAGGTTCAGCTCGGCAATAAGGGTGAGGTCGAAGCCGATCTCTTCGCTGCGGCGGGCAAGGTGGCTGACATAGTTCCAGCTTGTGTCCATGCTTTCGTCTGCAACGTTTCGCAGCCAACCACCAAAGACCGGGAGCCAATATCCGTAACGCATCACGCTGCCTCCTGTTCCAGAAAGTCCACTAAACGGGCAAAGGGATCGAATCCCACCAGATTGGGACCGTCCGAAACAAAATTCGACAGAGCATTGATGTCGTAGAAGTAGACCTGCCCGTCGCGGTCGTCGGTGATGTATTCCACTCCGCCCACCTCGATGCCGGCTGCCTGCATGATCCGCTCAACTGCTCGAATGTTCTCGTCCGGCGGCGTATAGCCCTCAATCCGTAAGCCCGCTTTAGGGGCCTCGACCACACACGCGGCGGCGGAGCGCTGTAATTCCTGGCCCGTGGTTGTCCGGCAGATATCGGCGGGACATAGATCAAATGTCTCTCCGCTCAGGTGGACCTTGATGCCGTAGAGATACTTAGTGCCGACCACCTCGGTCCGCACGATGTGAGAGCCGCGCGCCGGAATGAATTCCTGCACCAGCGCGGTGTTGTCCAGTCCCAAATCCAGTGTGGCTGCTTTTGCCGCCTCTTCCAGTTGCTTGCGGTTGTCAAAGCGCGTTACGCCCGCGCCGCTGCCGCCAATATTTGGTTTGACCACAATGGGGAAGCGCAGCCCTCGCGAGGCCTCCACAGCATCGCCAGGGTGGTTGATGACCCGAGCTTTAGGATAGGGAATTCCCAGCGAGTCCAGCAGAGAGAGCTGCAGCGCCTTGGAAGTTTCGTAGCGGAATGCCTTGTGTCCGTTGACGATCCGCTTGCCCCGCTGCTCCAGATGGGCCAGATAGTAGAGCGTGTAGAAGATTGCCTGTCCATTCCCCCGGCGATAGGCCGAAGGGCTCATGCGGTTGAAGAGCAGGGAATAGCCGCCTTCACCGTTGAGATGCGCAGGATCAAAGTGGTGCTGGGCCGCGTTGATGCGGGCAAACGGAGTGCCGCGGCGCTCCAGTTCGGCAAACAGGGGAAGAAACCATCGGGGATGCTCGTAGTAGATTGCAATCGGCTGCTTTACCTTTGACATGGCAGTCCTCAATTCCTTTGGACCGGTCCTGATTGCGGCAGCCTGAAATGCAAAAGGCCGCTCGCTTGAGCGGCCCGGTGATTCTGCTTAAATCTTGTTAAGATTGCTCAGCACCGGCCCGCTCGCCCGTACACATGCACATGGAGCGACAACAAGCGATAGCCGGATTGCAAATGAAATACGTCATTTGAACTGATTAAATTTATCGTAAGCGGGTATCCTTAGTCAATTCTTTAGTATTGGAGTTTATTCATGTCTATCTCCCGCAGAACCATGCTTCGTACCCTGGGCGCAAGCGCCGCTGCCAACATTGCGTTTCCGGCATTTGGCTCTGGATGCCTGTCCGAGTTTTCGGAGTCGCCAGCCGCAAATCCGCCGAGCGGATTGATTCGCCTGGACCGCAATGAGAATGCCTATGGGCCTTCACCATTAGCGCTCACCGCCTTGCGGGAGGGACTGAGCGACGTGTACCGGTATCCGGATCGAAGCGACGCACTGGAGGAAAAGCTCGCCAAACTCCACAAGGTTAAGAAGGAGCAGGTGGTTCTTGGTTGTGGATCAAGCGAGATTCTGCGCATGGCGGCGGATGCATTCCTGAAGCCCG
>Ga0210400_10004307_pt1 | contig 12353 bp, 12 predicted proteins | sample IncBWH26MmetaG_FD_155456 | JGI IMG/M metagenome (GOLD analysis project Ga0210400, IMG submission 155456) | Forest soil microbial communities from Barre Woods Harvard Forest LTER site, Petersham, Massachusetts, United States - Inc-BW-H-26-M | ecosystem: Environmental > Terrestrial > Soil >...
TGCACGCTCAACGGGGCGGGCAGTTCCGCCAACCTCGCCGGCACTAATCTCACGCTCGGCATCTCGCTCACCTTCCAGGCGAATTTTGCAGGCAGTAAGACGGTTTATCTTTACGCTGCCGACGCCAACACCAATACCGGCTTTTTAGCGAAAGGGACGTGGAGCGTCATCGTTCCGCCGCCCATGCCCTCGGCGGATTCTGTTTCTCCCAACGCCAGCAGCGGCGCGGGCCAAACCTTCACGTTTGTGTTCTCCGATACCCAAAGCGCGTCGAACTTGGCCGACATGGCGGTGTTATTCAACACGTCGGTCAGCTTCACCAATGCCTGCTATATCATCTACGATCGCAATGCAGCTTCCATCACCCTCCTTGCGGACGATGGCGTGGGAGCCGGCTCAAAGCCCGTAGGTTCCACAACGGTCCTGCAGAACAGCCAGTGCGCCGTCGGCGTCGTTTCGGTGAGCGCTTCGGGGTTGTCCCAGATTTTGAACATTTCGGTGGCGTTTAAGGGCGCCTTCATCGGCTCGAAAAACATTTACATGTTTGCGTCAGAGGCAACCCTCAACACCGGCTGGATCCAGCGCGGCACGTATTTCGTAGCCGCCGGAGGGATTCCCGTGGCAAACTCTGTAGTTCCATCCTCCGGATTCGGTCCCGGGCAGCGCTTCAGCTTCACGGTCTCCGATCAAGGAGGTTCCGGATTTATCGTGGCGGTAGCCATGCTGTTCGCCCCGACCCAGAACCTCAACAACGCTTGCAGCCTGGTCTATGATCGAACGGTCAATACTATTTCACTGGCTTTCGACAATCCGGCCAACGGCGCGGCGCCGCTGGTTCCCGGATCGTCCACCGTGGTTTCCAACCACCAGTGCACTCTGCGTGGCGCCAATTCGACCGTGGTCGTTGGGACAACTGCCCTGGTGGTCACCGTCGACCTGGTCTTTAACGCCGCCTATTTCGGCGCGAAGAACGTTTATCTCTACGCCGCCGAAACATCCACGAATTCAGGCTATGTCACGGTGGGAGGCTGGACTGTAACCGGCGGAGCGCCCACGGCCGATTCCGTCAGCCCGGCTTCGGGCTCGGGCCTGTCTCCAAACTTTGTTTTCACCGTGTCGGATTCGGCGCTGGATTTAAACATCGTTGGCATGAACTTACTGGTTACGGCCGGATCGCCCGCGAATCTGGCCAACGCGTGTTATCTGCTCTACAACCGCACGGCTTCCACCATCGGTCTTTATGGCGACGACGGCGTGACCCTTAACACGAAAGGAATCGGATCATCCGCCACTCTCCAAAATACCCAGTGCGCGGTCGGTTTTACCGTCATGAACGTATCCGGTAACTCAGTTGCACTGACGATTAATCTGGTGTTCAAATCGCCGGCATTCAGCGGCGCCAAAAGTGTCTACCTGCAGGCGCTCGAACCAAGCTCGAGTTCCGGTTGGGTATTTCGCGGGACATGGACGGTGCCCTAAACATCACGCCGCTCACCACGTTCCAGAAGCAAAAGCGCGATGCTGGCTCCGGCCAGCGGAGTCCCATGAATCGTCCATTGAAAACCGGACGATTCCAGACATGCCAGCATTTCCTGAACCGGGAGGAATTCGGTGTGGAGCTCGAGAAAGATGTAGCGGATCAAGTGCTCCCAGTCGCGGATATGCAGGAACAGCTGCCGCTCCGCGCCTTCGATATCGCATTTGAGCACCATCGGCGCGCCGGTCTTCGCCACCCCGGCGATCTCAGCCAACGTGAGCACCGGAGTTCCCATGTTCGAGAACGGTCCCATCCGCATTCCCCAGGCGCCATTCCCCGAATCGTGCAATTCCGCGAAGCCATGCTTCGCTCCCGCGAACGCGCGAATGGCAGTAGAGCGATTCGCCAACCCGGTTCGCCGGAGGTTCTCCGAGAGCTGCCGGAAGTTATCCGGGTCGGGTTCCACCGCGATGATCTCGACCACATTCAGCGCCCGGACTAGAAAGAGGACGCTGAGTCCGATATTCGCTCCTAGATCGATGAGGGTGACGCGGCCGAGGTTATCGGGCAAGGCTGCGACGCACGGTTCATAGGCGCGTTCCATGAAAATCTCATCGAATACTTTGGGATCGGTGGTCCCCCTGCGGAGCGCGACGCTGGTAACAAGACGATTCACTCCGCCCCGCAACCGGTACGCACAAACGCCCGCCTCCCCGCTGGCGGTGTTCAGCAGGTACCGGAGTTTATCGCCAGACACCAGATCCGATGCGGCGATCAACCTCAGCTTTCGTGCGATCCTGCCCAGCGTGCGCACTCTTTTTAGTGCGTTTTGTCCCCGGGACATCTCCGGAAAACAAGTACCATGAAGCGCGTACTATAAAGCATGTCCGTCTTTGACGACCGCAAGGACTCCCTCGAACAACACGAATTCCAAATGGGACGGGAGCGGGGCCGTCTGGCGGTCACGCTTGATCTGCTCACGGATGCCCTCGTGCTGGTCGGCCAGCACGGCGTCTATTGCCAGAGCGCGCGGCAGCCGGGTAAACCCGCCATGGATGTTCAGTTGATCGATAAATGCATCACGGACGCCAAGGAACTGGTCTCCAGCGTGATGACTGAACTCAAGAGAAAGCGCCGCGGCGATTGACATGAAGGCCGCGGTTTTAAAAAGCCCCGCACAAATCGCTTCCCGCCCGCTCGAAATCCGCGATATCCCGGTTCCCACGCCCGCGGCTGGCCAGGTCCTGCTTCGCGTCCGCGCCTGCGGAGTGTGCCGCACCGATCTGCACATCGTCGAAGGCGAGCTGAAACCTCTCCGCGATCAAGTTATTCCAGGCCATCAAATCGTCGGAGAAGCGGCAGATGGCGCTCGATTCGGAGTTACATGGATGGCGGGCATCGACGGAACCTGCGAGTTCTGCCGCCGCGGCGAGGAGAATCTGTGCGATTCACCCAGCTTCACCGGATACACGGTGGACGGCGGCTACGCCGAGTTCGCGGTGGCGCGCTCCGACTTCGCCATTCCTCTGCCCGCCGGGCTCGATGATCTCGAAGCCGCGCCGCTGCTGTGCGCCGGGGTCATCGGATTCCGGAGCTTGCGCGTCGCCGGCGTCCAGCGCGGCGAGCGTGTGGGGCTGTTCGGCTTCGGCGCGTCGGCGCACCTTGCGCTTCCTGTGCTCCGGGCCTGGGGGTGCCAGGTCGCGGTGGCTACACGCGGTGCGACCCATCGCAACCTCGCAGAGGCGCTGGGAGCCGATTGGATCGGATCCGAACGCGATCGCCCCCCGTTCCCCCTCGACCGCGCGATCACCTTCGCGCCCAGTGGCGACGTGGTGGTCGCGGCGCTCGCCAGCCTGCGCAAGGGGGGCGTCGTCGCAATCAACGCTATTCATCTGGATCGCATTCCCGAATTCGACTACGATACTTTGCTGTGGGGCGAGCGGCAGATTCGCAGTGTCGCCAACGTGACCCGCGCCGATGCGCGTGATTTTCTTCAGCTGGCGAGCGAAATCAAGCTCCATCCCAAGGTCACCGTGTTCCGGCTCGAGCAGGCCAACGAAGCGCTGTTGGCCCTTAAGAACGACGGGATCGATGGAGCCGCTGTGATTGCTTTCTGAGTTAGTTGCTTGAAGGTTTGGTTCCCCGCGTTTACCCGGCCAGCTCGCGGCGCATGGCATCGAGCGACTGCTGCAGGCTCAGTTGGTCTGGCTCGGCGTCACTCTGTTTATTGATTACTTCGGCGAACAGAGGCACCAGCTCTGGATCGCGCCATCCCCGGCGCGCCTCTTCCAGCATGATGGCCACGGCCCGATCATGCGAAAAGGCCGGTTTGTAGGGCCGCGCCGTGGTGAGCGCATCGTAGATGTCCGCGATTTGCAGGATCCGCGCCAGCAGGGGAATATCTTCGCCCCGCAGGCCGTCGGGATAACCGCTTCCATCCCAACGCTCGTGATGACTGCGGATAATCGGCAGTACCGGCGCCAGGGTCTTCATGGGGCGGCAGATTTGTTCGCCGCGGATGGTATGCTGCCGCATCGTGTCCCATTCTTCTTCCGTGAGCAATCCGCGCTTGAACAGGATCGCGTCGGGGATGCTGATTTTGCCGATGTCGTGCAAGTATCCGCCGCGGAATAGAGCCAGTTGCTCGTGTTTGGGTAATCCCAGGGCGTGCGCCAGTTCGATGCTGTAACTGGCCAGCCGCTCGCAATGCAACCCAGTGTAGCGGTCGCGGTGCTCTACTGACTGCGCCAGTGCGAACAGAATGGTTTCAGCTTCCTCCAGCGAATCCACCAGCGCTTTATGACGCAGCATGGTGCTCACCCGCGTGCGCACCAGGGCCGGCCGCAACGGCTTGAGCAGAAAATCGTCGGCGCCCGATTCCAGGCCCGCCACCTCATTCTCCATTCCCTGGATGCTGGTCACCATCAGGATTGGAATCAGCTGCGTGCGGCGGTCGGACTTGACCATCTGGCAGAACTCCATCCCGCTCATCTCCGGGAGTACCAGGTCGACCACGATCAAATCCACCTTTTCCGTGTCCAGCAGCGAAAAGGCCACCGACGGCCGCTTGGCTTCCAGAATCCGGTAAGGCGTGGCTTTCAGAATTCCGCGCAGCAGGCGCCGGTTCAGATCGATGTCGTCCACAATCAGGACGGTGGGGAGGTAGGCGGGATCCGGTGACGCGCTCTCAAATGTGGGAACCCGCAGCTCGGGCCGCAGCGGCAGGCTACTGACTTCAATGTTCGTGTGCACCGACACGAGGATCCTTTACCTTCTGGGTTCATCGGCCGAAAGGCACCAAACAATTAGGGGGAATTATGGAGTACCGTGCTAAGGCCCGTACCCAAGGCGGGACACGACGGCGGCCGATGGGGGCGATCCGGCGGCGACAGGTTTCCCCCATCTACACTAGTACTTCATGCGCGAAACCGTCTCCCCGGCGCGAGCCATCGAAGGCATTATCACGCTCCCCGGCGATAAATCCATTTCCCATCGCTATGGAATGCTGGCCGCGATCGCTCAAGGCCGCAGCACCATCGCCAATTACTCCACCGGCGCCGACTGCCAATCGACCCTGGCCTGCATGGCTGCTCTGGGGGCGAAGATCGAACGGCAGAACGGATCGGTGACGATCGAAGGCGGGCCACTCCGGGAACCCGCCGGGTTGCCCAATGAGATGCTCGATGCGGGTAACTCCGGTTCCACCATCCGCATGCTTTCCGGGATCCTAGCGGCACAGGCATTTACTTCGCGGATCGGCGGCGACGAGTCTCTTTCCCGGCGTCCCATGGCGCGGATCATCGGGCCTCTCACCGAGATGGGCGCCCGGATCGAAGCCCGTGACGGGAAGTTTCCGCCGCTCGTCATTCATGGCCGCGAGCACGGCGCTCCGCTGCATGGCATCGATTACCAGCTCCCGATGCCGAGCGCGCAGGTCAAGAGCTGCATTCTGCTGGCCGGCCTGTTCGCGGGGGGCGATACCATCGTCCGCGAGCCGGTCCGCACGCGCGATCACACTGAAATCGCCCTCAAGGAGTTCGGCGCGGAGATCGAAATCGAGAAACGGACCATTCACTTGCGCGCCGGGGCGCGCCTCACCGGACGGGAATTGGTCGCGCCGGGCGATCTCTCATCGGCCTGCTTCTTTCTGGTCGCCGCGCTGATGGTCAAGGAATCGAGCCTGGTGATCCACGGCGTCGGCCTGAACCCGACTCGTTCCGCGCTGCTCGATTTTCTGGTGTCGATGGGCGCTAAAATCACGGTTCTTGAAGTTCATCAGGTAGGAGGAGAGTTAATCGGCGATCTTCGCGTGCAGGCCTCGGCCGTGGCAGGGGGCGTGATCGAGGGAGCCTTAACCGCGGCGCTGATCGACGAGATCCCGGCCCTGGCGGTTCTGGGAGCCGCCAGCGCCCATGGACTCACCGTTCGCGACGCCGCCGAATTGCGCGTGAAGGAAACCGACCGCATTGCCACCATCGAGGCCGGTTTCCGGCGGATGGGCGTGAAGATCGAGACCAATCCGGAAGGTTTTCACGTACCCGGACGCCAGAGTTTTCATGCCGCCGAGATCGATTCGGCCGGAGACCATCGCATCGCCATGGCGTTCGCGGTGGCGGCGCTGGCGGCCGATGGGCCGTGCTCGATCCAGGGCGCGGAATCGGCGAGCGTGTCTTTTCCCGAGTTTTTCGGTACACTGCGACAGATCGTCCGAACATGAAGACTCGGGAAGACCTGACGCTATCCGGCCTGGTGCACGACCTCAACAACGTGTTCCAGACACTGGTGGATGCGGCCGACCTGCTGGCCGGCGACCCGCGCTACGCCAAACTCTCCGCCGCGATTCTGCGCAGCGTCGAACGGGGCAAAAACATCGCCGCCGGTATCCAGGCGGGAAACGGCTCCGGCACCCCCTTCGAACAGATCCTGGCCAACGCCATCGCCTTCGTCGAGGATTCTCTGGCCGCCAGCCGCGGGCCGGAGATCAGCTTTGCGTGCGAGGTCGAACCCGGCATTGAACTCGGCGGACATTGGGCTTGGGAACGCGTGCTGATCAACCTTTTTCTGAACGCCATGCACGCTATGCCCGACGGCGGAACCATCCATGTCGGCGCCCGCCGTACAGAGGCACAAGTCGAAATCGTGGTGCGCGACGAAGGCTCGGGTATCGCAACAGGAGTGCTGGAGCATTTGTTTCTGCCGCACGTCTCCACCGGTTCCAGCGGCCTGGGGTTGCACATCGTCGAAACCATCGTGAAGCAGGACGGCGGCTGCGTGCGCGCCGCCAATCGAAGCGACACTAAGGGCGCGGAGTTCATCATTACCCTTCCGGCCCGTCGTCAAGCCATTCCCGCGCGCGCGTCATAATTGAAGCGTGAGGAAAGCGCTGTTCATAGCCATGAACGCCGCGTTCTTGGTATGCGTTCAACGTGTGTGCGCGCAGGACGCGGCCGATATCATCCGCCACTCGGTCGAGCGCGACGCGACTAACTTCGAGCGGTTCAAGAACTACACGTTTTTAGAACGCGTCGAGGAACGCCGCTACGGCCGCAACGGCAACCTGAGTTCCAAGCAAGTGGAGACGTACGAGTTCATGGTCCTGGGCGGCCGTCCCTATGGAAAGCTGGTGGAGCGCGATGACAAAGCTCTGCCCGCCAAGGAAGCCCGCAAGGAACAAGACAAAGTGGACAAGGAGTCGGCCAAGCGCCAGCGCGAGTCTGCATCCGACAAAGCCAAAGAGGATAAGGATCGCGCCGAGGAGCGACGCTATCTGCGGGAGGTTCCGGAAGCGTTTGATCTTACGGTGCAAGGTACGGAGCAGATCGGGGGCCGTCCGGTGTGGATTATCGGAGCGCAACCCAAGCCGGGCTACAAACCGAAATTGAAGCGCGCCGAGATTCTCGGACATCTGCGCGGCAAGATCTGGGTTGACCAGGCCGACTATCAATGGGTGAAGGCCGAGGTGACCGTGATCGATCCGATTTCATTCGGCCTGGGGTTGGTCAAGCTCGCGTCCGGCGCCGTCCTGGACTTTGATCAGGTCCGCGTGAACGAAGAAGTCTGGCTTCCGGCGCACATCAGCGTTCGGGCCGACGCCCGCCTGGCCTACCTGCGCAAGATGCGCGAGGAGCTGGATATTACCTATCGCGACTACCAGAAGTTCCAGGCCAATTCGCGAATCGTGGAGTAACTGTTACCTCCAGGACCGCACGAGCAGCCACAGGCTCATGGTCCATGCAAACACCAGCACGGCTCGCCGCGCGGTATCCGCCGTCAAGCGCTGAACCGCGTGCGCGCCCCAGTAACCGCCGATGAGAGTGCAGACAAGCATCGGAATCGCCACGCGCCAGACGACGATACTTTTGGCGATAAAAGCGGCTACAGCAAGGGTGTTGACACCGGTGGCGCACCACATCCGCAGGCCGGCTGATTCCTGCACGCCGATTCGCGCGGCGATCAGGAACAGAACGATCATCAGCACGCCCATCCCCGCGCCGAAGTAGCCTCCATAAATGGATATCGCCAGCGTGCCGGCATACAGCAGTCCGGTATGCACCTTATCTGAAGCCATACCTAAAGAACGTTGGGTGGCGAAGCGCCGGAGCTGGTCGGAAAAAGTAAACACCAGTGCCGCGCCGATCATCAAAAACGGCACCAGCTTCGAAAAACGCTCGCTGGGCGTGTGCAGCAGCAGTTGGCTGCCGGCCACGCCGCCGGCCACGCTGATCAGCACCAGCGTCCAAAACAGTTTGCCGGTGACCGGACGCCGGTACACCAGGGCGGACGCAATTCCTCCTGGTAGGGTGATGACCGAGGAAGTCGCATTCGCCATGATAGGATCCACTCCCGCAAATAGGAGCGCGGGAAAAATCATGAACGTGCCCCCGCCGGCTAAAGCGTTGGCGACACCCGCACCCGTGGCGGCGGCAAGCAGGATGATCCAGGCGAGGGGCGAGATGGCGTTCAGAACTCCCCATGCTAACGCAGGTGACCCCGAGGCATTTAGTTAATATGGAGGCGTGCCGGAAAAGACTTTTGATGACCCGCGCATCGCGCTCAACCGGATTTACACCAAGGGTGGCGATAAGGGCGAAACCGGCCTGGCCGGCGGGCAACGAGTCCCCAAAGATTCCCCGCGCATCGAGGCCTACGGCACGGTGGACGAGCTGAACGCCTTCGTCGGGCTGGCTTGCGTGACCTGCGGCGAGGAAACCGCGCGCGCCTTGCGGCTGGGCAGGCTGCTGGATATCCTGCGCAGGGTGCAGCACGAGCTCTTCAATCTTGGTTCCCAACTTTCGACCTTGCCGAAGGATCTTCATCCCAAACAGGCCCGGATCACCTCCGCCGAGATCGAACAACTGGAGCGGGAGATCGACGCAATGAATGAGGAGCTCCCCGCGCTGCGCAGCTTCGTGCTGCCGGGTGGAACCAGGCTAAACGCCGAACTGCACGCCGCGCGGACCATCTGCCGGCGCGCGGAGCGATTGACTGTAGCGCTCGCGCGAATGGAGGAAACACCTCCCGAAGTGATCCGGTACTTGAACCGGTTGAGCGACGCGCTGTTCGTATGGAGCCGCTGGGCGAATCACGTGCTGGGCGCGCCGGAAGTGCTGTGGGAGCCGAATCGCGCCGCGTCCGGACAAAAAGACTAGCGAGCCCTTCTGAACCAGGAATAGCTGATCGGGTTCGATCCGCCGCAGCAGCCGCTCGCAACGACTTCTCCTGACTCGCTCACGTCGATCGAGTGCGGGCCCGGCGATTCGATCTGGCCCAGAATCTTCCCGGTCGCAAGATCGACCTTAAAGATGGTGGGCTTCGTCAACATACTCGACACCCACAATGCGCCGCCGGCCACCTTCAGCGCAAACGGGCGGCCGAGGTTGGTCCACTCGCCCAAATAGCGTCCGTCCAGATCGAAGCGCTGGACCCGGGAGTTTCCACGGTCGGCTACGAACAGGGTGTTCCCTTCGTACGCGATCCCATGCGGGATTTGAAACTGCCCCGGCCCGGTTCCGGCGCTGCCCCACACCTTCACGCGCTTACCATCAGCCGAGTATTCCAGGATGCGGGCGTTGCCGTAGCCATCGGAGATAAAAAGCCGCCCATTGGCGCCGAAGGTGATGTCGGTGGTGCCGCATAGGGTAGGGAAGGCGCACTTGTCGCCGACAGCGATTTCGCCCACCGAAATCTCCTGGAGCTTCTTCCCTTGCGGCGTGAACTTCAGGATCACCGAACTGCCCGCGTCCACGGTCCAGATGTTGCCTTCGGCGTCCACGCGCACGCTATGTGGCACGGTGAACATCCCCTTGCCCCAGGAACGCAGTGTCTTGCCTTGTTTGTCGACGGCGATCACGGGATCGGCCTTGTCACCACGCTGTAGAACGTAGATCACCCCGCTCCCGTCCATCGCCACCGACGAAACGGTTCCGACGGAGTTAAGCGGGACTTGCTCCAGAGGCAGCCGGGGAGCGTCTTGCGCGCGGGACGCAAAACCCAGGAAGAACACGATTGCGATAGCCCTCATCCCGAACATGAGTAGACTCTATCACGCTCCGCGGACGATCTGAGCCAGTGCCGCGTAGATGTCCGGATGACGGAAAACGAAGCCCGCGCGCTGCGCTGCGTCGGGAAACGCCCGCTGGCTGGCCAAGAGCACTTCGGACATCTTGCCGAACATCAATTTCAAGGCGAACACGGGGACCGGGAAAATAGCCGGGCGGTGCACGGCCTCAGCCAAAGCCCGCGTGAATTCGCGATTCGTCACCGGGAAGGGCGAGGTGGCGTTGAACGCTCCGCGCACGGTGGATTCCTTCAGCAGGAAATCGATCAGGGCGATGAGGTCGTTGAGGTGGATCCACGACATCCACTGGTGTCCGCTGCCGAGACGCCCGCCAACGCCCAACCGGAAAGGAAGGAGCATGCGGGCCAGCGCGCCTCCTTTTTGTCCCAGAACCACGCCGATCCGTAATCTCGCTACACGAACACCCAACGGTTCGGCGGCTTGCGCTTCTTCTTCCCAGGACAGGGCGACCTTGCCCAGGAAATCGTCAGCGGGCGGAGCCGCTTCGGTCAGGATTTCATCGCCGCGCGAACCGTAGTATCCCACCGCCGAGGCGCTAATCAGCACTTGGGGCGGCTGCCCGCGCATGGCTGCCACCAGGGCCCGCGTGCCCTCCACGCGGCTGCGCATGATCCTGTCGCGCGCGGCCGCGGTCCAGCGCTGCGCGACCGGCTCTCCCGCCAGATGAATGACGGCATTTGCACCGGCTAGGGCATCCTGCGGTAGCCCGGCACGCAGGGAAACAGGTCGAACACTATGACCGCGGCTCCCCAGATGCTCGGCGACGGCGCGTCCGATAAATCCCGAGGCTCCGGTAATGGCGACATTCATTCCGGTAACGTATATAGAGTCGCACGGCTCACCAGGCTTGAGGAGCCCCTATGTTTATCGGACACATGGCAGTGGGCTTCGCATCAAAGCGCGTGGCGCCGCGGGCGTCGTTAGGCCTGCTGATGGCCGCGCCCATGGCGCTCGATCTGCTGTGGCCGCTGTTCCTGCTGGCCGGATGGGAGCAGGTCCGCATCGATCCCGGGAACACGGCGTTCACTCCACTGGATTTCGTTTCGTACCCGTATTCGCACAGCCTGGCGATGTCGGTGGCATGGGGAATTCTGTTCGCCTTGCTTTATTGGAGCGTTACGCGCTACCTAGCCGGAGCAATGGTGATCGGCTTCGGGGTGGTGAGCCACTGGATTCTGGATTTTGTCACTCACCGGCCAGATCTGCCCCTGTACCCGGGCGGAATAACGCGGTTCGGCCTGGGACTGTGGAATTCCGTGGGGGGCACGATGGCGGTGGAGAGCGTGATGTTCGCGGCCGGCGTATGGATGTACGCCGCAATCACCCGAGCGCGGGACCGCGCGGGTTCGTACGGCTTCGGGATGTTCGTGGCGTTCATGGTGCTCGTTTACTTAGCGAACGTTGTCGGCGGTCCGCCCCCCAGCGCCGAGTTTCTGGCCAGGTTCAGCCTGGGGATCTGGCTGATTCCCTTGTGGGCGTGGTGGTTTGACCGGCATCGGGGCGTCGCGGCGGGCGCATGAGAAGATAGTGTCCGGCACTGTCATATGCGCTGGACCAATCGCGCCAAGATCCTGTGGAGTTACCTGCGAGGGGCCGAGCGTGTGCCCGCCCTGCCGGTGGAGTACATCGTCGAAACAACGGCGAAATGCAACCTCTACTGCCCCATGTGTCCGCGCGAGACCCACAAGCAGCCCAAAGAAGACATGACCGACCAGATCTTCGAGCGTTTGGTCGAGGGCGCGGCTCGCACCGGCGAGCATATGATGCTGATCGGCCTGGGCGAGCCTTTCATGGACCGCAAGATCTTCGACCGTATCGAATTCTGCCAACAGCATGGCGTCGCAACGCTCCTTTCAACCAACGGGACGTTTTTGGATGAAGCCACGGCGAAGCGGTTGCTCGATTCGCGCCTGCAGCACATTACGCTCAGCTTCGACGGCGCGTCGAAAGAAACCTTCGAGCGCTATCGCAAGGGCGCGCGCTTCGAGAAGGTCCGCGACAACTTCGTCCGGTTCTGCCGCATGAAATACGCCCGTGGCGCCAAGTTGCAAATCGTGGTGCAGATGGTGCGCATGCCCGGCAACGCTCATGAAGTGGACGAATTCCGGCGCTTCTGGAGCCAGATCGAGGGGGTGGACCAGGTTCGCGTCAAGGAAGACGAAACCAATCTGGTGCAGCCCGAGAACGCGAAACGCGCCACCAGTATCAAACATCGCTGCCACTACCTGTGGCGCGGAGCCGTGTATGTGAAGCACGATGGGCGTGTGTATCCCTGCTGCCAGAGTTATGCGCTCGACG
>Ga0210400_10004309_pt1 | contig 12352 bp, 8 predicted proteins | sample IncBWH26MmetaG_FD_155456 | JGI IMG/M metagenome (GOLD analysis project Ga0210400, IMG submission 155456) | Forest soil microbial communities from Barre Woods Harvard Forest LTER site, Petersham, Massachusetts, United States - Inc-BW-H-26-M | ecosystem: Environmental > Terrestrial > Soil >...
CGCCGTGGCGGTGAACGATCCAACGCGGGAAAGGGTGGCAATCCAGACCGGCGAACCGCTCGCCTGGTGGATGCACAGGTAGAAGCCGGCGAACCCGACCCCGGCGATCGCGGCCAAACCGAGACCTGCGGGCCGGCCCGAGGACTTCGGTTCATTTTCACGCGCCGGTTCCGGGCGCGTGATCAGCCAGATGGCCAGGGCAGCGAGCACAAAGCCACCCATCGTCCAACGACTGGGCGCGCCTTCCAGAAAGATGTCAGCCATCGTCGGGATCGCCGCGCCGACCAGTGCTGCGATGGGCGCCGTCAGTCCCATCTGACCCGAGGCCAGGGCACGGTAGAAGAGCGCCAGAGAGAATCCTCCCGACGCCCCGGCGACCATTGCCCATACGGTGCTTGCCCGTGACGGAAACGCTCCGTGTTGCCCGAGCGCGATCGCAAACATCAGGCCGAAAGCGCAGACATGGGAGAATGCGGTCAGCACGAAGGCATTCGCGCGGCGCGATCCGTATCCGCCGGAGAAATCGGCGGCGCCCCAGAGAAATACCGCGATCACGCTACAGACCGCCGGAGCGAATTGGGTCAGTGAGGACACGCCGGACGAGGGTAACATGCGCGGTCGCATACGGTCTTGAAACTAGGGATAAGCTTCCTGCGGGCTTCGAAGCGCTGACGCCCCTCCCCATTTTGTTGCGCACCCGACTTCGCTCCAGTGGGCCGCGTGTTAGAATTTCGGCACGTCGTTTTCCGATCGGCTTATGGTCCGAGGACTGGTTCTAAGGACTTCGTGAAACAGTTCCGAGAGTTCACATTTGATCGAACTGGCACCATCGATTCTTTCGGCTGATTTTGCCCGCCTTGGCGAGCAGGTGCGCGCCGCTGCTGAGGGCGGGGGCAGTGTGATCCACGTCGACATTATGGACGGGCATTTCGTGCCCAACCTCACGCTGGGGCCGCCGGTGGTGAAGTCATTGCGCAAGGCCACAAAGCTGCCGCTCGACTGCCATCTGATGATCGAGAATCCGGACGAATTCATTCCCGTGTTTGCCGAAGCGGGGGCGGACTGGATCTCCGTGCATCAGGAAGCGACCCGGCATCTGGACCGAACGCTGCATCTGATCAAGAGTCACGATTGCCTGGCGGGAGTCGTGATCAATCCGGCGACGCCGGTGGAAATGCTGACGGAAGTGCTCGAGATCGTCGACTATGTGCTGGTCATGTCGGTGAATCCGGGCTTCGGGGCGCAGAAGTTCATCCCGTCCACGCTGCACAAAATGCGGCGGTTAGCCCAGATTCGCGACCAGCGCGGGCTGGCTTACCGCATCGAAGTGGACGGCGGCGTGGGGCTCGACAGCGTCGCCGATGTGGTGCGGGCGGGCGCAGAAATTTTGGTGGCGGGCAACGCCGTGTTCGGGAATGGTGATCCAAGCAAGAATGCGCAAGCGCTGTTGACGGCGGCGAGAGAAGCGGCGATGCTGAAAGTTTAGGCTTTCATTTTCTTCGAGGACGGCAATATCCTGACGGCTGAGTGCGCGTCGATTGCCAGCGGAGTTAGCTCAGCCGCACCAGTGCAAGAGCCGAGTGGCGGACAGCCGAGAGCCTGCCCTGAGCTTGTCGAAGGGCGGCTGTCCCTGCTTAAATACAGAAACTTCGAGGTACAAATGTCACGTCGAATTCCGTTGCTTAGCCTGCTCGGCCTGCTGCTGGTTTTGGGCGTCGCCTGCACCAACAAGAAATCGGTGAACCCGCTGGCCAATGTCGGATCCAAGCAGCCCGACAAGGTCCTGTTCGACAAGGCTATGGAAGCCATGCGGCACAACCGCTTCGACGTGGCGCGGCTGACATTGCAGACCCTGATCAACACCTATCCGGACTCGGAGTTCATTGCGCGCGCCAAGCTGGCGGTCGGCGATTCCTGGTACGCCGAGGGTGGCACGGCTGCCCTGGCGCAGGCCGAGCAGGAATATAGCGATTTCCAGATCTTCTTCCCCAACATGCCGGAGGCGGCCGAAGCCCAGTTGAAAATTGCCAACATTCATTACCAGCAGATGGAAAAGGCTGACCGCGACTACACCAACGCCAAGCGCGCCGAAGACGAATACCGCAAGCTGATTCTGCAATACCCTGACAATAAGCTGGTTCCCGAAGCCAAGCAGCGTCTGCTGGAAGTGCAGGAAGTCCTGGCCGACCGCGAATTTGGCATTGGACGCTTTTACGCTTTGCGGGAGTCCTATGCCGCATCGATCGCGCGCCTGCAATCGATGGTGGAAAAGTATCCGCTGTACAGCCGCGCCGATGAAGCGCTTTACCTGCTGGGCCAGGATTATGAAGGACAGATTACCCGGGTGCGAAGCGCCCCGACCTGCGACGCGCATTTCCTGCCGCGGGGCTGTTCGACCGAAGCGGCGAAGGCGGAGTGGATTGGCAAGCTTACCAAGGACGCATCGGAGGAATACGGAAAGATTCTTACGCGCTACCCCATGATGGATCGCTCCGATGATGCCAAGCAGCGTCTGACAGCCCTGCACCAGCCCATTCCCAGGCCGACCAAGGCGGAGGTTCAGCGTAACAAGGCCGAGATCGCCAGCCGCAGCGAATCTACCCTGACCCAGAAGGCGATGGGACTCATAAAGAAAGGGCCTGATGTGGCACAGGCGGCGAAAGTTGGCGAACCGACTCTGGTCGATACCGACCCGGTGGCACCGTCCACAGTGGTTCAGAGAGAGTTCATGGGAGCGCCCGAGCCCCGCACCAAGGGAGCGGTGGGTGTGGAGATCGTAAATCAGCCCGGGTCCGCGCCGACCCCCCCCGCGACTCCACCCGGAGGTTCGCCTTTCGGCAACTCTGCTGCCGGAACCACGCCGCCAGCCGGCCCCGATCCCAACGAGCTGAAACCAAATGTGCCCGCGGACCCCAACGAACTGAAGCCGGTGGACAGCGGCAATCCGCTGCCACCACCTCCGCAGGTGAATGAAATCCATCAGGGGCAGTCTTCGTCTTCGGCCACCGCTGACGATTCGACGCCCGCCACGGACAAGGACCTCTCCAGCAGCAAGAAGAAGAAAAAGACGGGGCTGAAGAAGATCATTCCGTTCTAGAAGATTCGAACCTGGACCTTGGTGTGTGGGGTGGGCGTCCGCCGCCACGCCGCCCCTACGCACTAGGCGTTGACCACTGGTAACCAGTTACTTCCCTTCTGGATCATTGACTTAGGGTGTGGCTCGGGTTACCTTCGGGCTATCTCCCCTCATCAGAGGATACTCTTGGCCCGGAAGATACTGCTCGCCGATGACAGCGTCACCGCTCAGAATATGGGGCGGAAGATCCTCGCGGATGCGGGATACGAAGTCATTACGGTCAACAATGGCTCCGCCGCGCTGAAGAAGATCGCCGAGCAAAAACCCGACCTCATCGTGCTCGATGTTTATATGCCCGGCTACAGCGGGCTCGAGGTGTGCCAGCGCCTCAAGGAAGCACAGGAGACAGCGCGGGTTCCGGTCCTGCTGACTGTGGGCAAACTGGAGCCTTTCAAGCCGGAGGAAGCCAAGCGCGTCCGTGCCGACGGCTTCATCGTAAAACCGTTTGAGGCCAGTGAGTTACTGAGCGCCCTCAGCAAACTCGAAGACAAGATTGTGCCCCGCGCTGAAGCCTCGAAGCCAGGCCGCTTCGCGCGCGCCACTGCTGCTCTCGACGAAGGCCGTTACGACAAGACGGTCGCCATCGAAGAAGACTCGGGATGGAAGAACCGGATCGGATTTCCGAATAAAAAGAAGGAAGCACACGCCCAGGACGACGCTGACGAGTCGGCCATTTATAACGCCATGAACAACGACTTGCGCACGAAGGTAGAGCGCAAGATGGCTGAACAGGGCAAGGTTGAGCGCAAAACGGATGAACCTCAAACGGAACAGCCGCACCCGGCCAAAACCACGGAAGCTCGAGTTGATCTCGGCGCTTTGGCGCCCGAGGGCCTACCCAAGGATGTGACTCCGGAAGAGATTGCGGCGCTAGCCGCTGCTGCTGCCCAGGTGAAGGGCAAGATCGCCGACAGCCGGCAGGCCGAGCCCGATCCGGTGGAAGCCAGTGTCGAACAAAACAAGATCGCACAAACAGCGCCGCGCGAAGTCCCAGAGGCCCAGCCGCCCGTGGCAGCATTCGCGGAGCAAAAGTCCGAAGACAAGATTATTAAAGAGACGAATGCAGCGCCTAGCGTCCCCGCTCCGGACCCCGCAGATGTGATCGCTGCGATTGCCGGCCTGGAAGTGGACAATGTCGCTACGCCTGCCGCTACTTCCGGGAATGGATCATGGTCGCACAGCACAGCTGACCGGATCGCCGATGAGCCCGTAACGATGGCTGTAGCCGCCGGAGCGGAGTCTCGTGCGACAGCCTCGCGCTGGACCGCGGTTTCGGTTGCGCTGGTCCCCGAGGAAGCTGCCATTTCTCTCGAACTGGAGATGCAGAAAGCTTACGCCGCCTTCGCCGCGGCGGAGCCAGCGGCGGTAACAGCGGCCTCATTTTCGCGAGAAAGCGCGGCGACACCGCTGCGGGCGCCCGACCTGTTGGCCCCGGTTCCCACGACTCCCGCCCCCGAAGCGGCTCAAGTATTGACTGAGATGGCCAGCGTTGCCACCGATGCCATCACTAACGCCGTAAAAGAACTGGAAGCCGCAGCGGCCTCGTACCTTGAACACAAGACGTCTGCTTCCACGGAATCTGCGCCTGTTCCCGAGATGAAAGCCGAGTCAGACAAGTTCCAGGCAGATTGGACCGAAGCCTCTCGTACCACCGAGGCGAGTGTCGGGGAGAACCCGGCTGCGAACCGCTTCGACTCGGAGCCTGAAGCTGCGAAGTTAAAAACAAAGTCAGAAACGGCGAAAGAAGACGCCCCGGAAACTAAGCAAGATTCAAACGAGGCATCCCCGCCGACTTCCGAGAGCACTACGCCTGCTTCGGCAGAACTAAGCCCGGCCAGCCAGAATTCAGAGACCGCCGCTCCGGCGCCAAGCGAGCCGGCCGCGCGCGCCACAGAGTACACCGTCAGGAAAGAATCCGAAATCGCCGCCGACACTGCCGCAGCCTGGGCCAGTTGGCGCCGCAATCGTCAGCCCGGAGTCCCCGAGCCCGCAACTGCAGAGTCTTTCCAGCCCACGGAAGAAACGACTCGCGATCCTCAGGACGTCGTAGCCATGGCCGTTGCCGCCGGCGCCGAAAAGACTCCCGAGGAATCGTCTCCGACATCCCAGGCGGCACCTGAGTCTGATCAGGAAGGCATTGCCAGCATTGTCGACAGCGTGCTCGCTGAAATGCGCCCCAAGATCTACGAAGAGATCTCGCGCAAGATGAAAAAGAAGTAATCTGATCTTCGCGTTATCCCAGCGCTGTGATCTCAGTCAGATTTTTAGCTTCCATTCGCCTACTGTGCGATTTGTTTCCGGGGTGATACTCTTTGCCTGCGGATGAACCTGACCCTTGGCACGAAACTTGGTCTCTCCGAAATCTCCCTTTCCCCGTTTGACGGGGTATTACCTACCGAGGGGAAAATGCTACACCCAACCCCACCCGGCAGAGCTCTTGCGCGGGATTACTTGTGATTCGGGTTCGCAAATGTATGAAATCCGTGTACAGTGGCCTCTGAACCTCTACTGCTGAGTGAGTTCCTGCATGTTAAGCGACAAGGAGACGAAACGCGCCGAAGAGGAAGTAAAACGACAGACCAAGTGGTTCAGAGACGCGAAAGCGCGAGGGTACAATGCTGAGGTGGTAGCAATGAGTACCTATGATTCCCAAGACGACTTCGACCGCTGTCGTCCAAGCGCAAGGGTAACTGACTTTCGACAATACAACGAATATGTAATAGCGGTACTGAAGGGGCTACGCGCGAATGGCGTGCCCGCCGAGCCGGTCGTGGTTCACTATCCTGAATTTGCAAAGTTTTTAAACGGCAAACCGATTACACCCGAAGCCCGGTCTGACTTCGCGGCTCATCTTGCGATTGAAGCCTCCAAGAACAAATAGCCTGAGCCCCCAAGGTTCTAGCTGCCCTCACCGCGCGTGGGGAGCGCTCGCGCTTGCAGTCGGTGGGGTCGTGCGAAGGCGATCGAGTGCGAAGGGGCGCGTGAAAACGTACGCTACGGCGAATCCGCATCGTTCGGAGTCGCGGAGGGTCATTCTCCCCTTAATGTGGACGCCACCGAAGGGTCGTGGACTACGAAATGTGTTTCTCCTGACCAAGAGATGGCACCTCTCCGGGTACGCCCTTTGTCCTGCGCCGTCGCTTCATGAACCTCAAGTTCGGAAGCACTAAGAGCGACCCAGAATTCGACCGCATAAAGGCCCGGTGCCCCCACAGCGAAAAAGACTGAGAACTTTCCAGTAGCACCAGTTCTGAGTGTCATATATCCAGAGTCAACTTCGAGATCCATGACATGAGCTTTGCGCCCAACGCCATCAGGGCTGAAATCGACTTTATACAGTCGGAATGGTGGCCTTTTTCTGAAATCGAGGAACGTATTCCGAGATCCTTTGTTGATTATGGTTGCTACGGCGCTTACTGGAAAATGCGCATCGTGACAAAGATCAGCAGATTCTTGAGTCGCAACGACGGAGATATCGAGCACCGCTTGCTTGAACAGATCAGCTTGAGCGCGAGCACGGCTTCCCAAAGCTGAAAACGTATAGACGGTCCAGCCACCACCGCCAAGAATGGCCGCTATCGTCGCGAGATCTTTAATTCGACCGACAACCTGATCAAATCCAAGCATAGTCTCACCTTCAGCGCAAAGTCGGTTAGACTCAGTCAGGGTTCAAGCCATCACCAATCGTTCGCGTGGGTTTCAAGTCTGAGCTTCACGATCCCACTCGGCGAGCAGGCTGAAAAAAGTCAATGAGTTCCTGAACATTGCTGTCGCTCAGACCTGGCAGCGCCCCATCAGGATCGTTGTTCCCTTGCACATGTTGTGACTTTGTTTGCCTCTCGCTGAGCATCGTGGAATGATATCAGCAGGCCCCAGGGGGGTGTAGCATTTTCCCCTCGGTGGGTAATACCCATTTCCCCGTTTGACCCTTCTTTTCTCGCGCTTGTAAGATAAAAAGCTCCTCCTTCTGCTGCGAAGAACTGCTGGGCTGTGCCCGGCTGCACAGCCGGGGGCGGTGTCTCCACGCGAGTTCGATAACACTCATGCCGCACGAATTGCCGAAATCCTACGAGCCGGGCGCGATTGAAACACGCTGGGCCGACTATTGGATCAAAGAAAAACTCTTCTCCGTGGCCACGCCACCGCCGGGTGAAACACGTCCCGTGTTCACCTTGCTGTTGCCGCCGCCGAACGTTACCGGGCGGCTGCACATGGGCCACATGCTCAACCAGACGCAGATGGACATCATTGTGCGCTGGCACCGCATGCGCGGCTTCATCACGCTGTGGTTGCCCGGTACCGATCATGCCGGCATCGCCACGCAGATGATGGTGGAGCGCCAACTCGCCGCCGAAGGCAAGAAACGCGGCGAAATGGGGCGCGAGAAATTCATTGAGCGCGTGTGGGAGTGGAAGAAGCTGTACGGCGGCGTCATCCTCGACCAGATGAAGCGCCTGGGCGCGTCGGTCGACTGGGACCGCGAATACTTCACCATGGACGAAAATCTTTCGCGCGCGGTGCGCGAGGTGTTCGTCCGGCTCTATGAAGAAGGATTGATCTATCGCGGAAATTACATTGTGAACTGGTGCCCGTGGCACGAGACTGCGATCTCCGATCTGGAAGTGAAGCACGAGGACGTGGCAGGAAAGTTGTGGGAGATTTGCTACCCGGTAGTCAGCGGCGGCAATGAATCTATGACTTGGGGCGAGGAATTCATAATAGTGGCGACGACGCGTCCGGAGACGATGCTGGGCGATGCGGCGATCGCGGTGAATCCGAAGGATGAGCGGTACACGCACCTGCATGGGAAGAAGGTGATGCTGCCGCTGATGATGCGCGAGATTCCGATCATCACCGACGAACTCGCGCAGCCGGAGTTCGGTACGGGCGCTGTAAAGGTTACGCCGGCGCACGATCCCAACGATTTTCAGGCCGGGCTGCGCCACCATCTGCCGCAGATCAACGTCATGGACGAGCGGGCCCGCATGAACGCGAACGCAGGGCCGTATGCGGGCCTGGATCGGTTCGAAGCGCGCAAGCGCGTGCTCGCCGATTTGCAGGAGCAAGGCTTTCTGGTCGGCGAAAAAGATCATACCCTGTCGCTGGGAAGATGCGAGCGCTGCGGCACCATCGTCGAGCCGCGGCTTTCCGAGCAGTGGTTCATCAAGATCAAGCCCTTGGCGGACCGCGCGCGCGAAGCTGTGGAGAGCGGCGAGATCACGATTGTTCCCGAAAATTACCGCACCATTTATTTGAACTGGATGAACAACATCCACGACTGGTGCGTGTCGCGGCAGTTGTGGTGGGGTCATCGCATTCCGGCGTGGACCTGTAGTGGGTGCAAAGAGGTCATTGTCGCGCGCGAGGCCCCGACCGCGTGTACGAAATGCGGTGGAGCAAAACTCGAGCAGGTCACCGACGTGCTCGATACCTGGTTTTCGTCCGGCCTGCTGCCGTTCACGACTTTGGGTTGGCCGGAAAAGACTCGCGACCAAGCGGTGTTCTATCCCACGACGCTGTTGATTACGGCCTATGAGATTCTTTTCTTCTGGGTGGCGCGCATGATCATGTTCGGCTGCCACTTCATGAAGGACCACGAGCAGGATCATGCGATTAAGAAAGCCAACGGCTGGTCCGGCTTCAAGGACGACAGCGTGCCGTTTCATCACGTGTACATTCACGCGCTGGTACGCGACGCCGACCGGCAGAAGATGTCGAAGACCAAAGGCAACGTAATCGATCCGCTGGATATTATTGAGCGCTTCGGAACGGACGCGGTGCGCTTTACGCTGGCCGCCATGGCCGCGCCCGGGACTGATATTGCGTTTAGTGAGAGCCGTACGGACGGGTACCGCGCCTTCGCCAACAAAATTTGGAATGCGGCGCGCTTCATGTTCATGAACGTGGACAGAGTCGAGCCGGGCCTGCGGCCCAGGAGCGCCGACGGCGGCAGTCTTCAAGCGAGTCCGGGTAAATTGCAGACCACGAATCTTGAAGACCGCTGGATTCTTTCGCGCTTCAACCGAGTGGTGGCCGATGTGAATGACGCGCTTGCTCTCTATCGTTTTCATGAGGCTGCGAACCGCATCTATGATTTTTTCTGGGGCGAGTTTTGCGACTGGTACCTGGAATTGATCAAGCCGCGCCTCCTCTTCGACGAAGGCGCCGACACGAGCGCGGCGCGGATTGCCTGCGCGAATCTGGTGAACCTGTTCGACGGATCGTTGCGACTGCTGCATCCGGTGATGCCGTTTATCTCCGAGGAGATCTGGCAGGCGATCTACGAAGGCGCATTGCCGTTCAAGTCGATTGCGCTGGCGGGATATCCGCAAGCGGATGAGAAGCAATTTGATCTCGCAGCCGAAACCGAGATGGCGATCCTGCAGGATTTGATCGTCAGCGTGCGCAACCTGCGCGCGGAACTGAAAGTCGAGCCCAAGGTGAAGACGCCGATCGAGGTCTTCGCCCACGAGCCCGCGATTCGTAGCATGATCGACCAGAACCGTGGCGCGGTCGAGCGCTTGGGAAATGTAGAGAGCATCAAATTTGTCGACGGGTCTCTCGCTAACAGGCCGGGCGCGCGCAGCACGGCGCGCTTCGACGTCCACGTAATCTACGAAAGAAAAATCGACGTTGCCGCCGAGTGCGAACGCCTGAGAAAAGAGTTGGAGAAGATCGAAAAAGAGTTGGCTAACAACCAGAAGCAACTGGGGAACGAACAGTTCCTGGCCAAGGCTCCCGCAAAAGTAGTCGAAGGCCTGCGCACGCGAGGACAGGAACTTCTTGTCCTGCAGGAGAAGGCGAAGAGTCAGTTGAAGGAATTAAACTGTTGAATGCGGGGACAGCCGCCCTACATGGTTCTGCTGGCAACTACGACTGGCAACGGTTTTTATGGACTGGAATTCACGACGCCTGACCGCAATTCTGGAGAACGCGTTGCTCGAGGACCGGGCGACGCGCGATGCCACCAGCTATGCCTGCATCGATCCCAACCAGCGGGCGTCTGCGACCATCATTTCCAAGCAGGATTGCATCCTCGCCGGCATCGGCTGCGTGGCGCGCATTCTCGATGTCTATGCCGCGCTCGATGGTGCCGTCACCGCGCACTACGAAGTCACCACGCATCCCGAGATTTTCGACGGCGTGCGCCTGCATAAGGGGCAGTCGGTCGCAGTAATCCGCCACAATGCGCGGGTGATTCTTTCCTGTGAGCGCGTGATTCTCAATTTTCTGCAGCGCATGAGCGGCATCGCAACCCTCACGCGCAAATTCGTGGAAGCCGTCTCGGGCACGAAGGCGCGCATTCTCGATACGCGCAAGACCGCGCCCGGCCTGCGTGTCATCGACAAAAATGCGGTCCGATGCGGCGGCGGGCAGAATCACCGGCTCGATCTCTCCGACGGCGTACTCATCAAAAATAATCACATCGCCCTGGCGGGTGGCGTTGTCCCCGCGCTGGAACGCGCCGTTCGCAACCGCCGCGGCTCGCAGATCATTGAAGTAGAAGTTCGCACCCTGGAAGAACTAGAGTTGGCTTTAGCTCACGGTGCCGAAGCTGTTCTGCTGGACAACATGTCGGTCGAAGATGTCCGCCGCGCCGTCGAACGCTGCTCGCAGTTCGATCTACCGAGAGATCCGCAGAACGACGCACCGCAAACCAGCCGCCGCATTCCGGTGGAATGCTCCGGCGGAATTCGTCTGGATAACGTGCGCGCTTACGCCGAGACCGGAGTCGACTTCATCTCGGTCGGTCTGGTGACCCATTCCCCGCAGGCGGTGGACATGAGTATGCGCGTCGTCCCCGCCTGAACGCCTTCCACGGCGAAGATTGTTGTTTCGCCGCAATTCGCGCATAATCTCCGCATCCCCAAGACCGTCTCAACTCGTAAGCCGGCGTCGCAGACCAAAGCCCACGTCGCGCGCCAGTCCCAGCCCACCGATGTGCGCCTCGGCCGCATCGTGCGTTTGCTGATGGAGCACGCGACCGTCGTGGTCAGCGGCACCAAGATCGCCGAGGAAATCTCTTCCAGCCGCTCCGAAGTATGGCGACTGATTCAGCAATTGCGCGGCCTGGGTGTGGATGTGGCAGGCCACCCGGCAACTGGATATCAACTGCGTTCGGTTCCCGACTTGCTCTTGCCGGAGATTCTTCGCCCGCTTCTGCGGGGCACGATCTTCGCCGAGCACGTGCATCACTTCTATAAGATTGGATCGACCAACACGGCCGCCATGGCCGCTGCCGCGGAGGGTGCTCCCGAAGGCAGCGTGTTTCTTGCCGAAGAGCAAACCGCGGGTCGCGGACGCGGTGCTAACTCGTGGCAATCCCCACGATCGAGCGGGATTTATTGTTCGGCGATCGTCCGTCCCGCTCTACCGCCGTCGGAGGTTCTAGCATTGTCGCTTGCGGCTGGACTCGCCGTGCGCGCGGCCATCGAGCAAGTCGACTCGCGCGTCCGAGCCGATTTGAAATGGCCCAATGATCTCTTGATCGACGGCAAGAAAGTCTGCGGCATTCTCACCGAGATGAACGCGGAAGCCACCCGCGTCCGCTACATCGTGGTGGGAGTCGGTATCAACGTGAATCAGGCAAGTTTCCCCAAGGATCTGTCTGCGACCTCGCTGCGCCTGGTGACCGGAAGCGAGTGGTCGCGCGTCGAGTTGGTGGGGGCTTTGTTAAAATCACTCGATCGCGAGTATCGTCAATTGCTGGAAGGTCGCGAGGGCCAGGCATCGATTCTCCGGCGTTTCGCCGAGAATTCGTCGTGGGTTCAGGGCAAGCCCGTTCGCATCGAAGAAAATGGTGCGGCCTTCGAGGGCACGACCGAAGGCCTCGATCCACGCGGGTTCTTGCAGGTGCGAACCCCAGTGGGACTGCGAACGGTATTAAGCGGAACGGTTCGGGAACAGTAGCAAAATCCAGCACTCTCAAGGTTTTGCTGGAAGCTAAGAACCAAGAGCCAGTCATGCTTCTCGTCATCGACGTCGGCAACACGAACACCGTCCTGGGCGTCTTCGCCCGGGCCGCAGAAGCGCGTCCCGAAGCCGGCGACACCATCGAATCTCCGCGCTACGAGCGGCTAGTGGCCAACTGGCGCGTCGCCACATCCCGCACCAGCACAGTCGATGAGTACGGCGTCTTATTCCGCAATTTGTTTTCCATGGCTGGCCTCGAATCGAAAGGCATTCACGGCATCGTGATCTCGTCGGTCGTCCCGC
>Ga0210400_10004310_pt1 | contig 12351 bp, 12 predicted proteins | sample IncBWH26MmetaG_FD_155456 | JGI IMG/M metagenome (GOLD analysis project Ga0210400, IMG submission 155456) | Forest soil microbial communities from Barre Woods Harvard Forest LTER site, Petersham, Massachusetts, United States - Inc-BW-H-26-M | ecosystem: Environmental > Terrestrial > Soil >...
GTAGCCGTCCCCCATCGCGTGGATAGCGGGCATTGCAAGACACATCTCCGTCCAGAGTGCGGCGATGACCAGTTTCTTCCGGCCGGTCCTCTTCACCGCCTCAACGACGCGGCGGTCCTCCCAGGAGTTGATGAAAGTGCGGTTTATCGGCTTCTGATCAGGAAAAACTGCCCGGAGCTGCTTGAAAATTGAGCCGCCGCGCTCCTCATTAACTGTGGTGAGAATCGTCGGAATGCCATACGCCTTCGCGGTCTTCGCGAGAGCTGTGACGTTGTTGATCACCATTGTGGGCTCGTGACTATTAACGTTTGCCAACTGGAAAGGCTGGTGGTCAATGAGAAGTAAGACGCAATTCTCCGGCGTCAGAAGAGCGTCCAGGCCGACTTTTGTGAACGTTTGCATCATGTATTTTCCTTTCTGCGAGCTAGCGTTGCTTGGATTTCACGAGGACGAGTCCACGAAAACCGATTTTCAACCTCGTAAAACAAAGCTTGTCGTCACATTTGCCGCCGTCTGGGTCGACCTATCACTTGTTCGATCCACGTTCGGATGTGGAGTGGGCAATTTTCGAGCTTGATGCCATGTGCTTCGCACTGGGCTAGAAATTTCACGGCGTCCTGGTTGACAAGCGTCACGTCCCGCAAATTGAAAATCAGCTGCTGCCCAGATTTCTCTAAGGCGAGCAGTTGCTGGAGCTCTTGGATTTCTCCTTCTTCAATCCGGCCACTGAGGGTGAACAGCACTTGACCATTCCCTGATCTTTCGATCCTCAACATGCAAGCTCCCTCTGCTTGAAAAACGGTATGGGCTACGGCGAATTGAATCCTGCTGTCTTCGCCACTTGTTCAACCAACCTCGTATTGCAGAATGGCAATCGCAAGTCCAAAGGTAAGCTGCTGAGGCGCGCGAGGACTCGTACGTCCACTCCTCGCGCGCGCAGGTACGTCGACGACGAGCCGACCCACCTGTCCGGTGCCGCCGATCACGAGAATCTTCGTCGGAGGTTCTCCCGTGCAACAGGATCGTGTTCGCGGCCCGCTCCCGGTCGTTCGTTACTTGGGCGCCGCCGTGTCGCCGGCGACGGGCCTGAGACCCTATTTCGGGCACCAGTGTTCAAGCAGGCCCGATCTTGGACCTCAGCCACGCCCCCATCTCCGCGACCGCCGCGCTGATCTCGGGCACCCGGCCTGCCCCTACGAAGAAGTTATGCTGCCCCTCGGGTAGCGACTGGAGTTTGATATCGACCCCTGCCGCACGAGCCCGCTCGGCGAACTTTTTGGAGTCGTCTGTCAGGATCTCGTAGTCGCCATAGTAGATGAACGTGGGAGGGAGTCCCGCCGGGTCGGCCGACACCAGGTTGATCCGGGGATCGTCTATGGCAACGCCAGTGCCGTCCAGCATGGCGTCCCTGAAAGCACTCAGCAGCTCACGGCTCAACATCCTGTCGGTGCGTGCGTTGGCATCGATCGCCTTGTTCTTCAGTTCCATGTCGAGCCACGGAGAGATCGAAAGCACTGCCCCCGGCAGGGTGGCGTTCTTGCGCAGGCGCGTCACAGCCAAATTCAACGCGAGGTTACCGCCGATCGAGTCGCCAGTGCTAGCGATCCGCGACGGTTGGTATCCCTGGTCGAGCAACCACCGGAATGCGGCCTCTACGTCGTCGATCTGCGCGGGGAACTTGTTTTCGGGCGCCAGCCGATAGTTGATCACAAGAGCCCGAGAGCCAGCCGCCTTCGCGAGATGCCCGACGGCCTTGCGCTCCTGCCACATCGATGCCACCATCCCGCCGCCAGAGTGGCTGTGCAGTAGGACCTGCTCAGGTGAACTGTCGGCCGGTATCACCATGATGCCGGGCACCCCGTTCGCCGTGACTTCGCGATACGTGACGTTCTCCGGCTCGGTCGCCAGCTGATGTATGCGCTCGCTGATGTCGCGCCAGAGCTCGACGCTCTGGGTCAGGGCAAAGCGACGAGTCAGATCGGCATAGAAATCGGCAAATTCCTTCAATTCAGTGCTGCTCACGGCATTTCTCCCTTGCTTTCATAGGTTCACCGATACATTAGCCAGTCGCAGTCGTCTGGATGCTCGAATCGAGCCGAGCGTCGGGCGCTGCTTACTTGGGTGCCGCCGTGTCGCGGTCGTACATCATCTGGAGCCCGGGCGTACCTTGGGCAGTGAGGAAGAGATCGACCATCAGCTCCACGGTATCCCTGCGGTTCCAGTCGCGCTGTAGCTCACAGACGAGGGCCGTGCCGCTGGTCATGCGGCCTCCCGCCTGCTGGATCCGCCGCAGTGCCATTTCGTGCGCCTCGCGCGAGGTCCCGCCTACGGCATCGGCGACGACGTAGATTTCATATCCCTCCTTCAGCATGTCGAGAGTCGGCATGATGAGACAGGCTTCCGTCCACAGCGCCGTCATGATGATCTTCTTGCGTTTCGTACCCTCGACCGCCTTCCGGAACTCAACGTCTTCCCATGCGTTGATCGAGGTCCGGTCATACGTCGGATACTCCTCGAGAACCTTCCGCAGCGGCGGGATGGCCGGCTTGTTCCACCCGGTCTTGACGTTCACCGTGGAATGGACGATCGGGAGCCGGTAGCCGACGCCGGTCTTCGCCACCGTCACGATGTGGTTCACGAGCAGGTTGCGATCCATCGAGGCGATGGAATTCACTTGCAGCGGCTGATAGTCGATGATGACCAGCGCTGAGTTCTGGGGTGTCAGCAGATCGTCTGCCTTCGGATCGCGAATAGGTCCGCTTGCCATGTTAAGTTGCCTCCATTGTTTTGTTGAAGTAGTTGTTGAAAAGCAATCTGACGGCCAACGGTAAGTTGCTGAGAGGAAACAGTGCGCCACGAGTTGACAACGCCCGACATTTCGACATTGACGAAATTGCGGGCAGAAAGATGGCTTTCGGCTTGCCTTTGAGTGCCGCTTATAGAGGGTCTAGCTGGTGGTGGCTCAGAACGACGAGCATCTCAGAGGAGAAAGTTTCTCGATAACGATTGGGGTGAGGGCAGAATCGTAAAACGGGGCGAGATTTGATCGTCGTTGCCGTTCCTTACGTCGCTTGCCGGTTGATGCGCTATCAGATGAGAGCCTAGGTTCTCGGCTGACGCTTGAAGCGTTTCTTGTTGATATTTAGGGACTGAATCTTCGATTCAAGCGTGGAACGTGCGATGCCTAGCTTGGCTGCCGCGCCCAAGGGTCCAAAAATCCGTCCTTGGCTCTCGCGCAGAGCTTCTTCAATTATTTCTTTTTCTGTAGCTGCCAGTTTGTGCGAAAGGTAAAGATTGCCTCCGGATCTCCTATCAAGAAGCTGCTGGGATAGCCAGCTTTCATCTACCGTAAAAATTTCTGTATCGCACACAATTACCGATCTTTCGATGACGTTCTGCAGTTCGCGTATGTTTCCGGGCCAAGGGTACGACAGGAGCAACTGCAGGGTCTTTTTGTCGACACTCCGGATGTTCTTGCCAGCTTTGCGCGCATAACGATCGATGAAGTATTCAACGAGCAGGGGGATATCCGTCCTTCGTGCCCGCAAAGGCGGCATCTCGAGAGGAAATACATTTAACCGATAATAGAGGTCCTCGCGGAAGGCACCGTCGGCAACGGCGGCTTTCAGATCGCGATTCGTGGCAGCGATGACGCGAACGTCAACGCGGATCGCCTGTCTCCCGCCGACTCGCTCGAATTCCCGTTCCTGTAACACCCTGAGCAGAGCGACCTGAGTCTCGGGCAGTAGCTCGCCTACTTCGTCCAGAAAGATCGTTCCGCCCTCGGCCAGCTCGAATCGACCGACTCGACGCTGCATGGCGCCTGTGAACGCCCCCTTCTCATGGCCGAACAACTCCGAGGCAATCAAGTCACGGGGGATTGCGGCGCAGTTCACACTTACAAATGCGCGCGACGCGCGTTTTGACCGTCGGTGGATAGCGCGGGCGACAAGCTCCTTGCCTGTTCCGGTCTCACCGGTAATGAGAACCGTGGAATCGGTTGGCGCAACTTTCGAGATGCGCGAGAGCACAGTTTGCAAAGCTGGCGAGGTTCCAACGATCTCCTCGAACATCGAGGCCCTGTCGATTTCTTCGCGGAGAGCGATGTTTTCCTGTTGCAGCTTCTCTTCAACCCGCTTGCGATCTTCGATATCAGTACAGGCGACATACCAACGTCTGATTTGTCCGTTGCTATCGCTAACCGGGTTGCAACGAGCCAGAAACCAGCGGTAACTTCCATCACCTTTGCGCAGCCGCAACTCCAACTCGTAAGCGGATCCTGTAGAGAGCGCACGATCAAAATAGCCCCGCTCCCGCAATCGGTCATCTGGATGAACAAACTCACCGAGCTCAGGCGTCTGCCGCCACTGTTCGAGACTGACGCCCAGGTAGTCAAGTGCGATGCGGTTGATGTGGAGACGTTCGCGATTGGGTCCGTATACCGCAACAAGTTGAGGCGCGAAGTCCAGCATCTGCCGGAGCTCCATTTCACTTCTGCGCAGTTCCTCCTCTGCTCGTTTACGCTCTGTGATGTCGATTACAGTGCCCACAAATTCAATGAGATCGCCGGACCCCTTCAGAACAGGATGACCTACGACGTGAATGTCTCTGACGGAGCCATCTAGATGCACGATGCGGTAGTCCGTTTCCCAATCTGCCTTCTCGCGGATAGCCGTCTGGATGAGTTCCATGAAGCCGGGTTGGTCGTCGGGATGAATCCGCTGATAGTAGTCTTCCTTTCGGGGCAAACCATCCTGTGGATCGAAACCGAGAACACGGTAGCATTCCTCCGACCAGTACCTGATATCGTGCTCTGGACTCCATGCCCAACTGCCAGTGTGGCTGAGTCTCTGCGCCTCCGCCAGATAGGCCTCGCTCTCGCGGACCGATTCTTCCGCTCGCCTCTGATCCGTGATGTCAGTCACCGCTCCCACGAACTCGAGGTTGCCCGCGCTATCGCGCGAAGGGTGAGCGGTCACACGGACATGCTTGACAGAACCGTCTGGGAGTAGCAGGCGATGCTCAAAACCAAAACCTCCGCCGTCACGCATCGCTCGGTCCATTTGTTGCTGCACTAGCTCACGATCGTCAGGATGAACTCGCGAGAGGGCAAATTCCAAAGTCGGTTTTGTCTTTGGATCGCGTTCAAAGATTCGGAAGGTCTCGTCGGACCAGAAGATCTCCCCGCTGGAAACTTTCCACCCGAGGCTGCCTGTGTGACTAAGTTTTTGGGCTTCGGCCAGATAAGCTTCGCTTCGCCGGATCGCTTCTTCCCCAACTTGACGTTCCGTGAGATCCATTATCGCGCCGACAATATCGTTGTTGCCTGCCTTGTCCATAGAGTAACGTGGAAAATCATAAAAATGCTTTATCGAATCATCCGGCATCACCAATCGATATCATAATCAAAGTCGTTGACGTCCGGTGCCGCACGTTCAATGGCGTCTTTGACAAGGCTCCCCACTGAATACACACAAAGGCCCGCGATACGCCCCGCTCTTGAAGGATCTCAACCTGCGGAACGATGTCTCAGGGGCTCGCTCTTGATTACACCTGTTTGTGACCGCTTTGCAACGGCGGTAATACAAGCGCGGGATATTCCCTTACCAAAATTGCGCGGCCCGCGAGCTCTCAGATCACATTTCTGACAAGCTCGCAGAGTCTTTCTGCTCCGGCTGGGGGATTGAGCCCGTTTCTAAGAGGCGTTGTCAGGCCATATAAAGGATGGGAACTGAAATCGACTTGGTGACAGTGCGGTTTCAGCACTTTCCTGTAACTCGTTTAGATTTATGGAGATAATACCAGAAGAAATGCGAGGGCAGCGTTCTAACCAACTGAACTACGTCCCCACTCGCCAAATCAACGAGATGCGCAATCGCCAATGTTTATGCGGCTTTGCACGATTTGCATAAAACGCCCAATCTGCTCAGGGCGACAGATTGCTACTACTCGGCTCAAAACCGCCAATAAACCGCTAATAACAAACTAAGCAAATCGTCGTCACAGAAATATCCTAACAGCTTCTCGCAGAACACGAAAGACCACCTTCAGTTTCCTGGGTCGAACCGCACGAAAGTCTAAAATTCGGCCGCACCGCAATTGTCTCAATAAATGTGGTGACAAGTTACCGCCAACCGAGGGCTGGGGCGACCGAAGTAAGAATTGCCTCCATGACATGCGCATTGTAGGCAACACCCAGTTGATTTGGAATGGTCAGCAATAGCGTGTCGGCTTCCGCGATCGCATCGTCTTTCCTTAGCTGCTCGATCAAAATATCTGGCTCAGCAGCGTAGCTGCGACCGAAGATCGCCCGTGTGTTTTCGTCAAGGAATCCGATTTTGTCCTCTTCTTCCCGGGAGCCTCGACCGAAATAGCCACGATCACGGTCATCGAGCAACGGAAAAATACTGCGGCTAACCGAAATGCGCGGAGTACGCTTGTGACCAGCTGTCGTCCAGGCTGCGCGAAAGGCGCGAATCTGCGCGGCCTGTTGGATGTGGAGCGGCTCGCCGGTCTCGTCGAATTTAAGGGTTGAACTCTGCAGGTTCATTCCGAGCTTCGCAGCCCATTCTGCGGTGGCGTTGGAGGCCGACCCCCACCAGATTCGATCACGCAAGCCCGCGGAGTATGGCTCAAGACGTAGCAGTCCCGGAGGATTGGGAAACATGGGCCGTGGGTTGGGCTGAGCGAAGCCCTTGCCGCCCAACAACTCAAGAAATTCTTCGGCATGCCGCCGGCCCATATCCGCATCGTCCTCGCCTTTTGTCGGGCGGTAGCCAAAATAGCGCCAACCATCAATGACCTGCTCGGGGGAACCGCGGCTGATTCCCAGCTGCAGTCGGCCACCAGAGATTAGATCCGCAGCCCCAGCGTCCTCCACCATGTAATGAGGATTCTCATACCGCATGTCGATTACCGCGGTGCCAATTTCAATCTTCCGCGTTTTCGCACCAACCGCCGCGAGTAGTGGAAACGGTGACGCCAGTTGCTGCGCAAAGTGATGCACCCGGAAGTACGCTCCGTCCATTCCCAGGCGCTCGGCCTCCACCGCGAGGTCAATGGACTGCAGGAGCGCGTCGGCCGCCGACCGCGCTTGTGATTGCGGTGAAGGTGTCCAGTGGCCGAAGGAGAGGAAGCCGATTTTCTTCATGCAATATCAGTCTCGCATATCGTCGATAATTCCGTGCGCCGCCTCTTCGCGTCACTTCGCGCTAGCTGATCCCGATTCCGACTGATTGATCATGAAGGTAGACATCTCATTGAAGAATTTCCGAAGGACTTCTTCGGGTATGCTTGGCAGCGAAGCTTCCCCCAACGCATTTTCCATCAGCCGCATCCAGCGGTCGCGGATTGTCTGATTAATAGCAAACGGCGAATGCCGCGCCCGGAGGCGCGGATGACCTCTTTGTTCAATGTAAGTCTGGGGTCCCCCGAACCTACCGATCAGGAAATCTCGGAGGCGCTGCTCGGCCCCGGGAAGATCACTTGCCGGGTACATGGGCCCCAGAAGATCGCCGCGCCGCAGAATCCTGGCGTGAAGTACCGACGAATCCTTGGACCAGTGCGGCGATTTCGTCTGCGGCGGTGTCCAAGGCGAAGTGGCCGCCATCGACGATGTGGACTTCGGCTTTGGGGACATCGCGGCGATAGGACTCTGGCTCTGAGGGGTCGAACGACGACTCGTACTTACCCCAGATCACCAGCAGGCGCGGCTGCTTCTCGCGCATCCAGGCTTGCCATTTCGGGTAGGAATCGACGTTCGTGCGGTAGTCGTAGAAGAGGTCGCTTTGAATGTCAGCCTGTCCGGGCTGATTTATAAAATAAAATTCGTCGGTCCAGAGATCGGGGTCATGGCGCTCCACGTTGGGATCGTTCCCCGCGTGGCGGGCCTTCGTGGTTGCAAGCGACAGCAGATTTGTGCGCAGCGCGCTTTCGTTGGCAGCGCGATCGGTCCAAAAGGCCCGCCGCGTTTTCCAGTTCTCGCCGAGGCCGGTGTTGTGTGCTACCGCGTCCTGCACGATGAGAGCTTCGACTCGGTCCGGGTGAGCCAGGATCATGCGAAAGCCGACGGGGCCACCGTAATCCTGCATGTAGAGGGTGAAGCGGGAGAGACCGAGCGCTTCGGTGAAGTGATTCATGACTTCCGCGATGTGATCGAAGGTGTACGCAAATTTCTTCGGGTCCGGCCAGTCGCTGTGACCGAAGCCGGGATAATCGGGCGCGACCAGGTGATAGCGATCGGAAAGACGGGTGAAGAGAGGCTCGAACATTCGCGAGGAAGACGGCAAACCGTGCAGCAGGAGAATCGTCGGCGCGTCTTTCGGACCGGCCTCCCTGTAGAAGACAGAGAGCCCATCGACCTGTGTGGTGCGATAAAGTGTCGGATATTTCATCGGATGTTCCTTTGCGTCAGTTCCACCATCACGGTGCATAACGAGTAAAGACAAGGTCGGTCGCTTGCGTCTTCTCGTGGCAGGGGAAGGAGCTTTTCATGAACGTCGCATCGCCAGGTTTGCCGTCCGCGAAGTGACCGAACCCCCAGCCGCCGGTTGCGGCGTACTTGGCTGAGTCCTTGACCATAAATTAAATGTTCGTGGGGGCGCCGGGAACGAAAGATTGTGCCTGGCCAAAGACTTTGTTGTTTTCGTCCGACGGAACGTGACGGTAATGCAAAGCAGCAATGATCGTGCCGTCGGGGAACGGAAGCTTGCCTGCGCGGAAGGCCTTGATCGCTACATCGTTACCCAGGACGGCACCCAAACTGTTCAGGTTGCCTGCTTCCTGGGCGGAGGAAATCCATTGCCAGTCGCGGTACCCGCTAGGGATTTCGGTAACGTAGGGGGCGGATTGCCCGTGCGCGCGGCCGGAGGAGGGCCCGAAGAGAGCGACGAGGCCGACGGTTGTTGCAACTGCAATCAGGAAAAACGTGAAGCGTTTCATAATCGTTCCTCCATTCAATATGCTTCGGCGAACGAAATCAGTTGACGCCGTGTACGCCGAGGGGCTCCGTCCTTGAATGGGCCACCCGGCCTGAAACTGCGGCATGCAAAGAGTATTTGCGAGATGACTTCGCCTAAGGTTGGTACCCATCCGCCATCCACTTTGCGAATAGCTCAATGCGAGCCTGAGGCCAGGGGCCTTCCCCTCTCGGGGGCGCGGGCGGCATTACCGCGCCACCGATTCCCCGAATGCGGTCGTAAATGGCGGCCGCGTGCGTCTTGACGTCATCATAACTTCCCAGGTTGAACGCTTTGCTCATGCCTCGAATGTCTCGCTCCGTAAAAAGCGGGCGAATGTCCGCTTGAAAGCTCGTCGGTTTCATCATTAGCTCCTCACAGCGATTGGATTATACGTATGCGGCGCTCGCGCCTCGCGACTCTAAACCAGAATGCCATTTTTCACCACTTCATTCAGCCGTCTGGCTAGGCTTCGTCGCTCGATCACCCCAGTAACCTTCCGGCGAGCCAGTAATCGACACTGAACTTTCCCGGACCGGAGCAGAGCAGCCAGATAAAGAAGAGCACGTATAAGACTTCCGGAAGGTAAAGGAAATCGTCGAGCCAGTTAAGTGGCGAAAGTCCTTTAGGCAGGGTGGAGACCGCGCTGGTCAGGGTGGCGACTGTCATATCGATCAATAAAGCCACGCAGGCTGCGCTCGAAAGAAACCCCACGGTCAACAACGACCCGCAAACGAACTCGACACCCGCGACGAAATAAGCCAGTTGCCGGGGAAACGGGGCTTGGGCCTTCACCAGCGTGTCGTAAACGGGTTTCGTGCCGCCGGCGACAAATAATTTGTTAGCCCCGGAGATGGCGAAGAACAGCCCGATCGAAACGCGTATCAGCAGGATGGCATATTGTTCCAAATCACTGCTACCCTGCAGCGCAAACTGGACCAATCGTTTCCACTCCATCTCTTGTTTCTCCATCGAAGGGAAGCGCTGTAACGATACCCGATGTCGCAGCGTTTCCGCTGTCGCAATGTTCCTGAAGGAACGTATCGTCGTGACGGAAACGGGTGTACGATTGTGTCATGACAGGTAAGACTGCATGCCCCGGTTTTCTGTCATAGATGATTCAGCCGCTACTTCGCAGGGCCGTCGGGTACGACCGGATCCGGCCTTGCGGAAGCCTTTGCTCTGATACTGTTGCGCCGCAAGCAGATGTAAGCGGCGGCAGCGCCAAAGATAGCCATGAAGGATGCGGCAAGCTGTCCTGAAATCGCCGCACTCCCGCCAAACGCCATCGGCAAAGCTCCGAAGCCAGTTCCGAAAGCGCAGCCACCGAGAATGATAAGGAGGTTGTACAGTTTCCACTTCGCAGGTTTTCCTCCAACGATCGCGACGATTGACAGGACGACGAATACCAAGAAGAGAATCGGATTCCCTGCATTTGCGTTGTCCACAGATTCCCTTTCAGCGACCACCAATTTCAAACATGACATCCTACCTCTCATTCACTTATAGCGGCTGGAAATGTTGGTACTGGGGGCACGGTGAAACGTATCGGCGGCTTTGCCCTCGTTGCGACAGCCGTGGCAGTACTGGCCGTCCTCGGCGTCGTGGTCCTTTACGCGCAGAGCCAAGACAAGGACAAAGACAAGGACAAGTACTCGCTGGTATCGCCGGGCGGAATCGCGTTCTCCGACTTCAGGGGATACGAGGACTGGGCCGACGTCTCCTCCGCCCGAACCACCGAAATACTCAAGGTGATCGTCGCGAATCCCACGATGATCAACGCGTATAAAGCCGGCGTGCCCGGTAACGGCCAGCCTTTCCCGGAGGGGTCCAGGATCGTCAAGCTCCAGTGGAAGTTGAAGAAGAGCACCGAGGCCCCTTTCGCCGTGGAAGTGCCAGACGTGTTTTCGCAGGCGTTCGTGATGGAAAAGGACAGCAAGAGATTTTCGAAAAGCGGCGGATGGGGTACGCGGTGTTCAACTACGACCCCGCATCCGATAAGTTCACCGCCGATGCCAAAAGCCCTTCAGACTGCGGATAGGCGTGCCATACGCCCGTGAAGGCGAAGGACTACATCTTCCACCAGTACCAGAAGCGTTGAGCCGGGTCGCAGCGAGATCGACTTCGCTGATAAACTCTTGTCCGCGATCCGTTATCAGTTTGGCGCCACTCGGAGAAATCTGGACGAACATTCCGAGGCAGCTTGACCGACGCAGAGTCGACGCCCGATGAAGCCCGATCCGACGAACACACACGAACCAGCAGGCAGATCGCCTGCCCTCGCACAGGCAGTAGACGCGCCGCTCACTCGCGCCGCGATCTTCCTGGTCGCAACGCTCAATCCGGGCTCTGAAAATCGCGCCACCGTGCGCTCGTTCTGCGGAGACCTCGCCGCGCTGGTGCGCGCCGTGGAATTTCGTGACCTGGAAGCAAGTCTTACCTGTGTCGTCGGGTTTGGCTCAGACGCGTGGGACCGCCTCTTCGGGCAGCCCCGGCCGGCAGAGCTGCACGTCTTCCGTGAAATTCGCTTCGGGGTGCGCCATGCAGTCTCCACACCAGGCGACCTGTTGTTCCACATCCGCGCCAAGCGCATGGATTTGTGCTTCGAGCTGGCCACTCAGATTATGGCGCGTCTGGGAAATGCCGTTTCGCCAGTGGATGAGGCGCACGGCTTTCGTTACTTCGACGAGCGCGATCTCCTGGGGTTCGTCGATGGCACGGAGAATCCCCGCGGCGCCGCCGTAGCCGATGCCGTCCTCATCCGCGACGAAGACGCGGCGTTTGTTGCCGGCAGTTACGTCATCGTACAGAAATATCTCCACGATATGAACGCATGGAATGCCCTCTCCACCGAAGCGCAGGAACGCATCATCGGCCGCACCAAGCTTTCCGATATCGAATTGGACGATTCGGTCAAGCCCACCTCAGCACACAACGCGCTCACCACGATCGTCGAGGACGGGAAAGAGATCAAGATTCTTCGTGACAACATGCCCTTCGGCCGGCCAGGCTCCGGTGAATTTGGTACTTATTTCATCGGCTACAGCCGTTCGCCCCGCACTATCGAACAGATGCTCGAGAACATGTTCATCGGGCGCCCTCCCGGCAACTACGACCGGCTGCTGGACTTCAGCCGCGCCGTTACCGGAAACTTGTTCTTTGTGCCGTCGGCAACATTTCTGCAGAACGTGACCGAAGACCAAACCCAGTCTGAGGCTGCGGAACCACCTGCGGCTGTCGAACTTTCTCCATCCGCGCCGTCGGTGCGCGAGGGTTCGCTCGGCATCGGATCTCTCAAAGGAGACGTACCACATGAATAATCTCCATCGTGAACTTGCCCCCATTTCCGATTCGGCATGGGCTCAAATCGAAGAGGAAACATCACGGACGCTCA
>Ga0210400_10004311_pt1 | contig 12350 bp, 13 predicted proteins | sample IncBWH26MmetaG_FD_155456 | JGI IMG/M metagenome (GOLD analysis project Ga0210400, IMG submission 155456) | Forest soil microbial communities from Barre Woods Harvard Forest LTER site, Petersham, Massachusetts, United States - Inc-BW-H-26-M | ecosystem: Environmental > Terrestrial > Soil >...
CACGATGTCTTTGCTCTGCGTATGAGTCACGGTGGGCGTCGTCTTGGGCGCTTTCGCGGGACGTTCCGTGAGCGTGGACGCGTTGACGGACCGCACCGACTGGATGCGGTTTTCCTTGCCGTAGGCCACCCAGATCCGATCGCCCAGCATCGAACGCTTGGGTTGATCCGGCTGATTGGGCAGGAACTCCAGCTTGCCCGGACCGTCGGTTTCCACGCGTTCGATCTCCTTACCGCCGGGGCGCATCGCCAGTCGAACGACGTCGCTGCGCAAAACGCGCGTGTCTCCCGGCTGTGTTCCCGGCCGCGGAAGCGGAGTCGCCTGGACCACGCTCTTGCCTGTTGCGACGGCGGTCTTGAGAGTGCTCTCTTTCCCGGCAGTCTCAAAATCCATATCGAGGCGGTCGGAATTCACGGTGGTTCGCGCGGTATCGGAAGTTGAGATCAGTTGCGCGTGGTCGTGACCCTCGATCGTACGAATCACCATGCCGTCGTCAAAGGCCAAGTCCAATTCGTCCGCGGCATACTCCACTTTGCGGCCCGGATCGTCGTGGACGCCGCGGGCCATCTGGACCTTGGCGGAACGAATGGCGCCTTGGTCAAGCTGAACGTCGCTCCGGCCGCCTTCCATGTGCAGTGTGTCCCGGGCGAATCTCGAGGATGGGAACAGGACGACCTTCGAATCGCGCTCGGTATAGATGGCCTGATCGGCTTCTACGTGCATGGGTTTGGCGTCCGGAGTTTTGCCGCGCCAATCGAGAACCACTTTGTTGTGCAGCCGCAGCTCGCGAATACTGGGATCGTATTCGGCGCCCACAGCCGACCCGTTGCCGCGGTCGAAGCCAAACGTCACGGGGCGGTCCGTAGTCGCCTTGCCCGTATCACTTGCAAACCGCATCCCAGAACCGTGGATGCGCAGCAGACGGCCGGTAGGCGGCTGGTCGGCCGGCACGCCCATGGTGATATCGACTTCGCCATCGGAATAAAGGGTCTTGGCCGTGGTATCGAACTGAGCCTGCTCGGAGCGAATCAGATCCGACTTTCCGCCATCTTCGTGGAAGAGTTGCAGCTCCACTCCCTCGAGTTCCATGAGGGAATCCTTCATTTCGCGGAGGTTGCGGGCGCGAATCGTGAAATGTTTTTGGTCGCCCTTGAAAACGGTGTGCTCCCAGTAGTCAGCGCGGCCGTCGACCCCAGCTTCGAGGGGCTTGGGTTGGACGTGAGGCTCGTTGGCGAGGATGTCCCTGCGTTTGAGATAGGTAGCGACAATCATGAAGACAATGGCGAAGATGGCGGCGAGGAACAGCCACCGCGTGTGGCGCATACGGGTATTTCCATGGTAACCCCGCCGTCTTACAGGAGTTGCGGCGCTACAGCGCGGCGACCAGCTTCGCCAGAAGGGCCGTCCGGTCGGCGATACGGTGAATCAAGATGCTTTCGTGCGTGGCGTGCGCCCCTTCGCCGACCGCGCCCAAACCATCTAGCGTCGGGACGCCCAGCGCCGCGGTGAAATTACCGTCCGACCCGCCACCGCTTGAGGACTCTTCAAGAGTCACCCCGAGTTCTTCGCCCAGCGCACGGGCCGTCTGGAACAATCGCCGGACTCCGGCCGAGCGCTCCATGGGAGGCCGGTTCAAGCCTCCAGTCACCTCAATCTTGCATCGTCTGTCGAACGGTTTCAGTGAGGCAAAACAGCGTTCCAGGTATCGAGCATCCACGGCGCGAGGCGCCCGAACGTCAACCTCCAAGTGGCACTCCGCGGGGACGACATTGCTGCGCGTACCGCCCTGGATCACGCCAGGGCTGACGGTGATCCCTTGATCGAGGCGCGTGAAATCTGCGATGCGCTCCATTTGCCGGGCCATCTCGATCACCGCGTTCGCCCCTTTTTCGAAATCGAGGCCGGCATGCGCGGCGCGCCCCCGAACCGTGATCCGGAAATCACCGACGCCTTTACGGGCGGTCTTCAGTTTTCCGTCGAGTCCGGTGCCGGGTTCCAGCACCAGCACAGCGGTGCTTTGTTTGGCTGCTGCCTCTGTAAGCAGCCGGGATGACGGGCTGCCGATTTCTTCGTCCGAATTCACTTGCAGGACGACTTTGCGGCGCACCGGAACGTCGAGTTCGCGCAGAATTCGCATCGCGAAGATGAAGAATACAAGTCCCGCTTTCATATCCAGAACGCCGGGTCCCCACAGGCGCCCACGAGCTTGACGAAACGGCATAGCCTTGAGAGTGCCCAGCGGCCACACGGTATCCGAATGCCCAAGGGCGAGAATCTGGCCCTGTTTCCGCGATCCCGGTAGCTGGAATTCGCAGCGCAGATGCTTCCCGTATGCGCCGCCTGGATAAATCCGCACGCGGGCGATATCCTTCACCATCCCGCTGAACACACTCACAAACTCATGGATGCCTGGCGGGTGATCGCTGGGCGATTCGCATTCCACCAGAGCCCGGATGCACGAAATCATCTGTTTCTGTTTTGCGCGCGCCGAGCGAAGGAACGAATCCACGCTTGCTATAATAGCGGGACCGCAACATGCCAGCTCTGGACATCCAGGCCATCCGCGATATTCTTCCTCACCGCTTTCCGATGCTGCTGGTGGACCGCATCGAGGAGTTGGAGGAAGACCGCGTGGTCGGAATAAAGAATGTCACCGCCAATGAGCCATTTTTCATGGGGCATTTTCCCGATTTCCCGGTGATGCCGGGCGTGTTGATCGTGGAAGCCATGGCGCAGGTGGCCGGCGTGCTGGTCCTGAGCAGCATTCCAGACCGCCACAAGAAGCTGGTGCTGTTGGCTTCCGTGGAACAGGCCAAATTCCGCAAGCCGGTACGGCCCGGCGACCAGCTTCGCATCGAGATGAAGGTCAGCAAGCGCAAGGAGACGGTCGCCAAGATGTATGGCACCGCCTGCGTGAACGGCGCGGTAGTGGCGGAGGCCGAAATGCTGTGCAAGCTGGCTGATAGGCCGTAGGGACGTAGCGGATGCCGATTCATCCGGCGGCGATCGTCGATCCCAAAGCCCGCATAGATCCGTCGGCCGACATCGGCCCATACTCGGTGATCGGGGCGGACGTCCAGATCGGCGCGCGTACGGTGCTCAAGGGTCACGTTTTTGTGGAAGGGCCCGCCGAGATCGGCGAAGACAATCTTTTCTTTCCTTACTCCACCGTGGGCGTGGCGCCGCAGGACCTCAAGTACAAGGGAGAGTGTTCTTCCACGCGCATCGGGCACCGGAACAAGATTCGCGAATTCGTCACGATCCACCGCGGCACGGAAGGCGGCGGAATGCTGACCTCCATCGGCGACGACAACCTGTTGATGGCCTATGTCCACGTGGCGCACGATGCGCACGTGGGCCATCATTGCGTTTTGTCGAACGCGGCGACGCTCGGGGGCCACGTGAGTGTCGGCGACTGGGCCTGGATCGGAGCGTCGAGCGGCGTGCATCAGTTCTGCCGCGTGGGAAGGCACGCGATCATCGGCGGTTATAGCGTCATCACCCAGGACGTGCTCCCGTTCTCCAACACCGTTGCCGAGCGCGAAGCCAAGGTGTTCGGGGCGAACAAAGTCGGACTCGAGCGCCGCGGCTACTCCCACGAAACGATTGATGTGTTGCATAAGGCCTTCCGCCTGCTGACCCGCTCCGGACTCAACACCACCCAGGCAGTGGAGTGCATCCGCCAGGAGATTCCCGCCTCGCCCGAGGTGGACGAACTGCTGGAGTTCATTGGAACATCGCAGCGCGGATTCATCAAGTAGTTATGCCCCTAGGCCCGCCATTAGGGATGATCGCCGGCAACGGACGCTTCCCGGTGCTCGCGCTGGAAGCGGCGCGCCAGGCGGGCATGGAAGTCGTCGCCATCGCGATCAAGGAAGAGGCATCGCCAGAAATCGAACAGTTGGCGGCTCGCTGCCACTGGATTTCGCTCGGCGCCCTGAGCAAGCTCATCGAGATCTGCAAACAGGAAGGTATCAGTCAGGTAATGATGTGCGGGCAGGTAAAGCACGTCAAGATCTTCTCTTCCATCGTGCCGGACTGGCGCTTGGTCAAGTTGCTGGCGTCGCTCGAGGCCAAGAACACCGACGCACTCATTGGCGGCGTAGCCAAGATCCTGGCCGACGAAGGCATCACGCTCGCCGACTCGACACTGCTCTTGAAAGATCTGCTGGCCCCCGAAGGCGTACTCACGCGCCGCAAACCCTCGTCCGACGAGGAGCGCGATATCGCCTACGGCCGGCGCATCGCCGCCGCGCTTTCGGAGCACGATATCGGGCAAAGCGTCGCCATCGCTGAGCGGGCTTGCGTCGCGGTCGAGGCCATGGAAGGCACAGACGCGATGCTTCGCCGTGCGGCCGCTCTCGTGGACGGGAAATCTTTGCGGCTGGTCAAAGCATCACGGCGCCGCCAACACCTGCTGTTTGACGTTCCCGTAGTGGGACCGCAAACCATCGACGTGATGCGTGAAACCGGGACCACCGCGCTGGCCATCGACGCGAGACGTACGCTGCTGCTCGACCGCGGCGAGCTGCTGGCGCGCGCTGACGCCGCGGGCATCGCCGTCGTAGCAAGAATAAAGATTCCGGGTACAGGCCGTACGACTCCCTAAGTGTTTCGCCGTAAGCCAAAAACGATTACAGTCGCCGGACGGACCCGTCGATATTTCGATGGAGCTCCAAAGGAGGCCAACGTGGATACCTTCTCCCGGTCCTGGGACCTGATTGGCGAGAGTTTCGCCGTTCTTCGCAAGGACAAGAAGCTGGTTCTTTTCCCGATTTTGAGTGCCTTGTCCGCGTTGGCGATCGCGGCCATGTACTTCCTGCCCCTGTTTCACATGGGTGTGCTCGAGCAGTACAAAGCGTATCGCACGGTCGACCCCACAGTTTATGCGTGGCTCTTCTTGTGGTATTGCACCAACTATTTCGTTATCATTTTCTTCAATTGCGCGCTTGCAGCTTGCGCGCAAATCCGCTTCTCCGGCGGCGAGCCGACTCTGGGCGCCGGCATGGCCCAAGCCGGCTGGAAAATCCCCAGCATTCTGATGTGGGCCGTAATCGCCAGTACCGTAGGCGTGATACTTCAGGCGATTCAGGAGCGATCGTCCTGGCTGGGTAAAATCATCAGCGGCATGTTGGGCATCGCCTGGGCGATGGCCACGTACCTGATCGTTCCCGTACTGATCTTCGAGGAAGACGGCGTGTTCGGATCGATCCAGCGTTCCAGCGCGCTGCTGCGGAACACATGGGGAGAGCAGATCATGAGCGGCTTCGGATTCGGCCTGCCCTCGCTGCTGCTGGCGATTCCCGGGATCCTGCTCGGACTAGTGGGACATCGCTTGCACCCGCTCGGATTCCTGATCGCGGTGCCCTACTTCCTGTTGCTTAGCGCAGTAATGAGCGCCGTGCGTGGTATTTTTGTAGTCGCCTTGTACCGTTACGCCACCGAGGGAGAAGCGCCCGCCGGATTCTCAAGCGGGAATTTCAAGGACGCGTTTATAGGCAAGTCGCCGCGGTACTAAATTTTCTCACTCACGCTTTTTCAATCCAGCCGTCGGCGATCTGGATCACTCGCTTTCCGTAGGACGCATTCGACTCCGAATGCGTCACTTGAATGATCGTGGTGCCGGATTCGTTGAGCTTCCGAAATACCTCCATGATCTCTTTGGCCTGGCTGGAATGGAGGTTACCCGTGGGCTCGTCCGCCAGAATCACTTTCGGATTGGCGATGATGGCGCGCGCCACGCCCACCAACTGCTGTTGTCCTCCGGACAACTGGTTCGGGAACAAGTCCTTTTTACCGACCATCTGAAACCGGTCCAGCACATCGCATACGGCCGCATCGCGCTCGGATTTGCGGATGTTCCGGTAGGAAAGCGGGATCTCCAGATTCTCGTACACAGTCAGTGAATCCAGCAGATGATAGCTCTGGAACACGAACCCGAAGTATTTCTTGTACACCTCGTCGCGATCCTTTTTCTTCATCGCGTGAATCGGGTAGTCCAGAAAATGGTATTCGCCAGTCCAGCTACTATCGTGCATTCCAATCAGGTGCAACAACGTGGACTTGCCCGCGCCAGAAGGACCCATGATCGAGACAAAATCGCCTTCCTGAATATCCACATCGATGCGGCGGAGCACGAACGTCTTGGTGGGGCCGTGTTGGAAGAATTTTTCTACGTTGCGGAGACGGATCATCTAAATTGTTCTGGCGTGCGAGGCATGCCCTCGCCGCTACAACTTCTCCTTGAGAAGCTTGGTGACCGTCGCCGGATCGGCCTGGCCCCGGCTGGCCTTCATCACCTGACCCAGGAAGAAATTGATCACGGTGGTCTTGCCGCTGCGGTACTGCTCGAGTTGTTTCGGATTCGCGGCGATGACTTCGTCGGTGATCTTGGCGAGCGCGCCCTCATCGCTGATTTGCGTGAGCCCGTCACGTTCCATAATCCCTTCCGGCGTGCCGCCCTCCGCGAACATTTTTGGGAAAATCCCTTTGGCTAGCTTGCCGCTGATTTTTCCCTCCGCGATCAGGGCCACCAGGCGTCCCAGGTCTTCCGCGCTCACGGGCGATTCTTCGATTTCCTTGTTTTCCGCCTTGAGCAGGCCGGCCAGATCACCCATCACCCAGTTCGCCGCGGCCCTTGGATCACCGGAAGCCGCGGCTACTCTTTCGAAGTAGTCGCTCATCGCCCGCGTGGCCGTCAATACCTGTGCGTCATATTCCCGCAGCCCGAAGGTTTCAACAAACCGCGCGCGCCGCGCAGCGGGTAGTTCCGGCATCTTCGCGCGAATTGCGTTTAACCACTCCTCGCTCACCCGCAACGGAACCAGATCGGGCTCGGGGAAATAGCGATAGTCGTGCGCGTGTTCCTTGCTGCGCATGCCCACCGTCTCACCGGTATCCGGATTGAATAAGCGTGTCTCCTGCAGGACGCGTCCGCCGCTTTCGAGGATCCCCACCTGCCGCTCGATCTCCTGATCCACGGCCATTTTGAGGAAGCGGAAGGAGTTCAGATTCTTGACCTCGGCCTTGGTACCGAATTTTTCCGCACCCTTGAGCCGGACGCTGACGTTGGCATCGCAGCGCAGATGGCCTTTTTCCATGTCGCAGCTGGATACGCCCACGTACTGCAGGACTTGTTTAACCGCGGTTAGGTACGCATAAGCCTCATCGGCGCTGCGTATGTCGGGGTCACTCACGATCTCGATCAGCGGCGTACCACTGCGATTCAGGTCCACGTAGGTGTAGCGGTCCGAATCCTTGAAGCCCTCGTGGATGCTCTTGCCGGCGTCATCCTCCATGTGTACGCGCGTGATCCCGATGCGTTTGGGGGTGCCGCCGGCCTCAATGTCCACATAACCGTGCTCGGCCAGCGGGTGATCGTACTGCGAGATCTGGTAGCCCTTAGGCAAATCCGGATAGAAGTAGTTCTTGCGGGCGAAGATCGAACGGGAATTGACACGGCAGTTCAACGCCAACGCGGCTTCGATCGCCAGCTCCACCGCCTGGCGGCTCAAGACCGGAAGGGCGCCCGGCAGCCCCAGGCAAACCGGGCAGACGTTGGTATTCGGCGGAGCGCCGAAACTGGTCGGGCAGCCACAAAAGATCTTGGTACGTGTCGCGAGCTGGACGTGAACCTCCAAACCGATCACCGGCTCGTACCGGGCGATCGCCTCAGGAGACACGGCGGTTGTCACGCTCGACGCCATGAAAGTCATTATACCGGCCATAATATTCCCGGAACATTCTAGCCGGGGACGCCGTATGAGAGAATCAGGTGCTGCCATGGTAAAAGGAATGCTGCTGACGGTCGGGTTTGCCGTGCTCGCCGCATGCACGGACGGCGGTCGCATCGGACAGACGGAGCATGAGACCAAAGTTCTGGAACTCGACAAATCCGAGCTGACCCGAGTCGAACTCAAGATGGGCGCCGGCGAGATGCGTGTGGCCGGCGGTTCGCCCAAGCTCATGGAAGCGGATTTCGATTACAACGTTCCAGGCTGGAAGCCGCAGGTGGAGTATCATTCGACCGGTGTACGAAGTGACATCGAGATTTCCCACCCGCCCGGCACAGTCCCGCATGGAAACAGCGAATGGAGCCTGCGCTTCAATGACTCTGTCCTGATGGATCTGGTGGTCAAGATGGGCGCCGGCGAGGCGCACCTGAACCTGGGCAGCCTGAATCTGCGCAGCGTCGCCTTCGACCTCGGGGCCGGAGAAGTGGACGTGGATTTACGCGGCAATCCCAAGCGCAGTTACGACGTGCAGATCAACGGAGGCGTCGGACAAGCAACCGTTCACGTGCCGAAGAGCGTCGGAATCTCCGCCACGGCTGTCGGCGGGATCGGCGAGGTGAACGTGAGTGGACTGGAGAAACGCAACGACCGGTGGATCAACCCCGGCCACGAGAACGCGCCCGTGACCATCCGCCTGGACGTAAAAGGCGGCGTCGGCCAGATCGACCTTGTCGCGGAGTAACTGTTCGCGCTACCCTACAGAGAAGTGAGCGCTAGCACCGCAGAAACCATCAGGATTTCCATCCCAAAGTGCGATCCGGGCATTGGACAGGTGATTCGCACTCCCGAATCTGCAGACCTGATTGAGGGTGTGGTGGTGCGTCCGTATGACCAGTGGCCGGACGACCGCGGCTACTTTCTGGAAGTCGCGCGGATGGGCCAGGGCCTGGCGGCGGGTTTTCCCCCGGAGAGCACCCAGGTTTCCTCCGCTCTGAGCTATCCGGGCACCATCAAAGCGTTTCACTATCACCTTCATCAAACCGACCTGTGGGTTCCGGCCACAGGCATGTTTCAGGTAACTTTGGTGGATCTGCGTCCGGATTCCCGCACCTTCGGCCACAAAAACACGATGTACGCAGGCGCGCTCAAGCCCTGGCAGTTCCTGATTCCACCGGGAGTGGGGCACGGCTACAAAGTTATCGGCGAACAGCCCGCGATCCTGATTTATGTGACCAATCGTTTGTACAATCCCAAGGACGAGGGCCGCGTCGCTTACAACGACCCCTCCATCGCCTACGATTGGGAGCTCCAACACAAATAATGAAGTTCCTGGTTACGGGAGGCGCCGGATTCATCGGCAGCGCATTCGTCCGGCTATTGCTTAATGATCAGGAGCATCCGGATGGTTCGCGGTCCGTGCTGAACCTGGACAAGCTCACCTACGCGGGAAACCTCGAGAACCTGGCAACGGTGGCGATTGAGGCGAATGCCGCGCGCTACCGCTTTATCCACGGCGATATCTGCGACGCCGCGCTGGTAGATGCGCTGGTGGCCGAGGAAAAACCGGATGTGATCGTGAATTTCGCCGCCGAGTCGCACGTCGACCGCAGCATTCTGTCGCCGGCGCCGGTGTTCGAAACGAATCTGCGCGGCACCTTTACATTACTAGAGGCGGCCCGCACCCACAAGACTCCGCGTTACGTTCAGATTTCGACGGATGAAGTCTATGGCAGCATCGATCCGCCGCACGAAGCCGACGAGAATTATACGCTTCGCGCCAGCAGCCCTTACTCGGCATCGAAGGCGGGCGCGGATCTTCTCGCACTGTCGTATTTCGTCACGTACAAAATGCCGGTGACTGTGACCCGGGCTTCGAACAATTACGGCCCCTACCAGTTTCCCGAGAAACTCATCCCGCTGATGATTTCGAACGCCCTGGAGGACAAACCTCTGCCGATTTACGGCGACGGCCAGCAGGTGCGCGACTGGTTGTACGTGGACGACCATGCCCGGGCTATCCTGGCGGTGATCGAGCGTGGCCGGTCCGGGGAGATCTACAACATCGGCGGCAGCCGCGCGCTGCCGAACCTCGACGTGGTGAGCAAGATCCTGGCTGCGGTGGGAAAACCGGAAAGCCTGATGCAGACGGTGAAGGATCGCCCCGGGCACGACCGCCGGTACGCTCTCTCGAGCGAAAAACTGATGCGCGAAACCGGCTGGCAAGCCCGCGTTCCGTTCGAAGATGGCCTGCGCGCGACCATCGAATGGTACCAATCCAACGCCCCCTGGACCGCCCGCATCAAAAGCGGCGAGTATCAGAATTATTACCAAAGTAATTACGGCGGCCGGGCACTCTAGGCGCACGCAACGCGTCTAAATCGTTCGTAATATCATGACTTAGGGAGGAATCCGCATGCGCTGGTTCCGGCTGATTGTGTTCTTGGCCGCGTCCCTGGCGGTCGCCCAAAACACGCCCTCGACCGCGCCGTCTCCTCCGGACTCCACACAACAGAGAATTCGCGTGGAGGGCACCATCCTCAGCCTGAATGGCGACATGGTTCGGAAAGCCACTGTTCGCCTGCAAGGTGGACCTACGCAACCCGGCCAACCGCCGACCAGCTACGTTGAAACCACGGACAACGGAGGCAAATTTGCCTTTGATGACGTGGCTCCCGGCCGCTACACGCTGTCGGCCGATAAACCTGGATTCGTAACCGCCCGTTACGGCGCGCGATCTAACACGTCTCCTGGGACGCCGCTCGTGTTGACGGCGGGAATGGAGATGAAGGATGTGGCTATTAAAATGACTCCTCAAGGCGTCATTGCGGGAAAAGTACTGGACCCGGACGGCGACCCACTCATGGGGGTGCAGATGCAAGCGATGCGCTCCGTTTATTCAGGTACACGAAAGCAACTGCAGCCAAGCGCTGCTGCGACCACCAACGATCTGGGAGAGTATCGCATCAGCAATCTGGCTCCCGGGCGGTACTATATCATCGCCACCGATCGCCGCCAGCTATTCATCGGACCGCAGGAACGGCCGGGCCGAGCGGGCGAGGTACAGGAAGGAAACATCACCACTTACTATCCGAATGGGGCGGACCCTTCCAACGCAGTTCCCCTAGACGTTGCGGCCGGAGGAGAAATGCGGGGGATCGATATCCGCCTGCTCCAAGGGAAGGTCTACACGGTTCGGGGCAAAGCTGTGAGCGCTTCGAGCCTGCCGTCACCCGCGATGGTGTCGTTCAGGCGGAAGGACGATAACACCGGCCTGCCGCCCGCCTTTAACCGGCGGCAGCACCGGTCAGTTGCGGCCGGATGGAACCTTCGAATTCCGCAATATCCTCCCGGGAGCTTATGTGCTGCAGTTCGCTCCAGTGAATATCAACGGGAACCCGCCGGCCAACCTGGCGGGGCGTGTCGAGGTGACCGTCAACGACGCCAGTATCGACGGCCTGGTGCTGCCGCTTGGCCCTGGACCCGAGATCGCGGGAACGGTCAAGCTGGAAGACGGCGATATCACGGCTCTGTTGAGTCCGGCACAGAATTCGTCCGCCGCAACCGTTGCCGGAAATGCCGTCTTTACATCTCCTGGTCGCTTGGCGATCATACTATCGTCACCCGAGAGCGGATCCAACGCCCAAGTAAAGGAAGACGGCACCTTCAAATTCAATACCGTTGGAACCGCCAAGTACTCGCTGAACGTAGCGTCCCTCCCCCAAGGGACGTATTTGAAATCGGCGCGCTTCGGCGGGCAGGATGTGACGCATGCCCCCATCGACACGACCTCCGGCACTGGTGGAACACTGGAACTGGTGCTCTCGTCGAAAGCCGCCGACGTCGCAGGATCGGTCCAGAATGACAAAGGCGATGCTCTGGCGGGTGTGATCGTAACGCTGTGGCCCAAAACTCCCGATGCGAGCCCCAGCGGCGGAGCGCGGCAGGCTAACACCGATCAGAACGGCGGATTCCAATTCAAGGGTCTCGCCCCGGGCGACTACTACGTCGCCGCGTGGGAGGAACTCGAGCCGGGCTTGGCGACAAGCGCCGACTTTCTCGGCCATTTCACCAGTGACGCGAGCGCGATCAAGCTGGCAGAAGGCGGGCATGAAAGCCCGAACCTCAAACCCGTGCCGAGCGATAAAATCGCGGTCGAGATCGCGAAACTTCCTTAACCACGGTAGAGCGAGCATACGCAGCGCTGGCAAGTAGGATTGCTGGCGATATCGAGGGATGCTCGAAAATCTCGCGCGCGCGGGGCGTTCAAAGCTTCATCCAAGTGCTGCGTTGCGATCGATCCCACCGGCGGGTGAAAGAAACACGGCCGCACCGAGCCGTCGATCCCCATCACTGCCGAAACCCACGGTGCGTTGCACCTCGGCGCTTCGAATGGTTCGAGCCCCAGTTGCGAGCGGAAATGCCGGACGATCTGATGCAGATGCTCGGGCCGATCAATGACAAAAGGATCGTCCACCAGTTTCCCAATCTGCTCTCCCAGCGCGGCAAGCTCGTCTAGCGTCAAGCCAATCTCCGCTTGGCGTTGCGCGCTCCACGGCTCGACGCGGTTGAACGCAGCGGAAGTGAGATCGGCCGCCAGGAAGGAAATCGACGACAGGC
>Ga0210400_10004312_pt1 | contig 12349 bp, 12 predicted proteins | sample IncBWH26MmetaG_FD_155456 | JGI IMG/M metagenome (GOLD analysis project Ga0210400, IMG submission 155456) | Forest soil microbial communities from Barre Woods Harvard Forest LTER site, Petersham, Massachusetts, United States - Inc-BW-H-26-M | ecosystem: Environmental > Terrestrial > Soil >...
GGCTCGCGAGTTTCTGGCCGGGGCGGGCCTCAATCCGGATGTGGTTGGGCCACAGATCGACGGAAAATTCATCAGCGCGTTCGTGCGTGCGGTAAAACCGGCGCGCAAGGCGGCGTGTTGCGGGCCGAGCTGCTGCGCCTGATTTTGTCGGAGTAGTTTTTGAGTGCCGGGCGTGCTTAGTCGTTCGCGCGATGGACTTTCATATGCTCGTGGTCGGCGACGGGATCGACGAGCCGGAAGACGTGTTCGCCGCGATTGGGCTCGAAGCGGTAGAGAAGGACGGCATCGGCTGCGCGGTCTTCGCGGGCTAGCTCGAGTTCGGGATTGCTAACGACGACTTCGCCTTTGTTGGTGACGCGAAGTTCCATGCCTACCTGCAAAACAATTTTCATTTCCTCGCTTGCGGCCATGGCGCCCCTCCAATTTGCGTGATTGCTAGATTTTGGATGCAGTGAGCGTAGGGAACGGCGCATCCTATGCGCTTTACCGCCGATGGAGCGCGCTCCTTTTGCGCTAGTGAAGAAAATGGCGCATTCCGGTGAAGACCATGGCCAGGCCGAGGTGGTCGGCGGCGGCGATTACGTCGTTATCGCGCACGGAGCCGCCGGGCTGGATGACGGCGGTGGCGCCAGCTTTGGCGGCTTCTTCAACGCCGTCGGGGAACGGGAAGAACGCGTCGGAGGCGACCACGCTGCCTTGCAGAGGCGATTGCGCTTTCATTATCGCGAGTTTGACGGAATCGACACGACTCATCTGGCCGGCACCGACGCCGAGAGTGGCGCCATCGCGGGCGAAGACGATGGCATTGGATTTTACGTGCTTACAGACTTTCCAGCCGAAGCGCATATTGCGCATTTCATCTTGCGTGGGGGTGCGCTTGGTGACGGTGCGCAGGTCAACATCGTTGATTACGCCGAGATCCGGTTGCTGCACGAGCACGCCGCCGAGGATGCGCTTGAGCTGAAGCTCACGGTCGGGTTCGAGACCGCCCGGGGGAAGTTCGAGGAGGCGAAGATTTTTCTTGGCGGCGAAGATGGATTTTGCTTTTTCGTCGAAGGCGGGGGCAGCGATGCATTCGGCGAAAAGCTTGGCGACTTCTTCGGCGGTTGCGGCGTCGACTGGGCGATTGAAGGCTAATACGCCGCCAAAAGCAGAAATGGGATCGGAGGCGAGCGCTTTGAGGTAGGCGTCGCGCAGAGTTTTTTGCTCGGCGGTGCCGCAGGGATTGTTGTGCTTGATGATGACAGCGGCTGGTTCGCGGAATTCGGCGGCGAGACTGCGGGCGGCTTCGAGGTCGACGAAATTATTGTAGGAAAGCTCCTTGCCTTGGAGCTGCTTGGCGGCGGAGAGGCCCTGCGGTGAGCGGCCGGCCGGGACGTAAAGTGCGGCGGCTTGGTGCGGATTTTCGCCGTAGCGGAGTTCCTGCTGGCGACGGAGAGCGAGGTGCAGGCGCTCGGGCAGAATTGGTTTTTCGCCGAGCGCGACGTGATTGGCGGAGGCGGAAAGGCGCTCGAGTTCTGTTGCGATCATGCCGTCGTAGCGGGCGGTGGCGGCGAAAACTTTGCGGGCCAGGTCGAGGCGCGTTGCCAACGATGTGTCTTGCGAAGCTTCGAGCTCCTGCGCTACGCGATGATAATCGGCGGGATCGGTAATTACCGTGACGCTTTCAAAATTTTTTGCGGCCGAGCGCAGCATGGTGGGGCCGCCGATGTCGATATTTTCGATGAGCTCCCCGGAGGTGAGATCTTTTTTTGCGGCGGTGGATTCGAAGGGATAGAGGTTTACGACGACTAAGTCGATCGGTGCGATGCCGTGTTCGGCGGCTTGCTTTTGATCTTCGGCGAGATTGCGGCGAAAGAGCAAGCCGCCGTGGACCTTAGGATGCAGTGTCTTTACGCGCCCGCCCAGCATTTCAGGCCAGCCGGTGAATTCGGAAACATCGCGGACCGGGACACCAGCTTCGCGGAGAGTTTTGGCGCTGCCGCCGGTGGAGAGAATTTCGATGCGGAGAGCGGCAAGCTTTTTAGCGAAGTCCACGATCCCTGTTTTGTCGAAAACGCTGATGAGCGCGCGCTGCACCGCCATGTGATGCCCCTCCGGAAAAGTAGAACAGTGTAAGCGTGGCACGTTTTTAGGAAAAGAGGAAACGGCGGGCGAGAAAACCGCCGAGAAGCAGGAAAACGCGAATGAACTGTTTGACTAGGTTTTTACGAGCGCTTTGAGCTTGACTTCGCCGTTGACGACTTCGACGACGTACTCCACTTCGCGGCAATTCTTCTGGCTCTGTAACTCTTTCGTTTTCTTGCTGACGAATTCGCTGAAATTTTCGCGGGACTGCTTGATAGTGCCGCCGGTCTGCTGCATAGCCTGCTGAAAGGCCTGATACAACTGGTCGACCTTATCGGCCTCGCGTTCGGGTTCGGAGCAGACCATGCGGAACGAGGCTGGCTGGGGCGCGGACGTGTGTGTCGCCGGGTGCGCGGCAGCGGCGGCTGCGGCGCGCTCGGCTTCGATGGCTTTGGCTGCGGCTCCGAAATGGCGCTGTATTTTCCCCTCTTCTTTTTGCTGGAGCTTCTTGCGGAAAACGTCTTTGTACTTCGCGTACGTTTGCGTGAGGTTGTTGTAGCGGAAGCGCTGGCCAAATTTCATCTCGCCGCCGCGCTCGCCGTAGCGTTTGATGATCGTTTCAATGCGCCACTCGATTTCGGTCGGCGGGCGCTTTCTGCCACCGCCGAAATACTGGTCGTATTCGATTTTGAGCTGGCGAATGTCTTTTTCGAGCTGAGACATTTCTTCGTCGATCGTCGCCATGGCAGAGGGAGCCCCCCGGTTCTCCCATGCTAGGAGGAGAGGGGCGAGCGCGTCAACAGAATGGAAGCGTCGGGAGGCTGATTCGGCACTGTCCGCAGTCGGCGGTGCGCGGCGTTGCGGGCTGGGCGACTGTATGTTGAAATGGCCGCATGGAATCACGGGCCAAACCGGCGCTTACGGCGGACCAGGCGGACTTGCTGCGGCAGATTCCGTCCGTGGACGAGCTGCTGGCTCAGCCGCGGCTGGCGGCGCTTGCCGGGCGCGTAGACCGCGATTTGCTCGTGGAGATAACGCGCACGGTTTTGGCGGAGGTGCGCGGGCGGATCACAGGAGAAGGGGCGGCGGTGGTCGCGCTGGATTCTTCTGTGCTGGAAGAGCGCATTGCCTCGATGGTCGAGCGCGTATTGGCTTCTTCGCTGGAGCCGGTGATCAATGCAACCGGAGTGATTTTGCATACGAACCTTGGGCGGGCGCCACTGTGCGACGCGGCGGAGGAGGAGATTCGGCGTAGCGCGACCAGCTACAGCAACCTCGAGTATGACTTGGAGGCGGGCGCGCGGGGCAAGCGCGACATTCACGTCGCGGAAATGCTGCAGCGCTTGACTGGAGTAGAGGCCGCGATTGTGGTCAACAATTGCGCGGCTGCCGTGCTGCTCGTGCTTGCGGCGCTGGCGAAAAGCGGAGAGGTGCTTGTCTCGCGGGGCGAGCTGATTGAAATCGGGGATGGCTTCCGCATTCCGGAAATTATGGCGCAGAGCGGGGCGGTGCTTCGAGAGGTGGGGACTACGAATCGCACGCGCATCGTGGATTACGAAAGTGCGATCAATGAGAACACGCGGTTGTTGCTGCGAGTGCATCCATCGAATTTTACGATTACCGGTTTCGCCGAAAAGCCAAGCCTGGAGGAACTTGTCTCGCTTGGGCAGCGCACGGGATTGCCGCTGGTGGAGGATTTAGGCTCGGGCTGCCTGGTCGATCTTTCGAGTGTGGGGATTAGGGAACCGACGGTTCGGCAGAGTGTGGACGCTGGCGTTTCCGTTGTGATGTTCAGCGGAGACAAGTTGCTGGGCGGTCCGCAGGCGGGCATCATCGCGGGAAAGAAAGAACTTGTGAGCCGTGTGCGGCGACATCCGCTATTTCGTGCTCTTCGCGTGGACAAGCTGACGACCGCGGCACTGGCGGCGACCTTGGGGGCATATTTGCGAGGCGCGGTAGACGAGATTCCTGGGTTGCGCATGATTCGCATGAGTGTTCAGGAAATCAAGCGGCGCGCGGAGAATTTTCTTCGTGAGCTCACGCCGGAACTGCCCTTGGGTGAAGTCGAGCTGGACATTACCGACGGCAGTTCTTTGGCGGGTGGTGGCTCGACACCAACACAGTCTCTGCCGACGAAGCTCATACGGATTGCGAGCGCACGATACTCCGCCGCGCAACTCGAGCAGCGGCTGCGGAGGGCTCCGGCGGGAATTTCAGTGATTGCCCGCGTAGAGGACGATCGCCTCATTCTTGACCTTCGTACCGTCTTTCCTGAGCAGGAAGTTGCATTGCTCAAAACCATTGCCGCCGCAGTGCACTGAACAGGATTCCGTGCTCGCCTTCGCCGTTCGCAATCAAAAGCTCGTTAAGAAAGAAAGACCCTTGCCCAGATTGCGTGCGGGCTGGGCGCTTGTGCGCGTAAGGCTGGCGGGGATTTGCAATACGGATATTGAGATTTTGCGCGGCTATCATGACTTTCGTGGCACGCCCGGGCATGAATTTGTCGGTGAAGTTGCGGAGGTCCGCGGCGCTTCGCGCGAGCGAGCTCGTTGGCTGGGCCGCCGCGTGGTGGGCGAGATCAATGTCAGTTGCTCAGCTTATGGTTTTAGGCCCGTTTGTGCCTTTTGCCGACGCGGGCTGAAAACGCACTGTGCCAAGCGAACCGTACTCGGCATCGTTGGACACGACGGCGCGTTTGCGGAGTATCTGACGCTACCGCTGGAGAATTTGCACGCTGTTCCCGATTCGGTTAGCGACGAGCAAGCGGTTTTTGTCGAGCCGCTGGCCGCCGCGTGCGAAATTCTCGATCAGGTCAACATTAAGAAATTTCGCGTCGCCGCGGTTCTCGGGGATGGCAAGCTGGCCCAACTCATCGCGCGTGTTTTGCGAACAAAGCTGCCGCAGGTAGTTATGTACGGCAAACATGATGCGAAACTGGCGCTAATGCGTCCGCTTGGAGTGAAGACGAAACGCGTCCGCGGCAATGCCGGCGATGTGAAACGCGTTCGCGACAATTACGGGTTGGTTGTCGAGGCCACCGGTTCGCCGAGCGGATTAGCCCTTGCCCAAAGACTGACTGAACCGCGCGGCACACTCGTTTTGAAATCCACATTCCATGGTGCCGCGCCCGTGGAAACGTGGCCCATTGTGGTGAAGGAGATCACGGTGGTTGGCTCGCGCTGCGGCCCTTTCGTCAAAGCACTTGCTTTTCTACGCTCCCGCAAAGTTGACCCAACGCCCCTCATAACCCGCACCTTTTCCTTGACCGAGGCAGCCAAAGCTATTCAATTTGCGCAGGAAAGCGGAGCCATGAAGGTCCTTCTGAAACCGTGATTCCGACGCCTTGAGTTTGTTTTTTGAATTCTAAAGACGATTAATACAAGAGGCGACGCAGGCCGCGCCGAAACCGTTGTCGATGTTGACGACCGTGACGTTAGAGGCGCAACTGTTTAGCATCCCGAGCAGCGCCGCCACGCCGCCGAAACTGGCTCCGTACCCAGTGCTGGTCGGCACGGCAATCACCGGAACGCCCACGAGCCCGCCCACCACGCTGGGGAGCGCGCCCTCCATACCTGCCACGCAGATAATCACGCGCGCCGACGCAAGTTTCTCGCGATGCTCCAGCAATCGGTGAATGCCTGCGACGCCCACGTCATACAATGGCTCGGCGCGATTACCCATCATGCGCGCCGTCAGTAGAGCTTCCTCGGCGACGGGGATGTCGCTGGTCCCCGCGGAAACAACAAAAATCTGCCCCTTGCCGGTGATTTCGCGATTGCGCTCGATAGTGATTACGCCAGACAGCGCATGAAATTTGGCGGTGCTCTTCGCTGAAGGATTCAGGCGGCGCACAGCCTTGAACATGGTAGCGTCCGCGCGTGTGACCAGAATATTCTGCCGGCTACCTTTACGGCGCAGCATCGATTTAACAATTTCCGCGACTTGCTCCGGCGTTTTCCCTTTCCCAAAAACAACTTCCGCATATCCTTGCCGCAGAGAGCGATGATGATCGACCTTGGCAAAACCCAAATCTTCGAAGGGAAGATGCTTTAATCGAGCAACGGCGCGGTCAGGCGAGAGCGTGCCGAGGCGCACAAGGTCCAGGAGCTGGTGAAGTTCGCGTTCGTTCATGAATTCGTAGGTGCCGCGGTTCTAGGGCTGGCCCTCGCCCATAAGCTTTCGCAAGGGTTGATTGTCCGCGTAAACACGCCACTCTGCAACGAGACCATCTCGGATGATCGCCCGCCACGCCGCCGGCACTTCCCAGAAGTTGTTCCCGGTAGCCTCGCCATTGCCCCTGTAAACGCCACTGGCACTGCCAAAAATGGCTAACCTGTCAGCCGTTTGAAAAAATTCTTCGGCGTGCACCTGATAGTCGCCGACGATCTTGAAATAAGCGCTCCAGCCCTCACGCATCTTTTCGCGGCCAATGAAGCGCTCGCCCAGGGCATCCTGAAAGATGTGTCCATCGGTCATGAGCTCGCAGATGGCATCGACATTGCCCGAATTGATTCGTTTGATGAAGTCCATCGCTACATCGAGAGGCTCTCTGGCAGGCTGCACAGTCGCCATATTTTCGTCTCCTTTGGGCCAGAGTGTCAGTATATCCTGCGATTCACGCAGAGCGTTGCACGTTCTTGACTTGGCCGGTAGCGGCTGCGAGACTGAATGAATCCAGATACTATGCCGCCGCAGACACAAATCATCACCGTAGGTGTGACCGGAGCTAGTGGCGCGCTTCTCGCGCAAAAGGCGCTGACGCTTCTCGAGGACGATGCTCGCGTTGCTCGCGTGCACTTGGTAGTCACTGAAACAGGGCAACGGCTATTTGCAGAGGAGCTGGGGCTTACTTCCGGCGATCCGAAGCAGTTGCCAAGCCGAATCCTTGGCCGAGCAACACACAAAATCGAGATCTTGCCTAACAAGGACGTTGGCGCGTGCATCGCGTCCGGCAGCTACGAAGTCGATGCGATGTTGGTGATCCCATGTTCGATGGGCACGCTGGCGGCAATCGCGAATGGGGCGAGCGACGACTTAGTTGCGCGGGCCGCCGATGTCATGCTGAAAGAGGGCCGCAAATTGGTGCTGTGTATTCGAGACACGCCGTTCAATCGCATTCATCTGGAGAATATGCTGCGAGCCCAGCAAGCTGGAGCAGTCATCATGCCGGCAATCCCCGCGTTTTATGACCAGCCGAAAACGATCGATGACCTCGTGACGCAATACACTTGCCGCGTGCTGGCACAGATTGGGTTGCCACAAGAGAAAATGCACCACTGGACGGGCCGTCCCTCATCGAAAGAAGCGAAAGCATGAATGAGCACGCAGCCGGCTCAGTGATTTATTATTCATTCCGCTGATGAACAAAAATCGTATTCGCGTTGTGCTCGAGATGATCAAGTTCGAGCACTCCGTTTTTGCGCTGCCATTCGCCCTGACAGGCGCGCTCCTGGCTGCGCGTGCGTCACGGCATGGCTGGCCCACGCTTTGGCAGCTCGCGTGGATCGTGGTCGCTATGGTTGCAGCGCGCTCCGCGGCGATGACCATCAACCGCATTGTGGATCTTCGCTACGACCGGGAGAATCCGCGCACCAACAAACGCGCACTGGCGACCGGCGATCTGTCCGTGTCGTTTGCGTGGATGTTCACGCTTGCCGCGGTGGGGCTCTTCTTAGTAGCGGCTTGGCAACTGAATCGTCTCGCGCTGGAATTGGCACCCGTAGCACTCGCGATTCTCTTCTTCTACTCGTTCACCAAACGGTTCACGAACTGGTCCCATCTTTTCCTCGGCTTCGCACTGGGAATTTCTCCCGCCGCCGCCTGGATCGCCGTTACCGGCGGACTCGATTTGCGCATCCTGATTCTTTGCGCAGCAGTCACCCTGTGGGTTGGCGGCTTTGACGTGCTGTATGCGTGCCAGGACGTGGATTACGACCGCAGCGCGGGCCTATTTTCTATCCCGAAGCGATTCGGGATAGCGCGCGCGCTCTTAATCGCGAGAGCCATGCACGTGGGTGTCGTAGTATTGCTTGTCTTGCTGGCGGCAAGTTTTGCGCTGCCATGGCCCGCATGGGTTGGCATCGCGGTTGTCGCGGCACTGCTCGGTTACGAGCATTCCCTGGTCAGGGCCGACGATTTAAGCAAGCTGGACGCTGCGTTTTTTGCGGTAAATGGCTATATTAGTCTGTTGTTTCTATTGTTCTGGGGCGCAGCTACCGCGGTTTGGCACATCTGAAAGGGTCGGATGTTTTGAAAAACGCGAAGAGCGCAGGTTTGAGTTATTCTGGTAGCGCAAAACAAATGTCGAAACTGACCATTACCGACCAGCGACTGCAGCCCATTGCGGAGAAGGTGCTCGCCGGAGCGCGGCTGAGCGTCGAGGACGGCATTACGCTGTACCGTTCGCCCGATTTGCTGGCCGTCGGATGGCTGGCGAACCATGTTCGCGAGAAGCGGCACGGGAACGTGACGTATTTCAACGTCAACCGGCACATCAATCCCACCAATGTTTGCGTAGCGCACTGTAAACTGTGCGCATTTGGGCGCGATCCTAGCGCGCCTGGCGCGTATACCTTCGCGTTGGAGGAAATTTACCAGCGTGCGGAACAAGGTGTTCGCGAAGGTGCCACGGAGTTTCACATAGTGGGCGGCTTGCACCCGGATTTGTCCTTTGATTATTTCCTGGAGCTGATTCGCGGACTGAAGCAGCGCTTCGGCAGCGTGCACCTGAAAGCGTTCACGATGGTGGAAGTGGGCTATTTTGCGCGTATCGCGAAGTTGTCCGTCAAAGACACGCTGTTGAAGATGAAAGAAGCTGGCGTCGATTCCCTTCCCGGCGGGGGCGCGGAAATTTTCCACCCGCGCGTGCGCAAGATCATTTGTGATCACAAAGTGAGCGGGCAAATGTGGCTGAGCATCGCTCGGCAGGCGCACGAGATCGGCCTGCGCTCGAACGCCACGATGCTTTACGGTCACGTGGAAACCGAGGAAGAGCGCGTCGACCATTTGGTGAAGCTGCGGGAATTGCAGGACGAGACGCACGGATTTGTGACTTTTATTCCGCTGGCGTTTCATCCGGACAACACGGGGCTATCCTACATTCCGAAGCCGACGGGTTACGCCGACCTGCGGAATATCGCGGTCGCGCGGCTGTTGCTCGATAATTTTGATCACATCAAGGCGTATTGGATCATGCTGACGCCGAGCATCGCGCAAATTGCTCTGCGTTTCGGCGCCAACGATCTGGACGGCACCGTGGTGGAAGAGAAAATCTACCACGATGCGGGCGCGAAGACTTCTGAGTTCACTCCCCGCAGCGAACTCGAGCGCCTGATCCGCGCGGCTGGACGCACACCGGTCGAGCGCGACACTTTGTATCGTCCGGTCGACCGATCGAAAATGCCGCCAGTCCCGCCGACGTCGCGGCCGGACCTCGTCTCACTTACGTTGAACGTCTAGCTGCCAGCGTTCCACCGCACCTCAACAATTCAATTTTGTCGAAGAGCCGGCATCGGTATCGGAATGCCGTAGGTCTTCGCGCCCACACCAACTCCACCCTGACAGGTGTTCGGTGGCGTGGTGCAAATGGAATGCGTGCCCTGGCATTCGGCGGCCCAGAACATGTAACCCAGCATCCCCGCGGTGGTTCCAGATCCGGCGGGCGCCACGGTCTGCACAAACGTGCCGGTCGTATCTTCCAACGAACCGCTGAACGTGGTGCACTCCGGAGCGGGATTTCTGCCAGTAACGATGTAGAGACTTCCCGTCATTTTCGCGGGAGCCAGTGGCGGCACGGGTGGCGTGATTCTCGGATAGCCGCTGATGTGCTGCTGCCAGTTCGATTCGGCTGAGGAGGTACTCGGCTGCTTGTTGGGGACCATGGCATTGGCATAGTCGAGCACGGGAGACGAGGGGTTGAGCCACTTACTGGTAGCTGTGGCGGCAAGCGGGACCAGGTACTGGTCACCGGCAGCCAAGTCGATCGTCAACCGCGCAGCGGGATTTGCGCCAGTCGCATCGTAAGGCTGGATGGAACGATAGGCGTTGATAAAGGCCTGCACGCCATTGAGATTGGGGCTGGTATTGTTCTCATAGTCGATTTCGATTCCCACGCCGAGCCGTTGCGCAACTTGCGCGGCGTTTATACCAAGTTGCGTCGCATTGCTGGCCAGCGCGGAATCCCAATCACTCGTGTAGGTAATGCCGCCGATGGAGAGCATCACGCGAACGTTGTGCGCCGTGAAGTAACTGACGATGGCAGGGGTCATCGCTATGGGAACGCCTTGCGCCGTCCCAGCGTCGTTGGTCAGATTCAGAAGCTTCAGAGGATTCACAAAGCTGAGGATTACCAGGTTCACTGACGGGGAGCCGTCACCGCGGTCGATGATCCAGTGGTTCTTGGTGTCGAAGTCGGTCATGTCCCGGACGGTCGCCCAGGTGCATGCATCATTTCCGCAGTGCCAGGAGCCGTACACTTGAAGTGGGGTTGCGTGAACCGATGAAGCGACCAGAAGAACAGGAGTGCAAAGGAGCCCGAGTAGCCGCACAGCCTTATGCATGGCATTTCCTCCTTTTGATACGTGGATACGCCGCGGACAATCCTCCACAACGGCTTCCACAGGTCAATACGAAAAACACGGTATTAAATCGTCTTAAATTTGGGAAGTCATTTCGCCAGTGGACCGCGTAACTCGCTGATCGCCCGGCCGGCCGAGGTGCTTGGCTCATTTTCGTTTTGCACACATCGCGTCGGATAAACCAAGGTTCCGGGCCGGCGCTCTTTATACTTTAAGAAAATCATTAGACTGTTATCCGTTCACCCCCGACGGGAGACTCGACCACATGAAAAGGATCGTTTATCTGCTAGCTGTCGTGCTTGCACTCGCCTTGCCTCTTCACCCGCAAGACGATTACCGGCAGGCCAATCGCGACGCGTGCATCGACGCTTGCATACGTGAGCGCCCCAACCCGGAGTTGCAGCGCCAGGAGGTGATGGTCCTGGAAAAGGAAGCGGCGCGGGCCATTCAACTGGGCGACGCCACCTTTTTCCGCCGCGTATACAGCGACGATTTCAGCGGAGTGCTGTCTCACGGCCAGATCGTGGACAAGACAGGCTTGATTGCCGCAGTGCAAGCGCCGGATATTAGGTATGACTCATTCACGGCTTCGGATGTTAAGGTACGCCTATATCGGGATACCGCAGTGGCGACCAGCTTATGGTCCATGCGGGCGTTGTTTAGGAATCAGCGGATTGACAGTCAGATGCGCGTGATGCACGTCTATATGTACACGGCGGGCGGCTATCGCGTAGTTACCGGGCAAATAACGTTGCTGCCCCCATATTCCCAGCAGCCGCTGTAAACTGCTGCGGCAGCGACCAAGCGCTCAGCCCGCAAACGGAGTTTCCGTGAGTGATCCGCAAACAAAACCTGAGCCATCGCCTGAGCCTTTGATCCGCAACGTTTCTGATACTGCGCGATGGGTTGCAGCGTACCGCGCCCAGGAGAGCGAACGGCCCGATGCCATTTTTCGCGATCCCTTCGCAAGACGACTAGCGGGGGAGCGCGGTGAACAGATCGCTCGGATGATGCCCTTGGGCCGTGACAACGCGTGGTCGATGATCACGCGTACCTACCTGATCGATAATTTCATTAAGGCCGAGCTCCAGCGAGGGGCAAACACTGTGGTCAACTTGGCTGCCGGCCTGGATTCGCGGCCTTATCGCATGCAACTTCCGCCTTCACTGCGTTGGATTGAAGTCGATCTGCCGGAAATACTCGACTACAAAGAAGACGTGCTGCGTGATGAGAGGCCGTCGTGCGCGCTAGAGCGCATTCGGCTGGATCTCTCGGATGTCCAGGAGCGGCGCGCACTTTTTGCGCGGTTGGGGCAAAGCGCAAAGCGGGCGTTGATCATCACCGAAGGCTTGGCGATTTATCTCACGGCCGATGCCGTAGGCGCCCTAGCCGCGGATTTAGCTGCGCCGGCAACCTTCCGTTCTTGGATCGTGGATATCGCTTCTCCTGGATTGCTGCAAATGCTAAGGAAGCGTATGTCTTCGCAGCTCAGCCAAGCGGCGCCTTTCAAGTTTGCACCGGAGGAAGGGCCACGTTTCTTCCAACCATACGGATGGACGCCTCTGGAAGTGCAGTCGCTTTTGAAGAACGCCGCGCGACTGAAGCGCTTGTCTTTTCTCTTACGGCTAGTCGCATTGCTTCCAGAGAGCGAGAAATCGCGTCGCGATCGTCCGTGGTCGGGCATTTGCTTGCTGGCCAACCGAAAC
>Ga0210400_10004313_pt1 | contig 12348 bp, 8 predicted proteins | sample IncBWH26MmetaG_FD_155456 | JGI IMG/M metagenome (GOLD analysis project Ga0210400, IMG submission 155456) | Forest soil microbial communities from Barre Woods Harvard Forest LTER site, Petersham, Massachusetts, United States - Inc-BW-H-26-M | ecosystem: Environmental > Terrestrial > Soil >...
GTTCGCCTGAACGCGCAGAAAACCAGGGCGATCTATACGGTTACCTATGGTTGCGATCCGCAGAACGTTTCGAAGGCCAGGGAGTTAATCCAGCGCGATTTGATTTCCATGCAGAAAGAAAATGTCACGCCAGCCGAACTCCAGCAAGCGAAGGCGCTTCTTTTACGGCAGATTCCGCTTACGGAATCGAGCGAGGATGGCGTCGCCGGAGGATTGCTCGCGCGTGCTCAAATCGGTCTACCGCTTGACGAACCCGTGCGCGCTGCAAAGCAATATTTTTCGTTGACCGCCGACCAAGTTCGCGCAGCCTTCGCGAAATGGATTCGTCCCGACGGGTTCGTCCAAATCATTCGTGGGCCAGCGCCTAAATAATATTGGCGTGAGAGCATCCATTTGATCCACGCGTGGGAGGAATAATGCATCGGGCCTTCCGCAGTTTGAATAAGCGGCGAAGTTTATTCATTGCCTGTGCGTGGGTCTTCGCCATCACCCCGTTGGTTGTGCTTGGCACAGGAAGCGTCCGCGCCCGTGGCGAAGATTCTGGGCAAGCGGACTTAGGACAGACCAACCAAGCCAGGGCGCTTACCATCAAGAGGATCTACGGCGCGCCGAACTTGAGTGGCAGCCTCACGACGGGGATCGAGTGGAGCCCGGATGCGAAACGCATTTCGTATCTGGAACGCAAGCCGCAGGGCAACAACGGTGGAGCTGAGCTCTGGAGCATGGACGCAACGACCGGGGAGCGCAAGGTTCTTGTGAACTCCGAAATGCTCGAGGCCGTTACGCAGTCGCAAAAGACCAAGGCGACGCAGGCAACCGGGCTAGGCCGTATCCAACCGGGGAGTTATTTGTGGTCTCCCAACGGCAATTCCCTGCTTTTCATCGGCGCCAGCAATCTCGTACTGCTGGACTTAAAAACGATGGCGCCAAAACCGCTTGTCACGGGAGAGAAAGACATCGAGGATCCGAAGTTTTCGCCGGACGGCCGATGGGTAAGCTTCGTGCGCGATTGGAACCTTTGGGTGGTGAACGTCGCCAGCGGCGAAACGAAAGCGGTCACCACAGGCGGGAGCGAGGAAATTCTCAAAGGCAAACTGGATTGGGTGTATCCGGAGGAACTCGATTTGACCACCGCTTACTGGTGGTCGCCGGATTCTTCGAAGATTGCATTCTTGGAAATGGACGAACGGCCGGTCACACGCTACCCAATCATGGATATGAGCTCACCTGCCGGCGCGCTGGAATACACGCGCTTCCCACAGGCCGGTGAGCCGAATCCAATCGTGCGTGCGGGAGTCGCGCCTGTTACGGGTGGGCAGACGAAATGGATGGACACAGGCGCTGACACGGACATTTACGTCGCGCGGATTGTTTGGCTTCACGATAGCGGGCGCGTTGCCATCGAACGCCTCAATCGGGCGCAGAATCGTCTCGATCTTCTTTTCTGCGACGCGGCGACTGGCGCATCGCAAACCATTCTGACCGAAACAGACAAATATTGGATCAACATCAGCGATGACCTGTATTTCTTCGCGGATGACAAACGGTTCTTGTGGTCGAGCGAGCGCAGCGGGTTTCGCCACTATTATCTTTACGATCTCTCAGGCAAGGAACTCGATCAATTGACGGCGGGAAATTGGGGAATCACGGGCACGAGCGGGTTCGGTCCCGGCGCGGTAACCCATCCGGCAGTGGACGAGGCTCATGGTGAGATTTACTTCCTCTCGAACAAGGATGATGTGCCGGATACGCAACTTTACCGGCTTTCGCTTCGCGATAAAAGCATTACGCCAATCACACACGAGTCCGGGACACACCACGTGATGATCGCTCCCGATCAGTCTGGCTTCGAGGATAGTTACTCGAACGCGATGACTCCCCCGCGTCAGGGCCTCTATCGAGCAAACGGAGTTCGCGTAGCTTTGATCAATGCAAATGATATTCCCGAACTCACTGAGTACCATCTCTCCCGGCCTGAATTCGTAACTATTTCGGCTCGAGACAGCACCAAGCTTTACGCCATGACGATCATGCCTCCCGGCTTTGATTCGTCCCGGAAATATCCCGTATTGATCGACGTTTACGGCGGTCCGCAGGTCCAGAATGTCCGGAACGCCTGGGGCGGCCGCGATTTTCTGTGGCTTGAGATGATGGCCCAGAAGGGTTTCATCATTTTCCGACTCGATAATCGGGGGTCCTATAACCGTGGCCATGCGTTTGAAACGCCGATTTATCACCAGTTTGGCAAGGTCGAGCTCGAGGACCAGTTGGCGGGGGTTAATTATCTGAAATCGCTAGCGTATGTCGATGGCTCGCGTATTGGGATTTGGGGTTGGAGCTACGGTGCATATATGACCCTGGAAGCCATGCTCAACGCGCCGGATGTGTTCAAGACTGGGGTCTCGGTTGCGCCCGTAAGCGATTGGCGCCTGTATGACTCGATTTATACGGAGCGCTACATGGGACGCCCACAAGACGATTCCGACGCCTATAAGAATTCGTCTCCGGTGAATCAGCTCGCCAGTCTGAAAGGCAAACTGATGCTGGTTCACGGCACCGGCGACGACAACGTTCACTTCGCGAATACGTCGGAGGTCCTGAACGAGCTCATCGCTCACGGGAACTATCCGGCTGACCTTCTGATTTTTCCCGGCCGAGGCCATTCCATTGGCGACCCGCCCGCGCGCATGGAGCTTTTCCAGCGAATCACTGATTTCTTTCTCAAAAATCTCCAGTGAGATATCCCCGAAACAAATGCGAATCGGTCGCGGATTTGACTTACGAGCAGGGGAACTCGCACCATGGATGGGAGACTTGTGCTGCCTGACGGCGAACGATATAGTGTCCCTCCCGAAGTTGCGAGCTTGAATTCGAGATTGGAAATTCCAAGTCGAACCGATCTTTTTCAAGCTACTGTAGGATTTCAAAACGAAACCTGAGGAGGAAATGCGATGCGAACAAAACTACTGCAATGGCTCACTGTTCTGGCATTTCTGTTGGTGGCGGGAACCGCTAGCATGGCCGCACAACAGCAAGCAACTCCACCTCCGCCTTCCAAGTTCAAATTGACAAGTTCCGCGTACACGGAAGGTTCTATGATACCGACTCAATATTCGTGCGCCGATCCCAATGCGGCTTCGCCGGCCCTTTCCTGGAGCAATCCGCCTAATAACCCCACAAGCTTCGCTGTGATTTTTCATGACACCGATGCCGCCCCCATGAAAGGGGCGATGGACGTCACGCACTGGATCTTCTGGAACGTACCCCCGAGTTCAACTTCCGTAGAAGCAGGGGTGAAGCCAGATTCCTCACCTGATGGCATCGTGCAGGGGAAGAATATCCGTAATGTTAACGGGTACCAGCCGCCGTGTCCGCCTCCCGGCGCTACGCCGCACCACTATATTTTCGAAATTTACGCGCTGGACACCAAGCTCGACCTGCCAGCCGGATCGCCCCGCGCAGATCTTTTGAAGGCGATGGACGGCCATGTGGTCGGGAAGGCAACCTACGTAGGTATTTTTGGGAGATAATCAACGACGAAGGCCGTTATCGTCTTAGAAGAGTGACAGCTTCTGTCGCAGAACAGGTGCCGTGGGCAGAGTGCGCCCTAGAGAATCGCGCTAGAAACCAACTCCAAGAGCTCTCATTTCAGTTCCGTTGCTATTGATGGGGAACCCTTTGTGAGCGTTGCGGATTAGCGCCGCCAGTCTATGAAATCACCGCGAAATCAATTCGGAACAGTGCTGCTGGTCATCTTAGTTGCGTTGCTGCTTGCCGCCATGAGCGCCATGCGTTCCGCGAAAGCGCAATCTCCGGATATCCCGACGCCCCCGGCTACTCCCGATGTCCGGCCGTTGCAGATCGACAGAGGCGCTGCTGGGTTATGGCAGATGCTACTGAAACTTCAGACTCGCGCGAGCCTGCTGATGGTGGTGGCGCATCCAGACGACGAAGACAGCGGGATGCTGGCCCTGGAGTCTCGCGGGCGAGGGGCGCGCGCGATGATGCTGACGCTCAATCGTGGGGAAGGCGGACAGAACGTAATGTCCGATGATTTCGGAGACGCCCTAGGATTGGTGCGAACCCAGGAGCTCTTGTCTGCCGACCGTTATTCCGGCGTGCAGCAGTTCTTCAGCAGCGTCGTCGACTTTGGATTTTCGAAGACCAGAGAGGAGTCGCTGACTCTCTGGGGCCACGACCGCGTGCTTGCCGACGCGGTTCGAGTCGTTCGTATGACACGGCCGCTGGTGGTTACCTCCGTTTTCGTCGGTGGTCCGACGGATGGCCATGGTCATCATCAAGTAGCTGGGCAGATCGCACAGGAAGTTATTGCGGCTGCCGGCGACCCAAATATGTTCCCGGACCAGATTCGCGCGGGACTGCAGCCCTGGTCACCTCTAAAAATGTACGCTCGCGTGCCCACCTTTTCGGCCTCTCCTCAGGGAATCCGCGACTCGGCGACGGGCAAGACTTTCCCAGTGCGCTTCTACGACTATATTCACAAGGATTGGTCGGACGGAATGCCGTCGGTCGACGTTGAAATTCCGGAAGGGAATTATGACCCCGTTTTGGGCGCGTCTTATTTGCAGGTAGCGAGAGAAGGCCTGGCTCTTCAGAAGTCGCAAAATGGCGGAAGCGGCATTCCTTACCGAGGGCCTGTGAGCGTTCCCTACCATCGCTATTCCTCGCAGGTTTCCGCAAGCGGCAAGGAAGCGACTTTTTTCGACGGGATTGACGTCTCACTAGAAGGGATTGCCAGCCTGGCACAGGGGCAGCAGAATGCATTCCTGAAAGAAGACCTGTCGCGGGTCGACGGGCTTGTCGGGCAGGCGATCCGTGATTTTTCTGAGGATCATCCTGAGAAAGTCGCGCCCTCGTTGGCGAAAGGCTTGCAGGAAACCAATGCACTTGTTGCAAAAGTTTCTGCAAGCGGACTTTCCGGAGAGGCAAAATACAATATTCTTCATGAACTCGCGATCAAGCAGAGTCAGTTTCAGGAGGCGATTGTTGAATCGCTCGGATTTTCGTTGGAGGCTACGGTAGTTCCAAAGCACGAGCCGCCCCGCCCGAATTTTTTCCAGATGGGTCCTGCCGAAACATTTGCCTATGCGGTTCCCGGCCAGGATTTTCCCGTGAAGGTTCATCTCGACAATCCATCGGCCAGCCCTTTGAAGCTCGATCGTGTATGGCTTCAAACTCCCCAGGGCGAGAATTGGAACGTGAAGCCTGAATCGGCCGTTGCTGCAAACCTCCCCGCCGGGCACGAGCTCGATCAGAAGTTTGACGTCCACGTGCCTGACAACGCCGCGGTCACGCGTCCCTATTTTACCCGGCCGAATGATGAGCAGCCGTACTACGACATTGTGGATGAGCGCCATTTGACTTTGCCGCTTCCTCCCTATCCACTCAACGCGTGGGTCGAGTTTAGCTACGAAGGTGTGGTGGTTCGCACGGGGCAGTCGGTGCAGACGGTTCGCCAGCTGAACGGGCCGGGCATGGAGCTTGATCCGCTCATGGTGACGCCCGCAGTCTCTGTCCGGATTGCGCCGCAGGCTGGGATTACGGCGCTCGGGGAACATTCCTTTGCGCTGTCGGCACTGGTTCGCACCGAGGTTGAAAGCGGGGCGAAAGGAACCGTGCGGTTGGAGCTGCCGCCGGGTTGGCATTCGGAGCCGGGTGTCGCGTCTTTTGACATGCAACGTGCCGGCGAACAACAGAATATCGGCTTCCAGGTGTTTCCAAATGATCTGGAGCAAAAGACCTACACAGTTACTGCGGTCGCCGAATTCGCAGGACGTCAATACCGGGAGGGCTTCGTCACCGTTGGCTACCCGGGGTTGCGCCCTTACAACCTGTACATGCCGGCGACCTATCGGACCTCGGGAGTGGATTGCAAGGTTGCCCCGGGGTTGCGAGTGGGTTATGTCACCGGCACAGGTGACGCCGTACCCCAGTCGCTTGCAAGCATTGGCATCAGGTTTGAATTTTTAAGCCCGCAGGATTTGGCGCAGGGCGATCTGCAGAAATACGACGTGATTGTGCTGGGAGTCCGCGCCTACGCGGCTCGGCCGGAACTTGCAACGCATAACCAGCGCCTCCTGGATTACGTGAAGAACGGTGGCGTAATTATCGTTCAGTACAACACAGCGCAATACGACCACAACTACGGACCTTACCCCTATAGCTTGCCGAGTACCGCAGAGAGAGTCGTGGATGAAAACTCTCATGTTAACTTGCTGGATCCAAAGAGTCCTGTGTTGTCGTGGCCGAATCAGATCAGCGAACGGGACTTTAATGGCTGGGTCGAAGAACGCGGCCACGGATTTCTAACTTCCTGGGACAAAAAGTATGAGGCCCCTCTAGAGACGCACGACCCGGAACAGGACCCGCAAAAAGGCGGCCTGGTGTATGCGCGATACGGGCGGGGAGTCTATGTCTATGCCGCGCTGGCGCTTTATCGCCAATTGCCGGACGGTGTGCCTGGAGCTTATCGATTATTTGCGAACCTGCTGAGCTTGCCTCGAAATCCCGCGCTAAAACAACCTGATCCACCCACCGTGGGCTCCTCCCAAAAGTAAATATCTGCTTTCCGCTCTTAAAAATGTGACTGTTTTCGGCAAAATCGCATTACAGAAGCCTTCGTGTGACTGGCAAGAACAACCGACTAACCAACCTCTTACTTAGCCAAATCATCGAAAATACTGTCGGAATGCTGTCGAAAGGCCGACGCTGTTCGCGCTTGTCTTTCCGCTCAAAGATCAAGGCTCGAACCAGCCGTCGGGCTAAACTTTTCACCAGAAGGAAGATACTCGCGGTTTCCAAGGAAAGTCGACATTGGAATAAAACGTGCCCCCCCTCGGATGGGTTGCTGGTCCTGAATTCTAAATCCGAGGAGGCAGAGACAATGAAAGCTTTACGAACAGCTTCGGTCATATTGTGCTTTGCGGTTTTGGCGATGGCATTTGGGTCCACTGCCAAGGCCAGTGAGAGGGACAAGAAGACCATCTTCACGTTCAGCTCCCCAGTTGAGTTACCCGGCATATCCTTGCCGGCTGGCACCTATGTTTTTAAATTGATGGACTCCCTCGCTGACCGCAATATCGTGCAGGTTTTCGACAAGAATGAGATGCACCTGTACGCAACCTTTCTGACGATCCCAGACTATCGCCCGAAAGTAAGCGACAAGACGATAGTGAGATTTTCGGAAACTACGGCCGGCGCACCGCCGGCGCTCAAGGTATGGTTTTATCCGGGCGAATCGACTGGCTGGGAATTTGTATATCCCAAGTCCCGGGCAGTGGAACTCGCCAAGGCTTCGAAGCAGGCTGTTCCGTCAATGCCGTCAGAGATGGTCAGTGAGATCACGAAGCCAGCGAAGAGCTCAAAAGACGCCAGCGTTAAGGCTATGAGTCAGGCGCCGCTTAAAGCTCAACAAGCAAATGGGAACGAAACAGAGGTTGGGGATTCCTTTAGCGCGAAGGCGCCAAACTAGCGCTGACTGCGGAGCTTCGAAGTTCGGGTGGAGGCCGGGAAAAATGTTTGACGGAAGGAGCGTGGCGGCTGGCCCACTCTGGAAACGCAGGGTGTTGTGTGCGTCTTCGCTGCTCGCTCTAAGCGCTCAACCCTCTTTCGGCTTCCCCTCGCCCGTATTGGCGGCGCAAGGCGGGTCTGGCGGCTATGCCATCTCCCACACTGTGAACCTCGTCGAGCTGCCCGTCACGGTGAGAGACCGGAAAGGCCAATTTGTTTCTGGCCTGGAGCAATCGAACTTTCGAGTTTACGAAAACGGACAACTGCAGAAAATCACGTTGTTCCGAAGCGAAGATATCCCGGTGGCCGCAGGATTGGTGGTGGACCACAGCGGAAGCATGCGCTCCAAACGTGACGACGTGATGCAAGGAGCGGGGGCGTTTGTCCAAGCCAGCAACCCGCAGGACCGCGAGTTTGTAGTCAATTTTAGCGACAGCGTCACGTTCGGCCTGCCCGCGAATATGCCATCGACCGGCAACTTGGAAGACCTGCGAGCGGCTTTGCTAGCCATGCCTGCGAGCGGGAGAACGGCTTTGTATGATGCTGTCGCGGCCGCCCTGCAGCGTCTTCAAAAGGATCCAAGCGATAGAAAGGTTCTGCTGTTGATCAGCGACGGAGGAGACAACGCCAGCAGGCACAACTTTGCGCAGGCGCTTCAGATGGCCCAGAGCGCCAGTGTGGTTATTTACTCGATCGGCTTATTTGACGATCTCAGCTCTGATCAAAACCCGAAAGTTCTCAAGAAGCTCTCCGAGGAGACGGGGGGAAAGGCGTATTTTCCCAAATCCTCCGCGGAAGTCGTGAGCGTCTGTCAGCAGGTTGCAACAGACGTTCGTCATCAGTACACCCTGGGTTATAGTCCACCGAATAATGAGAAGGGCGGATACCGTAAAGTTCAGGTCAGTGTGACTGCACCTGATCGAGGGAAGCTACTTGTCCACACGCGAGCCGGATACTTTCTCCCCTCCAAAATGACCGCGCAGTCTGTAGTTACGCCCGCGGATAGTGTTCGGCGGTAGTAAGGCCTGTGCCCCGCTTTAAGGCGAGCCCCGCGCAGTGAAACACAGGGCGATTCTCGGCCCGGTGCCACCGGCTTGGTAACATCCCCGCTGTCGGTATACCGACAGTAGACAAGTCTTCTTGACTCGATTCGATAGACTCAACAGTTTCAACGCGCTGCTAACCGCTTCACAAAGAGGACTTAAATACCCGCCGAACGTTCCCGCTAGTTTGGAACATCAAATGCGCACGATTTAAGCGGTTTTGCGCAGCGATCAATTCGTTTTCCTTAGCCGCACACTATTTATGACAATCAAGAATCAGTCCGCAACCACAGAGAAGAAAGCGATTCGTGGTCTTGCCGGACGAGAACAAAACCACGTCTACGCATGGCCGGGCGCAGCATTGACGTCAATCGGCGAGGAGGGGGAGCGTTCGATGAAGCCTAATGACCAACCTATTCATTTCGCAGGGACTACGCTTGGAAGGAACCGGCATATGTGTGCCCTCTTTTACACAGGCGAACAGGAGTACCGTGTGTTGCTGCCTTTCATCAGGGAGGGAATCGAGCGCGGAGAAAAGGCTTTCCATATTGTCGATCCAGACCTTCGGAGCCAACATCTGGGACGTCTTCAGGCTGCCGGGATCGATACTGCGGCGAAAGAAAGAGAAGGGCAGCTCGAGGTGCGCCATTGGCACGATACTTACATCCACGCCGGCCGTTTTGATCAGAATCATATGCTCGCTTTGATGGAAGAGGCATTGCATGCGACTCAGTCCGGTGGATACAGACAGATGCGAATGGTTGCGCACATGGGGTGGGCGTTGGAGGATGTGCCCGGAGTCAATGATTTGGTCGAATACGAAACGCGGTTGAATCACTTCCTACCCAGGTACAAGGACCCGGTGATATGCGTTTATGACTGCACCAGGTTTGGGGCTGGGGTGGTAATGGACATTATGCGAACTCATCCCATGGTGATCGTTGGTGGTGTCCTGCAAGAGAATCCGTACTTCGTACCACCCGATCAGTTCCTGAAGGAATTGCGCGACCGAGGAGCCTATCGAAGGGCCGCGGCTTCCTAAAACATGAAAAAGAATACAACACATACACAGGATCTGCATCGCACGGTGCGGGATCTGGTGGCTTTATCGACCACGCCGACGGCCTGGATCGGCTGCGATCCAGTTCATCTCGCCGAAAGTGTAGTTGATTTGTTGATGAGTGTATGCGCCTCGGCGTTGTCGGCATTCGGATGCACACAAGTGACTGAGAGACGGGTATCGAAGCGTGGCGAGGAGCACCGCTGTCGAATTTTCCTGAGTGGCTACGCGATGTTGGGGCATTTGGGGAAGTACACAGCATGCGCATCGAGGCGGCGCTCGGGGAAATGGTGCGAACCCTGGTTCTGCCTGTGCCGATTTGCGCATCGTAGTGTTTCCTGTGGGAGCGCAGCCATACTTCATTCGCCACCGTGACAGGCAGAAATCTCTCCTGCAAGGAAATCGGCGGAGATTTCGTCACAGCGGACTTGATAGATGAAAATCTCGCCGTGGTCATCGCCGACATTTCCGGCCAAGGCATTTCAGCGGCCATTATGGCCTCATTGCTGCAAGGGATGATCCTGGCAGACTTGCGGGGCAGGGTTATCCCTTCCCGAAATCGCAAACAGTGCGAACAAGTTCCCGTTCACTCGAGAACTAGACTCCAGGTAGGCGGCCCTTGTGATCGCATGTCTTCGACCTGATGGAGAGCTTGAATATATCAATTGCGGCCACATACCGCCGCTGATCACCAAAGAAGGCGGTGGCGTTGCGCGGCTACGCGAACACAATGTTCCGGGCGGAGAATGCGGACGCAGACCTTTTTGGCGACCAGCGCCTGGAAGAGTCCGCACAGGGAGAGCAGGGTATTCTTGCTTTCGTCCACATGCTCCGCGCAGGGCGGCCTATGCGAGACGATTGCACAATTCTCGAAGCGGCCTACGATTGCAAGGCCACGCTTGCACATCAATCTTGCACCACGACTTCCCTGTGATAACCCAGAGAACGCTCTCCCGACGCGAATGCCCACACAAACAACGCACGCATCGGGGACAGGTCATATCCGGCGGGCTCAAAGCGGAGCCCGTGCCCGGACGAATCACGCGTGGGCTAGCTTAGTCGCCAGGCGGCGCGCCATCAGAGAAAACATCAAACGCGAAACCCCGCCAAAGATCATGCTGACTCCAACCAGCGTGCCAATCGCCCAGTCCGAACTCCACGGCCAGGTTCTCCAAATCATGAAGGCCAGGATTTCTGTGACGATGCCGTCGAAGAGCAGCCAACCGGCTCCTGGCATCGACCGAAGCATGTACGACAAAACGAATTCCAGGATCCCTTCAATCAATAGATAAAACGAAAGTGCGAGCGTAAGCGAAACCAGACCCACGATGGGATTAAAGAGCAAGTACGCCCCAACGAAGAGATAGAGAATACCGAGGAGCAGCTCCCAAACGAATCCGCGGTTATGACGCGTCTGCCAGGCATACACCAGATGCGCTCCCCCGCTGAAAACCAGCAGCCAGCCAACCAGTATATTAACTGCGACTCCCGCTACCTGGGGCAATGCGATTGCCAGAATTCCGGCGACGATCATCAGCACGCTCAGCACGATCGACCAACCGATTGACTCTCTTACAATGGGAACACTTGATGTTGCGCTCATATTGCCATCCTCCTAGTCATTCAAGAAACTTTTGATTTTCCAATAACAAACTCTGATTTCAGGTGTTTGAAGGGCCCACACTTTTTTCAAAATCCTCATCTAACTGCCCGAGGTCCCCCCAGGACTGTAGGTTTGCTCAGCAAAAACACTTGCGTTAATGATCTTGCCGGCGGACTCACGGATCTTCAGAGCTTTGCCCATTGTTGGATCGACCAGCTCGACTCGGATATTCCGTGGAGGCCCCGACGTTGGCAGGATTCGACGAGACATAAGTAATCACGTATCGAAGCCGGAGATTCTCCATGATGTCGTCATAGATCCCGGAAACCGCCAACATGGACTCGAGCGCGTAGGCCCGCCCGAAGCGTTCGCCAACTTTTCTAGTTGCTTTTGGGCGCCATCCCAATCGATGCGCGCAAACGGCGCTGCTTCTCCGCATACGGCGGCTTCCAATTTCATGGTGGCCCCCGGGCCAATTACATATATCGGTGTCGCTGAGTCGCGAGCTGCCTGCAACACTTGCTCGAAGTTCGCCTTGCTAAAGGTGGCCACACCGATTGATAGGAGGATGATCGCTTTTCGATCACGGACTCCTTTCATGCGGTTCAAAGTCTCAAGAAGCGCGTCGTAAAAATCTGTTTCGGATGAGTTAGGCGTGGTGAGCTGATCGAAAACGCGATCCAGTGCCTCATGGCCCTGTTCGAAATCGGCAAGGGGTTGTAGCTTTGCGTCGTACTTGAAAACAGCAATCTTGTCGTCGCGGCCGATCACCTCGAGTAGTTGGCGGCCTGCGCGAGGCACTTCTTCTCCGAGTACTTTGTTCAACTCGTGACAACGTCCGCCCAGTTCCATCACCACGGAAATCGGCGAGTGCTCAACCTCCACGCTGACGATCTTCCGACGGACCCCGTCCTCATACACCGCAAGATAGCCGCTAGGATCTTCGACGTGGAATTTGATAGTTACCATCCGGCTCGCAGCATTGAATTCGACTTCAGAGCGTTGCGGACCTTGCTCTCCTTTGTAGAGGGGGGCCACGGGCCTGTTAGGAACCGTGACCCCATTTTCTTGCGTAGGTTGTGGGTTGGACGTATGGGGTGTTTGAGGAGAGG
>Ga0210400_10004314_pt1 | contig 12346 bp, 9 predicted proteins | sample IncBWH26MmetaG_FD_155456 | JGI IMG/M metagenome (GOLD analysis project Ga0210400, IMG submission 155456) | Forest soil microbial communities from Barre Woods Harvard Forest LTER site, Petersham, Massachusetts, United States - Inc-BW-H-26-M | ecosystem: Environmental > Terrestrial > Soil >...
CGGACCAGAGTGCCAGTGAGAGCGAGAACCAGAAGAAATAGACCGCCGTAGTTTGCGTGTCGGAGACCAGGAATCGTCCGCGGCGGTAGACCAGATCGATCAGCGGGAAGGCGGCGGCCATCATCCATCCGGTGGCGAGAAACGACGCGGCAGAGACGCGGTAGACGGAATCGTTCACCGTGGTGGCGAATTCTTGCAGGCGCTTCTCGTTGAACAGGCGCGCAAAAAACGGTAGCGAGGCTTGTCCCGTAGCCTGCCCGAGCACGGCGATAGGAACAGCGAACAGGCGCTTGGCGTAATTGAGGCGGGCGATGTCGCCAATGCCGCTGGAGGCGTAGTGGCGCAGGATCCAGTCGTCGGCCGTGACCAGCGAGACGCCGAGCATCAGCGGGATCGAGAGCCGCACCCACTCGCGGAACGCGGGATTGGTGACGTCAAACGACGGACGATAGCCCGTGCCGATGCGAACCGCACCGATCACGCTGGCGAGGAATGGCCCGGCAACACTTCCCGCGAGAGCGCCATAGGCCAGCGAGGCAATCCCGAAGTGGCGGCCACCAATGATCCCGCCAAGAATGATGAGGACGTTGTAGATCAGCGGCCCGAAAGCGGGGAAGAGAAACAGACGGTGCGAGAGCAGGACGGCGGAGACCACTCCTCCGACATAGAAGAAAATCTGTGCCGGCAGGAGAATACGGGTCAGATGAACGGTCAGGTCCACTTGCGCGGGCGAGAAACCATGAAACATCCAGCGCACGAACTGGGGCGTGAAGATCTCGGTGATGATCGTGCCCACGATCATGACCGTCGACATGACGGTGATGACGATGGAGAACGTTTTCTGCGCGTCGGCGTCGCGCTTTTCCGCGAGGAACCGGGTATAGATCGAGATAAATGTAATAGAAGCGGCGCCCCCGGCCACAATGTAGTTGAGCCAGTCAGGCAGGGTGAAGGCCGCGACGTAGGCGTCAGTCTGCGGTCCGGCGCCGAAAGCGTAGGCGATGTAGGCCTCGCGGACGTAGCCGATCACGCGCGAGAGCAGGACCGTCCCCATCAGCAGCAGCGTGGCCGAGAAAGCCGTGTGCTGGTGCGAGGGGCGGAAGAACCGCAGAAGTCTGGTCATGGGCCGCAGATTTACGCTGGCATTGCCGGGCTTTTGTTAACCGTGCGCGTGATGTGAATTTCCTTCAAAGCCTATCAGAGGCTTGTCTTAACGACGGAGTTTATCCCTTGAATCGGACCGGATGGTTCCTTTATTGATACTGGCGCTGAGGGTTGTGAGTCATCCACTGCAATGCCAAACGCAAGGCGTAGTACTCATTGATGGGCCGGTCATCGCTCAGAGCGGGTGTAGTGGGAGATGGTGAAATCAACTGATCGAGGGGCGTTTCGTTGTCCAGCAGGTCTGCGAATTGACCCTCGGCGTTGGAACCGGGGTCCCATTCCACCAGATCGGCCGCTGCCAACGGCGGGAGGCGCTGAGCCAATTCGCTCGGAGTGCGATCCGGCAGCGGCCGCTCGCTGGCAAGAAAATGATATCCCCAGCCTTCTGCCGGGGTGAACACGCGGACAAAAGGAAACGACCGGCGCAGGGCGAGCGCCACGGCCGCCAGATCTTCCGCATCGCCAGACGGCAACCACTGTTGCAGAACGCCTCCCGGCCGAAGACGCCGCCGCACGACAGAATAGAAATCCTCGGAGTAAAGCAGGCTGGACCCGGCGGCCTCCACTGGGGGCGGAGGATCAATCGTGATCACGTCGTACTGCTGTGGCGTTCGCTCCAGGTAGCGGCGGCCATCGTCGATCACCACGTGGGACAAGGGAGAACTCAGAATCTCAGGCCCATCGCTGTGGAAATAGCCAAACAAGCGCGGCACGCTGGGAACCAGTTCCACCGCCGTCACTGGAATTCCCCAGGAGCGCAGCGAGCGGAACGTAGTCCCCATGCCAAAGCAGACGACCAGGGCATCTTGTGGAGTTCGGTCGAGGAAAGCCAGCGGGAGATGCGCCATCATCTTGGTAATCGGCGTTAGCGAGGTCATGCCGTAGCCGTTGACCAGCAACAACTTGTGCATGCCGCTTCCACTTGCGATCACGGTGGCTGTCGAGTCACGCAGTATTTTGATGCTTTTACCGTATTGTCCCTTATAGTCCGTGCTGGCCAGGAAGAGCCCCAGGGCAAGCGGCAATAACAGATACGAGGCGGCGCGGGGCGCGAAGCCTGACGCCGATCCGGACAGATTCCTGACACGAGCGCCGCGGACCCCGAGGATTAACCAGGGCAGCGAGAGCAGCACCAGAGCCCAGCGCTCGCTCATCCACGGCAGAAGCACGAAGCCGGCCAGTAGTGGGCCGAGGATGCAGCCCAGAACGTTCACCGCGTAGGCCTTCCCCGCTTTGGCGGGATTGCCTTTTGCCCAGCGGTCAACCAGCATGGGCGTTAGAAACCCAAGCAAGCCCGTGAAGGGCGCGATGCCCAGCGCCAACCGTGTAACCTGCGAGACCACAATCCCTGGGCTGGCCATGACCAGCGGGAACAGTGCGTAGAGGGCGAGCAGTGTCCAGAGCACCGGACTCTCCTGATCCTCTCGCCTGCTCCAACGGCGGTAGATGCAAGATCCAATGAAAGTCGCGGTCAGGTAAACGGCGAGAATTGACGCGAAGGCGTACACCACGGTTCCCAGGTAGGGCGTGAATTCACGGACCCAGACGACCTCCATACCCATGCTTGTCAAGCCGGTAGCGAATAGCAAGGCGAGCAGCGATCCTCCGCCGGTTGCCGTTGACATGCCCGCGCTCACGGCTTGCGGAGCTTTAACTTCCGGCCGCCTTGCGTTCTTCGCGACAACTAGCGCAAGAACGGCAATCAGGACGTTGCAGGCTGCACCTACTTTCAAAGTCCCGTGAAAGCCCAGCAGCTCGATCAGAAGCAAGGGAAGAGCCGTGCCCGCAACCGCGCCTGCCACGTTAGCTGTGTACAGATAGCTGAACGACCGCCCAGATTCTTTGGGGAACGCTCGCTTGATCGCCAGCATAGCGACCGGAATAGTCGCTCCCATCAACGTGCACCACGGAATCAAGGTGAGGGCAACCCAGAGACCGGAGACGAGGTAATACTCGGCAGAGGAACTCGACCCCAGGCCGCCCAGGATGTTGCGTCCCAGACGGAGTTCGTAGGGAACGAGGATGCCGGAAGCGCCGATCAGCAGTTCGATCGCAGCATAGAGGCGGAGGCTGGGAAAGCCGATTCTTTCTCCATAGCGGCGTATCCACGCCCCGCTGGCCCAGGAACCCAAGCCCAGTCCGACCATGAAAATCGACAGCACGATGGAGACCATGGCAGTGGTGACGCCGAATTGCGCCATGGACAGGCGCAGCCAGACAAGTTCGTAGAGGACACTGCAGAGTCCCGAGATGAAGAAAAAGATGAAATACCAACTCATGAAGAGGCGCTCTCGTTCCTGCCGGAGGGCCTTGAAACCTCAGCCTCACGGAGTGGGAATCTAAACACACGCGTGCCGGACCCCGCAAGGCGTTTTCCGACGGATGACTTTCCGCTCTAACCATCCGTGGATGAACGACTTGCCGGTTGATGTCAAGTTGAGCCGCGTTTGATGACTGGTGCATTGCCGCCGAATGCCTTCCAGGGCAGAGTGTCCTCGGGCGCGGGTGTTCGGTTCGAGCTCCCAGGTCTTAGGTGTCAGGTCTTAGGCGTTAGGGCCTCAGCACCTAAGACCCAAGACCTGCGTCCCAGGAGGCAGATATGGCAAGCCGCTATGCAGCAAGCACCGGTACTCAAACAATGACGGAGTTCTGTGAGCAGGTGAACCCGCGCGTGCTACTCGAAATGAGGCGGGCGCGGCCGTTCCCCGAGATGCGGCGGGTGCAGGAAAGCTGGGTGGCAGCTCATGAAAAACGCGCGCTGCTGTGGCTGGCCGCTCGCACGCCGCAGTGGATAGGCTCCGACCATCTGACGGGGTTGGGGTTGGCGGCGCAGATCGGGGCGGGCCTGTGCTACGCGCTGGCTCCGTGGAACCGGTATGCGCTGCTCGGCGTGATCGCCTGCCTGGCACTGAACTGGTTAGGCGACTCCCTGGACGGAACGCTGGCCCGGGTGCGGCAACAATTGCGTCCCCGCTACGGTTTTTATGTGGACCACATGGTCGATAGCTTCGGCGCGCTCGCGCTGATGGGTGGGCTGGCCCTGTCAGGATACATGCACCCCTGGATCGCAATCGGCCTGCTGATTGCGTTCCTCATGCTCTCGATTCAGTCCTATCTCGCGACTCACGCGCTGGGAGAGTTTCGGCTGTCGTTCTGGCGCTTCGGACCGACGGAACTACGCATCCTGCTCGCGGTCGGCAACCTGGCGCTGCTCTGGAAACCGCGAGTACATTTTCTCGGCACATACTACAAACTGTTCGACCTAGGCGGCGCGATTGGCCTCGCCGGAATGACGCTGATCGTGGTGTTCTTCACTGCGCAGAACACTTTGCGGCTTTACCGGGAAGAGAGGATCGCCAAGTGAGAGCCGGAGTGACTGACAACGTTTCACGCGAAACTGGGCGCGGAACCGCATTGCGCTGGTTGAAATTCAACGCGGTGGGGGCCCTCGGGATCGCGGTGCAGTTGGCTGTGTTGTTCGGCCTGAAGAGCGGATTCCATCTCGGCTATCTGCTGGCCACTGCGGCCGCGGTCGAAGGCGCGGTTATACACAACTTCCTCTGGCACGAGCGGTATACCTGGGCGGACCGGGTGCAGCCGTCATGGCGGAAGTCGCTGCCCCGGCTGCTCCGTTTCAATCTGACCAATGGGGGAGTTTCCATCCTCGGCAATCTGGTGCTGATGAATGGGATGGTCGGCCTGCTCCACGTGAATTACCTCGTCGCGAACGGTGTCGCCATCGCTCTGTGCTCGCTGGTGAATTTTCTAGTGAGTGAGAGGTGGGTGTTTGAGGGCAAAACAAAGAAAGACCGCGCCACCCTTGCCGTGGGGATTGAATAACTCCATACTCGAACCATGCACGGGCAGGGCGCAACCGTGAGATGGTTGTTTGCATTCGCGCTGGCATTACGTGTAATGCCGTCTCTTGCACAGACGTCCTCATCTCCTCTACCGCGCGTTTCTCCGCAACACGCTGCCACAGGACAGAAGCTCACCGTGAGCGTGACCGACGAAAATGGAGTGGCCATCGGCTCCGCGCGCGTGCAACTGCAACCACCCCCGCCAGCCATCCCCCTGCGCTGCGGAACGGATTTCGCCGGACATTGCGAATTCACCACCTTGTCTTCCGGAACCTACGAACTCCGCGTCGAGAAGACCGGCTTCTACGCGGTCGTCCAGCCTGATGTGCAAGTCGGCGTCACCGCCAATGTAGACGTGACCCTTTCTCATCAGCAGGAGGCGCGTGAAGTGATAAACGTGGTGGAATCCGCGCCCGCTATCGACCCGGCACAAGTCTCCACCAAAGAGGAACTCACCGGCGCCGAGATTATAGACATTCCCTATCCGGGGACGCACGACTACCGCAACGCGTTGAATTTCATCCCGGGAGTCACGCCCGACGCCTTTGGTCAGGCCCACGTGGCGGGCGCCGAGACTTACCAGACGCTGGTGCTTCTGGATGGTTTCAACGTGACTCAGCCGACGAACGGCCAGCTTCTGGTGCGGACCAGCGTCGACTCATTTCGCTCCATCGCGGTGACCCCGAGCCGCGAGCCGGCAGAGTTTGGCAAGGGTTCCGGCGGCGTGCTCGCGTTGAACACGCGCATGGGCGACGATCACTTCCGGGTTACTTCGACGGACTTCATACCGGGGCTGCAGACCATCAAAGGGATTTCGATCGGCGAGTGGACGCCCATTTACACGATGTCCGGCCCGATCCGCAGGGGGAAGATGTGGTTCATCGACGCGCTCGATGGCGAGTACGACAACACCATCATTAAACAATTGCCATCCGGTTCCGATACCGACCACTCCTGGCGCGTGGACAACCTGGCCAAGCTGCAATCGAACCTCACCACCCGCAACATCGTGACCGCCAGCTTCCTGTCGAACTACTTTCACGATCAATACGCCGGATTGTCGGTTCTTCAGCCCCAGCCGACTACCCCGGCAGACTCCGAAACCGCTTACATCGGCTCGCTGAAAGACCAGTACTATTTTCGCGGCGGCGCGTTGCTCGAAACCAGCTTCGGCGTGGATCAGTACAGCGTGGCGCTCACTCCGCAGGGAAATGCCCCGTTCATCCAACTGGCACCTGGATCCCCGAACAGCCAACTATTCGCCGGCAACTACTATTTGCATCAGAACAGTCTCGCCCGCAGAGTGCAGGGTTTGTCGAATCTCTATCTGGCGCCGCACCAGTGGCACGGGCGCCATGACATCAAGTTAGGAGTCGATGTAGATCGCCTGAATTACGACGCCCAGTTTCTGCGCCAGCCAATTTCCTTCTTGCAGCCTGGTCCGCCGTCGGCCGCGCAACCGCCGCAGCCTTGCCCTACCGATGCGAACGGCTCTCCTGTGCCTCCGTATACTTGCGCCCGTTATTCGGCTTTTTCAGGAGGCAACTCGAACGCAATCTTCAATACCGAAGCCAGCGCCTACGTTGAAGATCGCTGGCTGGTCACCGACCGGCTGCTCATCGAGCCGGGCCTGCGCTTGGACTGGGACCAAATCGTGCGCACGCCCCTGGTCGCGCCACGGCTGGCGGGAACTTACGTCCTCGACGACGAGAGCAACACCAAACTGTCGGCGGGAATTGGGATCATTTACGACAACACCAGCTTGGGATTGATTCATCAGCCCCTGGAGGGGCAGCGAGTCGATTATTTCTTTGCCTGCCTCCCTCCCAATTCGAGCCCCTGCACATGGCAGCCGACAGACCAGAACGGTATGGCTACGACACTGCCCACGCCTGTGCCCACCACATTTACCGTGAGCCGCAACGCGCTCTCCGCCCCACGCTACTTAAACTGGAGCGTCGGGTTCGAGAAAAAGCTTCCCTACGCCGTCTTTCTAAAACTGGAGTTCGTAGAGAAGCGCGGCGTCCACGGCTTCGCCTACAACACTTTGAATGGCGCCGTGGATGGAACCTTCTTGCTCGCCAACGGACGCGACGACCGCTACGACGCTTTCACCATCAGCGCCCGCCACCGCTTTCGCCCGCACTACGAAATCTTCGGCGCCTACACGCGCTCCCGCGCGCACACCAACCAGGTCTTCGATTTCAGCCTGGATATTCCGCTGTTGAGCCCGCAGCTCCCGGGCCCCTATCCCTGGGACGCGCCCAACCGCTTCGTGGGGTGGGGCGTGCTGCCATTTTTCAAGCTTCCCATTATTCACAAGCTGGACATGGTTTACTCCGCCGAAGCGCGCACCGGTCTGCCCTTCTACGCGACCACCGATCAGGGACAAATTCATCCTGGTGATCCTCCCGGAAAGCTTCGTCTTCCCACGTACTACATCGTCAATCTGCAATTCGAAAAGCGCTTTTATCTTTTCGGACGCTATTGGGCCCTCCGCGGGGGCTTCGACAACGTGACCAACCACGGCAATGCTGCTCTCGCCAACGGAATCATCGATGCGGCCCACCCTTCTCCGACGTTCTTCGATACCAACGGGCGCGCCTTCACCGGCCGCATCCGCTACCTGGGACGGCAGTGACTCTCAGATTCAGATATTGATCCTCAAATCTTGAGAACCAGCTTGCCGTAGTTCTTGCCTTCCTGCAGCAGCTTGTAAGCCTCTACGGCGCGATTGAGCGGGAACACCTGGCCGATCACAGGAGTCAGCTCGCGTTGCGTGATCCATTCCGAGAGCTGCTTCCATGCCGGTTGCATGATCTCGCGTTTCTGCGAGAGGTAGGTCAGCCACAGTCCCTGCAGGCTGGCCGATTTCGCGTACAGCGCCCGCACGTCCAGTTGCGGTGGCTTGCCGGTTGCGGTGCCGTATTGTATAACGCGTCCGAAGTCGCGCAGGCAGCGCAGGCTTTTCGCAGTGTGCTCGCCGCCCAGCATTTCGAAGACGGCGTCCACGCCTTCGCCCTGCGTGAGGTTCTTCACGGCTTCTTCGTAGTCGTGCTGCTTGTAGTTGATGCCATGCTGCAGGCCGAGTTCTCTCACCCGCGCGAGCTTTTCGTCCGACGACGAAGTCCCGTACATTTCTACGCCGAGAATGTGGCCGATCTGCACCGCGGCCGTACCTACGCCTCCAGCCACGGCATGGATGAGCACGCGCTGACTCCTGCTCGCGGTCGCCGGCTGCGTCATGCCCGCCTGCCAGTAGGCGAGATACGCGGTGAAATAATTGACCGGGAAGGCGGCGGCTTGTTCGTCGGTCCAACGCTCGGGGACAGGCCACAGCATGTTGACGTAGGCGCTGACTCTCTCGGCGAAGGCTCCCCACTGCATGTAGCCCATGACGCGGCGTCCGCTGCTCTCTTCCACTCCGGCGAACTCACGCCCGGCAACCAGTGGCGGCGCAGGCGTTCCGGGATAGCCGCCTTGCGCGGTCATGAAGTCAGCGAAATTCAGGCCTCCGGCGGCCACGCGGACCAGAGTCTGTCCCGGCTTCAGCGCAGGTTCGGTAGTATCTTGGATCGCGAGTGCGTCCGTCCCAGAGAGGCCGGTAATCACTAGGGCTTTCATACCCCGAGTTTAGCAGGATGATTTTCCATCGCTCTTGGCGGCGCAGCGCAGGTCTCTGGCTGAGAAAATGAAGGTGAACCCTCGTGAGTTTGGATCCTGCACATCCGAATCCCTAACTCAGAGGGGCCACCTTCCCCGACAAATCGGCGACTGCGTTGCGTACATCACGTTTACTTACATCACAACGATCAGGGCGATCCGAACGCCGGGGTGAAACAAGTCGATCAGGAAATACTCTCCATCAACGTAGTCGATGTAGCAGTCATCGGTGTAGGCCCATTCAACCGGCCATACATCCACCAGTTCGAAAGTGTAACCGCTGTACTGAAATCGCGGCTGTCCTTGCACGATCACGGTTCTTGCGTTGAAATGGTGGCCCTGGCCAAAGTGAGCCCGGAATTTGTCGTCTGGAATATGTCCACCCTTGCCGGCCCGCCGCTCACGATCGCCTTGCGCCTCCGGCTTGGCTTGGGTGCCGGACTGTTCCCGACCACGCTTCTGATCCTGCTTCTCTATCTGCTTGTCCTGTTTTGAAGGCTTAGCCTCATCCTGGCGAGGAGGCTTGGCTTCATCTTGCTTTGGTTGAGGTTTAGATTCTTCCTGGCGCGCGGATTTGTCCTCCGGTTGCTTTTCGTCTTGCGCGTAGACAAGGGCCGCGCTCCCGACCAGCACCGAGAGTATTGCTAGATTCAACAACCTTAGAGCTCGCATGAGCTTCCTCCAAGGCCATCTTTTGATGGCGTAAACGTTGGCGATCTGCAAGTTCGTTCCGCAGTTCGCGAAGTACCCGTGTGAGATGCCAGAGGAGGCATATCTAGATCAGGGGATGACACTGTATAGGCGAACCGGAAGAGCTGTAGGATTTCCGCCTGGGAGTGGCAGGATGTGAATTTTTGTTTCTCCCGGTTATTTACCTTCCGGTATATACTCTTGGCGTTGGTTTACTGAGGTCCTTCCGGCCGCGCCTCCATGGGCCGGGACGGGGCGTACATTCATTCCCCTAATTCTTGCGCGCCCCGCATGCTGATTTGCCGATTCCCGCCCGGGGCGGTGAGGAAATGGCACCGGTGCATTACTCCAGATGTTGAGCGGAGCTGCACGGGGGAGGTCATACTGTGGACTTAGCTCTTGTACGTCTTCTTTTTGTCATTGTAGTTTCGGCTACGTGTTACGTCATTGCTCCGTTCGGATTGCCTCGCAACCTGGACGCCGGAGTCGGCGCATTTGTTGGAGCGGGGATAGTTCTGTTCGAATGGAAGCTGCGCGGCGTGAGCCTGAAGCGGCTGATCGGCGCAGCCATTGGGAGCATCCTCGGCATCTGTGGGGCCTACCTGTTTGCGCTAGTCATTCGCAGCAGTGTACCCGCCGGCAACACTCAGAGTTTCCTGCAAATCCTGGTGATGTTGCTCATGGCTTACGTGGGACTGATCGTTGGCGCGAGCAAAGGCGACCTGCTGAACTTAGCTGCGTTAGGCGGGATCTTTGGCGGCGAGAAGCAAGGCAAGAAGAGCTACAAGATCCTCGACACCAGCGTCATCATCGACGGCCGCATCGCCGACATTGCCGAAACCGGGTTCCTGGATGGCATCATCGTCACCCCGCAGTTTGTGTTGCGCGAACTGCAACTGGTGGCCGATTCCGCCGACTCGCTGAAGCGCAACCGCGGCCGCCGCGGCCTCGACGTTCTGCAGCGCCTGCAGAAGATGGCTACGCTGCAGATCCAGATTGTGGAAGACGATTTTCCCGCCGTCCGCGAAGTTGATCTTAAGCTGATCGAGCTGGCCAAAGTCTACGAGGGGAAGATCATCACCAACGACTTCAACCTGAACAAAGTGGCGCAGCTTCAGGGCGTCGAGGTGCTGAACATCAACGAGCTGGCGAACTCGCTCAAGCCGATCGTGCTGCCGGGCGAGATCATGAAGGTGTTCATTCTGAAAGAAGGCAAGGAATACAACCAGGGCGTTGCCTATCTGGATGACGGCACCATGGTCGTCGTGGACAACGCGCGGAAGATGATTGGCAAAACGATCGACGTCTCAGTCACTTCTGTGCTGCAAACTACGGCTGGGAAGATGATCTTCGGTAAGTGGGATGAACGAGCCTTCGGTAGAACCACCGTTGCGGTCCCAGCCACAGCGCCGGTAGTCACGGGCACGGCGGTGCCAGCGGCTGTAATCCCGAGCACGCTGGTGGAGACCAAACCTCAGCCTTAGAAACGGGCCGGCAAACAAGGCAGTCTACGCGCCGCGAAAACTTCTTTGCGGTTCTAGCTATTGTGTTTCTCGGCGCCCTCGGCGGTGAAAAGCTCTTGGATTTGAACTCCTACCTCGGCACTCGTATACTTACAGCCCGCCATGAAGGTTGTCGTGATCATTCCCGCCGCAGGGCTTGGAACCCGCATGGCTCCAATGCCAGTCGGAAACAAGGGCAAGCCAAAGAACACACTGCCCTCGAAGCAGTTTACCGAACTGGGTGGCACCCCGGTTCTTATCCGGACATTGCGCAAGTTTGCCTCCGTTGATGCAGTTAGCGAGATTTGGATTGCACTGCGCGAGAACGAGATTGAAGGGTTTCGCGCGCGGCTCGGAAGCGAAGCGAAAGACGTGCTGAAGAAGAAAGTCGAACTCGTCGCCGGCGGAGAGCACCGCCAGCAGTCGGTGGAGAATGCGCTGAACGCGGTTGCAGCGGCGGCGGATGATATTGTTCTTGTGCATGACGCAGTGCGCCCGTTCGTGACCCGCGAAATCATTCAGGAAGTGATTGAGGCAGCTCTGAAATATGGCGCGGCGATTGCCGGCCTGCCCGCCGTCGATACAGTGAAGCAGGTCGAACGTACCGCCGAGGGTGCACTGATCAAGGCAACGATTCCGCGCGCCGGTATCGTGATGGCGCAAACGCCGCAGGGTTTTCAGTATGGCGTGATCAAGAAGGCATTCGATGAGGCGTCCGCGGACGGATTCCTCGGGACGGACGAAGCATCCCTGGTGGAAAGGTCCGGACATGACGTGGCCGTCGTGATGGGCTCGCCGCGCAACATCAAGATCACCACGCCAGCCGACATGGAATTGGCGGAGTTCTACTTGAAGACCCAGAATGCGCACGACTAGCGACCAACGACTAACGAGCCCTGCCAATCGAATCGGATACGGATTTGACTCGCATGAATTTCGTCCGGGGATTCCGCTGAAGATTGGCGGCATCACCCTGACTCACGACAGGGGACTGGGCGGACACTCCGATGGCGACGTGCTGCTGCACGCCATCACCGACGCGCTGCTCGGGGCTGTCGCTGCGCCCGACATTGGAGCGCTGTTTCCGCCCTCCGATCCGAAATGGAAGGGTGCGGACTCGGTGGTCTTCCTGCGCGAGGCGCTGAAACGCGTGCACGACGCGGGGTATGGCGTGGCGAATCTCGACGCCAACCTGATTCTGGCCGCTCCTAAGATTGGACCGCATGCGGCGGAGATTCGGAAGCGCGTGGCGGAGTTGTTGGGACTGCACGCTGATTGCGTCGGGTTGAAGGCGAAGACTCCGGAAGGGCTCAATCTTGAGAACGCCGCGGTCGCGCACGTGGTGGTGTTGCTCGAGAAGCGCGGGAAGGCCAAGAAAGCGTTACAGAAAACGAAGAAGACCGCGCAACGTTGAGTCTACTTGTGCCGATCTTCCGCGGCTTTGATCAGGGCGCGGAAGATGGCGCG
>Ga0210400_10004315_pt1 | contig 12344 bp, 16 predicted proteins | sample IncBWH26MmetaG_FD_155456 | JGI IMG/M metagenome (GOLD analysis project Ga0210400, IMG submission 155456) | Forest soil microbial communities from Barre Woods Harvard Forest LTER site, Petersham, Massachusetts, United States - Inc-BW-H-26-M | ecosystem: Environmental > Terrestrial > Soil >...
GCATCGTGAAGGAAGCGCTCTGGGACAGCCACGAACGAAAGCGCCTATACCACGAAGCAAGGGAGTTCCTGACGCTGCGCGCGGAGCGCTTGAAGTGGGCACGCAAGGGCGGCGATTACGACAAGCCCATGGTTTCCGTGCCGGGGACGTCTTCGGCTTCCGGAAACGACTAGACCCCTCCAAATGGCAAGCGAGAGAAGACTGCGCATCAAGACGCTGGTCATGGTCTTGGCAATGGTGGTGTGCGCCAATGCCGGGGACCTGATGCTGAAGCGCGGAATGTCACAGATCGGCGCGGTCCAATTGACGGCTTCAGGACTTGCGCAAGCCTTCCGGCTGACGGTGACGAACGGGACGATTTGGGTGGGGATATTCTTTCTGACCGGCTTCATGCTGAGTTACATGACAGTGCTGAGCTGGGCGGATTACAGTTACGTCATGCCCGCAGGGGCGTTTGGATATGCCTTACTCACGTTGCTGGCAGTTGTTTTTTTGCACGAGTCGGTGTCCCCGCGGCGCTGGGTTGGAGTTGTCTTGATCTGCGTGGGTGTGCTGCTGGTGGGGCAAACGAAACCACGGACAACCGCAGTGGCTAGTGAGGCAGCGGCTTGATGCGCGTCATTCTTGCGCTTACCGTGCTGATTCTTGGCAGCACGGGAGGCGAGATCGCCGTCACCCACGGCATGAAGGCGACCGGTGAGCCGGCGCGGTTGAGGCCGCTGGCGTTGCTTCAATTCCTGGGGCGGGCAGTACGCAACGGGTGGTTCTGGGCGGGCGTGCCACTGATGGCGCTATCCTTTTATGCGCTGCTGATATTACTCTCCTGGGAGCCGATCAGCCTCGTGATTCCCGCATCCGCGCTCAGCTACGTAGTCGGCACACTGGGCGCCAAGTACATCCTGGGGGAACAGGTGAGCCCCGCGCGTTGGGTGGGAGTAGTGCTCGTTTGCGCGGGGGTTGCCCTGGTTGCGGCGGGTTAAGGACCTGTGGCACGCCAACTAAATATTCATCAAGAAATCAGAATGTAGTGATAGGGTCTAGGTAACGGGTTGGTGCCAGCGTGGGACTCCAGGTCTGGCCTGCGGCAACCAATCAAACCAGGGTGACATCTGAGTCCAAAAGGCAGTCTGCAAGTCAGAATTCTTGCTTGACGGGCAGGATCCCGTTGCATCGGTTTTCGCCATGCGATGGGGCCTAGGGCAACTGGAATGCTTTTACATACCTTCTATTGGATCGCCCTTGTCCTAGCGGCCGCGCCGCTGGCTTACTACCTCCTGTCGTTGCACTGCGTTATTAGCTATTTCCGTGAGATACGGAAATCGCCTCCCTTGAAATCTTCCTATTCGCCGCCCGTGAGTATTCTCAAGCCTGTCCGTGGCGTGGACTGCGAAGCTTACGAAAACTTTGCCAGTTATTGCCGGCTGGACTACCTGGAATACGAAATCATTTTTGCTGTGGCCGAGCCGGATGATCCTGCGGTGCCGGTGATCGAGAGATTGCAGGCTGATTTTCCGCGATGCTCTATCCGGCTGATTAAGGGCACGGAGCGAATTGGAACGAACCGCAAAGTGAACAGCCTCTACCGGCTGGTGCAGGAGGCGAAATACGATCTGGTGGTGATGAGCGACAGCGATGTGCGCGTCGATCCCGATTATCTACGTGTAGTTGTCCCGCCATTTGCCGATCCCCAAGTTGGCGCGGTCACCGCCTTTTACCGGTGCATTACCACCGGCGGCGTGGCGGCAGATTTGGAGGCGCTGGGGATGTATTTAGACTCCGCCCCGGGCGCGCTGGTAGCGCGTAGGCTCGAGGGCAAGATGCAGTTCGCTTTCGGCTGGACGATGGCCACAACCAAGCGGCACCTGTCGGAAATTGGCGGCTGGGAAGCCATGGCGAATTATCACTCTGACGACTTTGAGCTGGGCAACCGAATCGCGCGCCGTAACTATCGCGTGGAATTGATGCGCAAGCCGGTGTGGATGGTGTTTCCTCAAGAGACGATCGGGCAGTATTTCCGGCACGAGCTGCGCTGGTCGATCGGATTGAAGAATGTGCGCCCCACTGCATACCAGTGGCTGATGCTGACCCACGGGTTGCCCTGGGCGCTGCTGGCGGCCGCTTTCGCGGCCAGCGCCGGATGGGCGGGAATTGCGGCGGCGCACCTCATCGCCTATCTTGTATTGCGTCTCGGGCTGGCTTGGACGACCGGCTCTTGGGGCTTGGGCGATACCGGAGCATGGAAGAAACTGTGGCTTGTTCCACTGCGCGATGCCATCGGCTTCATCGCCTGGGTGAATGGCTTCTTTTCGGAGCGGATCTTGTGGCGCGGCCTTGCCTACCGCGTGAAAAATGGCCAGCTCTTCCCACTGGCGAGTGGGAACCTCATGAAAGAAAGCACTGCCCAGGGATTGAGCGCTAGTATCACGAACTCAGAGAATATTACTTAAGTGTGCGTGAATTTGCGGGCACGCAACACGGCCCGCATCGTGCCTTACTGGAATGGCCGGTCTTTCGGCCGCAGTTCTTCCCTTCGCTTTGGCCGGATCAAGAGATCTCCAGCCAATTTCCCATTGTCTGGCAACCTGTTAAAGTGGCCTGAGAAGTGCATCGGGTGCGAAACTTTTGTCGATGACGAGTAGACTCGCATGATGGCGCACTCCGCGATGTGGCGCGATGTAGTGCTCCTGCTGGCTCTGGCTCCGCTTGGCTACTATGCACTTGCCACCCTAGCGGCGCTGCGGTTTTTCGGGCGTGAGCGCGCGCGGCAGCTCCCCAATTACACTCCGCCGGTGAGCGTGCTCAAACCGGTGCTTGGCTTGGACTTCGGATCCCACGAAAATTTCGCAAGTTTTTGCCGGCAGGATTACCCGGACTACGAGGTTTTGTTTGCCGTGAACGACGATAAAGACGCCGCGGTGCCGATGGTGCGGCAGATCATCGCGGAATTTCCAGAACGGGAAATCCGCCTGCTCGTGGGTGCGGAACACTTCGGCGCAAACCGCAAGGTAAACAAACTGGCGCGGGTCGCGCGGGAAGCGCAAAACGAAATGCTGGTATTGACCGATGGCGACGTGCGCGTGGGACCACGCTATTTGCGTGAAGTTGTCGCGCCGCTTGCGGATCGAAAGATGGGCGCGGTGACTTCTTTTTACCGCGGGATCGCCGAGAATAATCTTGGCGCGGAAATCGAAGCCGTCGGCGCTTCGAGTGATTTTTTCGCCGGAGTGTTGATGGCGGAATGGACGGAAGGAATTACTTTTGCGCTGGGAGCTTCGATCGCCACGACCAAGGAATGGCTCGGGAAAATGGGCGGGTTTGAAGCCATTGCCGATACTCTTGCGGATGACTATGAACTCGGCCATCGGATCGCCAAAGCCGGAGGCGCGGTCGTCCTCTCGCGCGAAGCCGTCTGGACCATGTATCCCGCGCGGACCTTCCGCAGCTTCTGGGACCACCAAGTGCGCTGGGCGCGCACGGTACGGCTGTGCAGGCCATTGTCTTACGTGGCATTGTTGCTCACCCAAGGACTGCCTTGGGCGCTGCTTGCCGCGCTCGTCGCGCCGGCAAAATGGATCGCGGGCGTCTATCTGCTTGCGTACTTGATCCTGCGTTTTGCGATGGCCTGGACAGTGGGGATTTGGGGCGTCGGGGACGGAGTCCTGCGACGGAAGATTTGGCTGGTGCCGCTGCGTGACGCGGTCCACTTTGTGATTTGGCTGGCAAGTTTTGGTTCGAACCATATCCGCTGGGGCAACGTCGAATATGTGATTCGCCACGGTCGCATGGTGCCCCTAGCCGGCCTCGAAAGAACCGCAGCAAGCCACGCGGAAGACGCCCGGCGATCGTAAATTTGGGTGACCCCGTTCCCGGTGCGCGGTTGACGGTTGCGGAGAACCCGATTAAATTAGATAGGTAGAATCGTGGCTGTCAATCATCGGGAACGCTCTGCGATTCGTTTTTTTCCTCGCCTCAGGTGGGAGATCGTCCAACGGTAGGACTCCAGATTCTGGATATTAGTTAAATCGTGTGATAAACCGTTTGGACCGTTGCACTTACATCAAGAACAAACTCTCTTAGATTGCCCCACCAAGAGTGGCGGAACTGGCAGACGCGCCTGTCAAAATCCGCTGACCGCATGGTCGTGTAGGTTCGACTACTCCTATGCCCGGCACAAATCTCTCACCATTCGCAGAAGCGCATAGACGCATCCAATTTACATGAGCGAAAGTGAACTGAAAAGGGTGCGGCGCGGATAGCCCCAAGACTTATGGCCGTGATCCAAGCTCAGATAAGTGGGTCGAAGCCGATGTCCCGGCCCGTTGCGGCGAGTTCCTAGTAAAAGTTCCATTCGAATTCGATAAAAATTGCTTGGGAAATTCAGTACGAAATGATTATTTCGCTCCAACAGCTGGGCCCAGTTGTATCAACCTTGTTTTATTGCCAATATTGCGATTTGTTGCAACGCGCGTCGAGTCGGTTTTCGAACGGGTGCAGCGTCGCTGACCTCAGGGGTGCAAAATGCCAAACGGTCGATCGGGTGGCTTCGTGATCAAAACAGTAGATCTCAAGGAATTGGTCAAAACCGTTTCGGATACCGCCGTGGTTGGAAAAATGGTGGTTCACCCACTGCCCCGCGAAACCGTGTCCAATGTTCCGCCGACAATTCGCGCAGGCAACGCTGCGGAGGTAACTCGATTTGTCGAGGAATGCCCCCATGACCGTGTGGCGGTCGAAGAACAGGACAACAAGTTTTATATCATTCATCTCAGCAATGAGCCGAAACTCCTATGGCTTGTTATTGGTCCGGAGTCGCCGATATTTCCGGAGCTCCGGTAACGGCACGCTCACTGGGCGACTGACCACCCGGGCTGGAAGGGATGGGTTGCGTTCTGAGCTAGGGTTAACAAGAAATGTTTATGCTTGATTAACGCTGTATCAACCGGAGAAGTAGGATCTAGTTGATCTTAGTCACTCAAGGCCAGCTTCACGAATCAACCGGAGCCATTCATCGATTTGGCGCTGGTCCATCGCAATTGGCTTGTGTGGTTCATGAAGCCACATGGTGCGGTCCTGGGGCTCGAAAATCGAACCGATAGCCCGCATTGGCGCAGTGCACCCCTTTGTGCAGCTATAGCGTTCCGCAAGTGGCGGTCCGCTGTAGCCGGCACCTTCTGCGGGCTGGGGATCATTAGGGGTACCGACAAAAACCAAGTAGCAATCATGCACGACGCGTTGAGTTCCGCATTCCGTGCATTCAAGCATCCAATAGAGAATAGGTATTGCCATCTTACGGCTCTGCGCGACACTCTACGTCTCGCTACGAATGGAATCAATCGCCAAGGTCCTGATAAACGCCGTATCAAGTGGAATTCTCAAAAAACCACATCTCCGGATACCCGGCAGTTCGGAGGCGGATTGCTTCCGGTTTTGCGCGTTGCATGTTCAGTCGCCCACATTAGTCGATGGCTCGACGAGAAGGAGTCGTGTCATGGCAAGATTCTTGGAATCACGCTAAATTGGTTGTGCCCGGATCAACCGAGTTCCGATTCGGATGGGACCCAAATTAGAAATAATCCGAATGCGGCTTCTGTAATGGGGTTTTTGTTGGCATCCACGTTCTACTCCGGGGCCGACGAGAGTTTCGGACAGGTTTTTGGAATGCCTGACGCTGCCGCAATTCTGCCCGGCAGAGCCCGACAAGCTCCTCGTTACCTATAGTCGCTGTGAAGCACCTGAGCACCGCTAGGCGTTCATCTCCTGGACGACTTGTGAGATGCCTCGGAGGGCTATCAACTATCCAACTATCACTTGCAGTCTGATCCGCAGGGTCGGTAATATGCCGCCCTGTAACCAGCTTTAAGCGCTTCACATTCGCTCATATATTTGCCCTGCTTCGTCTTTCCGTACCAACGCGTTCCAGGACAATGGTAAATGCCACTGTTCGTATTCACCCATACTCTGATCTCTTTCTTCTTGGTGCTGTCCTGGGTTGTCGGAGTCGCTTGCGGCGCAGGAGCAGACACAGGTCCGCTCAGCAGGATGAGCCCAAACAGTGTAGCTGCGAGGATTCGTAAGTATCTCACTGGTTTCTCTTCTTGCGGCTTCGGACCCAGGGGAAGCGGCGGCCCTGCTGGGAGCAAATCGAGTCCAGTTACTTCTCCAGATTGGCCGTCAACTGCACTTCCGACCCGGACTGCACCGTGATCTCTTTCGACCAATCTTTATAGCCTGACATTTTTACGGTGACGGTATGCTTCCCTTGTGACAGTTTCAGGGCAGAAGGCGAATTTCCAACAAACTCTCCGTCCAATAGCACATCCGCTCCGGTCGGGTTGGAAGACACGTTCACAGTTCCTTTAGCTGTTTCGGAAGGAGCGCCAGAGGTCTTGGCTTCCTCACTCTTTCCAGTTGCAGCTTTTTCTTCGCCCCCTTTGGTTACATCAGTTTTCACTCCAACTGGGACGAACTCGCGGTCCTTTTCGCCCACGGCAACCGGAACGCCAGTGACACCCTGAAGTGCAACCAAGATAGCCCGATAGTTGTCTTTGTCACCTTGCAGGAGAATCCCGGCAGTCTTGTTGTCCGGGGTCGCGTACTGAATACCGATATAGTGAAGACGGGTCTTGTGAAACAGACCGAAGAGGGCAACCGGGGCCACAAGTATAGCGAGCGCAATCATTGTTCCAACGCGCCTGTGTGCCTCCTGCCCATAACTCAGCGAAATTACGGACTTGGGTGGGATATCAACTTTCTTGCCGTCTTTCAGGGCCAATGCAATTAAGTCTGATGTGACCGTCAGATGGTTGTTCCAGTCCTTCGGGTCTACCTTTGAATCCACCGACCCGCCGTTGTAGCGCACTTTGTCGAATGAATTACCCTGCGCCCAGGCCGCGATAGCACAGCAAAGAAAGAGTGTCAGAATCCTTTTAATAGTATTCATTGCATGCCCCTCAGTAATGGAAAAGGTCCGAGTTTTTTATTCGGTGTGGACTATACCACAGAATAAAATACATACGACTAAATATGATGAGCAGGTGATATGTGGTAAATGAATATAGCCATGCATCGGGTCTTGATTTATGTTCGTGCATCTTCAACGAGAGAATGCTTCGCCTATTTCATCTTATCGTGCGTTCTCGCTTGGGTCATGTGGACTCCTGTTCTCTTGGTCTCCCGCAGACATGAACTCGGCGATCTGCTAATCATCGGCTCCTTTGGTCCAAGCGTCGCAGCCATTTTCCTCTCTTACCCAGGCGTTCGTGTCTCCGGTTCCAGATTATTCTCTCGTCTCATCTGTTTCAGTCTGACGTTGCTCCTATGTTGGGTCGTCCTAGTGGGACACGCGATCTTGTGGGACGAACTCCATCTGTCGGTCGGGGCAAAATTACTGCTCCTCCTGCCATCAGCCATTCCAGCTTGGATTGTCTCAACTGGTTTTTCACGGGAAGGCGGGATTCGTGCCACGATGCGAACGCTCTTAGTGCCAAGGCCAGTAGTGTGGCATGCACTCGCGTTGTTTCTATTTCCGCTGCTCCTGCATCTTACGGCAACGGCGACTCGAATACAGGGCGGTACAGTGCATCAACCCAGAGTGGTTGGTTCTGGGCCGACCTTCTTTCTGCTGGTGGTTGTGGAACTCGGTTACGCCTTTTTCGCCGGCGGTGGCGTTTCAGAAGAACCGGGATGGCGAGGCTTCCTCCTGCCGCGCTTACAGGATCGATTCAACCCGCTGGTCGCAAGTCTATTGGTTTTGGATTCCGTGGGCACTATGGCACGCACCGCTTGATTTCGCGGGGTACGCAGGCACAACATTTGCAGCGTATCTCCGAACGAGAGTGTTCATCCTGATTCCGCTCTCTATCATTATTACGTGGGTCTACAATCGTTGCGGCAAGACGATTCTTAGTGCCGCACTATTCCACTCTGCATTCAACGTAACGCCCGATTTCATTCCATCAACCGAGTTGGCAATCTGCATGATTTCCGTATTGGCGCTCGCGGTAATCGTAGCCGATAGGATGTGGCAGAGGAGGGAACCCGACTCTAGTTCCTTTTCCATGTGACCTAAAATAAACCTGATGGCCAATCGTTAAGGCTCTTTCTGAGAAAGCGAATTGCCGATGCCTATCTTGTCCGTGAATCTGAATTAGAGGTGTACGTGCGCAGGCATCGAAACTGAATGCCTCCACGATTCGCAGCGAATAGACTTTTTCGAGTGGACAGTCAGGAGATCGGTTCGGCACGCAGAGTCTGCTGGACTCCGCGAGGACAAGTTCTCTGCCGTTCAATTCCTCGCTTACTTGACATTGATATGACATCTGGGATATATAAAGCGCAGTAAATAGCCCGGCTATCTTTCAAGAGAGGAGCACATCAATGATTATTGGCGACCGCCTTCGCGCACTCCGCGAAGAAAAGAACCTCTCCCAAGGCGACATCGAAAAGCGTACGGGCCTGCTTCGCTGCTACATCTCCCGCGTTGAAAACGGCCACACCGTTCCGGCCATCGACACGCTACAGAAAATGGCCCGAGCCTTTGAAGTTCCCATGTACGAGCTTTTCTATGAGGGCGAGGAGCCGCTTCAGATTCCGAGTCTGTTCAAGCGGAAGTCTTCTGACGAAACCCTTTGGGGCAGTACAGGGAAGGATGCTCGTTTCTTGAGTAAGCTTCGCCGTTCGTTGGGCAAGGCCAACGAACAAGATCGCAAGATTATTCTGCATATGGCCCAGAAGATGGCCCTTCGCTGAAACGAGATGCGAGAGATGGCGGGCTCTGTACGTAGTCATTCGCTATGATCTTCACTCGACTGCCGAATATCTGATAGTCGGTAAACTGGCCGCGACACCAGTAAACCTCCTTCTTCTTGTCGCGAGTCTCTGTAAAAATGGTCAGAAGAACAAGCCGGGGAGGCTCACTCGCTCGACTGAGCCAACCGTAGGTAATGACAGTTCGAAGGTCTTCCCATCCTCGATACGCCTTCAATTTGTCAGAAAGATCCAAACGCTCCGACATTCGGATGATGCAGGGAATATCAAATGTAAAGTATATACCTTACGTAATTTACTGTACGTAGTGGAAATAACTTGACACTATAACTAGTTGTAACATATAAGACGCCCCGGCGTGCGACATCCTAGCGCCAACTTTGGCCTAAGCTTTAGAAGGTGCGGCCAAGATGGGTGACCCAATAGTGCCGGGGTGCGCTCTGAAATTCCGTAGTCTAGGAAACCAGCCCATGCGAAGAGTCCGCGCTACGTATGTCGTTAATTGCGGTCGTTCTTCCCTGTTGGTAGGAATGATGTTCTGCCAGCTTGTGGCTTCTGTGCTTGTCTTTGTCCTCATCTCTGCCGGATTGCCACACTGACATGACGAAAGAAACTCATCCCCATGAACGAGCGCTCAAAGACCTTGAAAAAGCCCTTTCCCCACCCAAAGAAATTGTCACAGATCAAGCTACGGCTAGGCGACTTGATGAATTGTGCTGCGAGATGACCGATACCTGCGGCCTAATCGAGGCTACTCTGCAATTGGCCGTCGAAGACCAAAGCGAAAAGCGAGCAGCTTATATAAGAATTGCTTTGAACCTCTCAGCTCGGGGGACGAAGGCAATCAAGCTGTTCTTGAGTGAATGGCGTGTTTTAGTTCAAGAATCAAAAAGGGAGAGAACACACGCCATAGGGGAGCCAGACTTCGCTGTGATCCTCGATTCGATGGCGGCCCACACTTCGGAGATAACACCGAAATGACGCCACCCAAAACATACCTCGAACGTGCGGACGAACTGGCGCAAGAAGTTATTGACGCCTGGAATACTTCAGGTCCCAATTTCACTCCTGAATTCGGGCTTTTGTTACATAAGACTTTTCTTTATAAAACCGCTAGACAGAAGGCAGAAAAACCACAGAGCTTTTGATATTTTGAGCAGCAACGCTGAAGCCAAAGAGAGGGCGGCGGGCATGATATTCCTGCAATGGCAGAATCGCTTATGCACGGCTTCCGACATCATCGAGTGAGCACCTTAGTCATGGCTGGGACTCCAATCGAGGTAATCAAGAAGTGAGTCGGTCACGGCAGCGAAGAAATGATTCGTCGCTACACCATCTTCGTCCTGACTTTATGAGGGATGAACTTGCCAGAGTGCCTGATTTCGCTCCTAAAAACGCATCAAAAATCGTTGAGATCGCCCCAGTTGCCCCACAATTAGCAGTCGCGGTATGATGCAAGTCAGTTGTTTTCATACTGCTGGGAGATCGTCCAACGGTAGGACTCCAGATTCTGGATCTGGCTATCTAGGTTCGAATCCTAGTCTCCCAGCCAACTTTTTTTTGCCCTCTCTGCTCCGCTTCTCACTTGCCCGCCAGAGAGCTAGCTACCGGCGGCTCCGGCATTCTCGCAAAGAAGAGAGCAATGACTCCGATCGCCGCCACGGCCGAGTTCAATTCGAAAGCCAGTTTATAGCTATGGTACAAGTCAAATAGCTTCCCGCCCAGGTAACCGGCCGGCGCGCAAAAGAGGGCCGCGAGCACCAGCGTCATTCCGCTCACCTTTGGAAAAGCCGCCGGTCCATAGTAGTGACCTGTGACCGTATTCAGGCAAATAAACGTCCATCCGAACCCTGTTCCGTAGAGAATCGCGGCGCTGTAAGCGATCCACAGCGCTTCTGGTGAAACGCGAATCGCCAGGAAGGTCCCCAAGAAATAACAGCAGAAGCCCAGCATGAACGCGTAGCGCCCCTCCATGCCGTCCATCAGCCAGCCACCAATCAGCCGGCCAAACACGGCCCCCAGCGTGAAGAGACCCATGGCGAATGCGGCGTCTGCGGGACGCACGCCGACTCCTTTCAAGTGGAGCAGCCAGTGGGCCGTAAAGAAAAAAAACGGGAATTGGCAGGCCACCGCCCCGGCGAGTATCATCCAGTACGCGCGTGTTCCGTAAGCCTGTTGGGGGTCCCACGGAAATTTTGTCACCCGTGCAGTTGCCGCCGTCGCCTTCGCCGATGGCGCCGCACCCGGCCCGCCGTCCACCATTTGGCCCAGATCTTCCGGACGCTCCCTCACAAACAGAAACGCGACAATTGCGGACAAGACGGAAATCCCGGCCACAATCGTCCACGCTTGCCGCCAATTTCCTCCATTCGCCGTTAGGATCCGGTTGATCAGCGGTGCAACGAAAAAACCCGCGAATCCAGAAGCCGATAGCGTCATCGCCATGGTCCTTCCACGATAGCGGCTGAACCAGCGCGTGACGGCTGTAGCTGCAGGAATGATGGTGCCGAAACTGATTCCCGTCGCCGTGAGCACACCGAATCCCACCCAATAGTGCCATGGCTGCGAAGCGATCACCGCGAGCCATAGCGCGCCAACAAAAATCATCGCCGAACCAATCCCGAATGTTTTGCGAATGCCCCATTTAACAATGGACGCCGCAACGAGGATCGAGGGAATACCCACAAAGAGGTTTAAGAGTGTAAATCCCAGCCCGAACGTGCTGCGGCTCATGGGGATTTCCTTCAACATATACGTGTTGATCACTGCCCCGCCGTAGAGCGGGAATCCCATGTTCAGAAAATCCAGAAGCCAGAGGAAAAAGACAAGGTTCCAACCATAAAAGCCTCGTTCCGAAGTCATATTCAGTTTAGTCCCTCGCCGGGTCAGGGCGAATAGCTGTAGCGTTACGGCAAAAAAAAAACAAGGAGCCTGGAGGATATCAGGTTCTTGAGGAATCAGAAAAACCGTGGCGATTACTCGAAAGAGCACCGTGTGAAGCTCTCACGCTCGGCCCGCACATCATCTCCGCGCAGCTCGCGCAGCGCATAGGTCACAAATTCGGCGGTAACTCTCTTGCGCCACGTCATGTCGAAGTCGGTATTGTCCAGCGGCTTGGCAATTCGAGCGGCGAGCGTGGCCGCTTCTTCGATGGCCTGCTGATTCAGGGGGCGGCCGAGCAGCGATTTTGCGGCATCGCCAGCAGCCAGCGGGCGGCAGGCTGCGGAGCCCACGACAATGCGAGCGTCCTCGACCACCCTATCTCTGGAGAGGTGCGCCGCTGCCGCAACGGATAGCACGGGAAAGTCGAACGAGCCGCGGCGCCGGAGTTTCCAGTAGGTGCTCTTCCATCCGTGCAGGGGATCCAGCAAAACTTCTGCAAGGATTTCATCCGGTCTGCGCTTGATGTAGTCGATGCCATCATTGTTATAGAGATCGGCGAGCGCGACTTCGCGTTCTCCGGAACGTGACACGAGGCGAACCCGCGCCCCGAGCGCCATCAGTGCGGGGCCCGTATCCGTCGAGGAGACCGCCACGCACTTTGAACTCCCCGGCGCTACCCAGCAGGTCGTGCCGTC